>Ga0172379_10003831_pt1 | contig 23290 bp, 19 predicted proteins | sample GrowelOW334metaG_FD_119756 | JGI IMG/M metagenome (GOLD analysis project Ga0172379, IMG submission 119756) | Groundwater microbial communities from an aquifer near a municipal landfill in Southern Ontario, Canada - Groundwater well OW334 metaG | ecosystem: Environmental > Aquatic > Deep... | reverse complement strand
CCTGAAGATCCGCGAGGACGGCCGCTGGGCCTGGCCGCCGATGGTGTTCGACAATCCCGTGGAGAAGGTCAAGGCCTTCCTCGACGTCATGGCCGAGACCGGCACCCTGCCCGAGTTCGAGTGTTTCGACGTCGGCATCGCGCGCTCGGTAGGCATGTTCCGCAAGGCCGGCATGACGCAGCACGTCGATTACAACTTCGTCATGGGCGTGGCCTCCGGCATGCCGGTCGACGGCGACCTGCTGGCGCTGCTGCTGCGCTGGATCGAACCCGGCGCGCAATGGCAGACCACGCTGATCGGCCGCGCCGAAATCTGGCCGGTGCACCAGCGCACCGCCGACCTCGGCGGCATGCTGCGCACCGGTCTCGAAGATACCTTCTACCTGCCCGACGGTTCGCGCGCGCCGGGCAACGGCGCCCTGATCGAGGCACTGGCCGCCTGCGCGCGCAGCGCCGGGCGCGAAGTCGCCAGCGCGGCAGAGGCGCGCGCCGCGCTTGGCCTCGCGGCCTGACATGGCCTCCGCCACCGCGGCAGCCTTCCGCTCCATCCCGGCGCAGTTCCTCGCCAACGCCCAGCGCCTCGGGCCAGCCGCCGCCTACCAGGTGCGCAGCGATGCCGGCTGGCAGCCGACCAGCTGGACCGACTACGCCAACACCGTGAACAGCGCCGCCCGGGCGCTGGTGGCGCTGGGCATCCGGCCCGGCGACAACATCTGCATCCTCGGCTTCAACCGGCCCGAGTGGTCGACCACGGCGCTCGCCGCGATGATGGTCGGCGCCCGCACCGCAGGCATTTACTGGACCAGCGCGCCCGAGGAAGTCGGCTACATCGTCGCGCACTCGCGCTGCCCGCTGATCCTGGTCGAGGACAGCAACCAGTTGGGCAAACTCGGCGCCCTGCCGCCAGAGTTGCGCCATGTGGTGCTGATGCGCGGCACGGCGGCTGCCGGACCGTTGCAGCTGGGCTGGGACGATTTTCTCGCTGGTGGCGAGACCGTGCCGCCCGGCGAGGTGGCACGGCGCATGGAAGCCATCGCACCCGATGACATCGGCAGCATGATCTACACCTCGGGCACCACCGGCCATCCCAAGGCGGTGATGCTGACCCATGCCAGCCTGGCCTGGGTCGGCGCCGCGCTGCAGACTGCGCTGGGCGCCAACGAACATGACCACGTCATCTCCTACCTGCCCCTGGCCCACATCGCCGAGCAGATGGTGACCATCCACGCCCAGGCCGTGATCGGCTACCAGGTGCATTACGCGCGCAGCCTCGACCAGTTGGGCGACCACCTCAAGGAAGTACGGCCGACCATCTTCTTCGGCGTGCCGCGCGTCTGGGAACGCATGCAGAAAGCCATCGAGGAAAAGCTCGGCGCCGCCACCGGCGTCAAGGCGAAGCTGGTCGATTGGGCCATGAATGCAGCCAAACGCTGGCACGAGACGCAGCGCGCCGGTGGCCAGCCGGGGCCAGCGGCCAATGCAGCGCGTGCGCTGGCTCGCGCCCTGGTCCTGAACAAGGTGCGCCGGGCCCTGGGCTTCGACGCCGCGCGCTGGGTGTATTCGGGCGCGGCGCCGATCTCGCCGGCCACGCTGTCCTTCTTCACCGGCCTCGATCTGTCGATCCGCGAGGTCTATGGCCTGTCCGAAACCTGTGGCCCGACCACGCTGGGTCTCGCCCCGGCGACGCCGCTCGGCTCGGTCGGCCAGGCGATTCCCGGCGTCGCGCTGAAACTCGCCGAGGACGGCGAACTCATGGTGCGCGGCCCCAACCTCTTCGCCGGATATGCCGGCCGCACCGACGACACCGCCGCCGTGCTCGTCGACGGCTGGCTGGCAACCGGCGATCTGGCACGTCTCGACGAGGCAGGCAACGTATTCATCACCGGGCGCAAGAAGGATCTGCTGATCACCTCGGGCGGCAAGAACATCTCGCCGGCCAACATCGAAGCCGACCTGATGAACATTCCGCTCGTCGAACACGCCATTGTCTGCGGCGAGGGGCGCAACTATGTGGCGGCCCTGATCACTCTGTCCGAGGAGGCGCTGACCGATTTCGCCGCGCGCCACAAGCTGCCCAACGACAGGCTGCGCCGGCGCCCCGAGGTGCTGAAGTACCTGCAGGAGGAGATCGACCGCGTCAATGCCCGCCATTTCCGTGCCTCCTGGGTGCGGCGCTTCACCGTGCTCGACGCGCCCTTGTCGATCGAGGGTGGCGACCTCACGGCGACCATGAAGATCCGTCGTCAGCGCGTGCTGGCCCGCCACCAGGCAATGATTGATCGCATGTATGAGGAATCCTGATATATCCGGCTGACGGCCCTATGCTATCGTCGCGCCGATGAAACCGATCCGCTCCGTCACCATCGACCTCGATGGCACCCTGCTCGACACCGTTCCCGATCTCGCCGCGGCCGCCAACGGCATGCTGCGCGAGCTGGGACGGCCCGAATATGACATCGACACCATCGCCGGATTCATCGGCCGCGGCATCCCGAAACTGGTCGAGCGCTGCCTGCCCGATCTCGACCCCGATTCGGTGGCGCAAGCCCAGGCTATTTTCCGCCGCCATTACGCGATCGAAAACGGACGCCGCTCAAAACTCTACCCCGGCGTGCTCGAAGGCTTGCAGGCCCTGCGCGCGGCTGGTCTGCCGATGGCCGTGATCACCAACAAGGCGACCGCGTTCACCGAACCGCTGTTGCGCGCAACGCAGCTCGCCTCCTGGTTCGAGTTCGCCGTGTCGGGCGACAGCCTGCCGGAGAAGAAGCCGCACCCGATGCCGCTGCTGCATGCCTGCGAGCGCTTCGGCACCGCGCCCGCCGAAAATCTGCACATCGGCGATTCGAGGCACGATGCCGCGGCCGCCCGCGCCGCCGGCTGTCCGGTGTTCCTGGTGCCCTACGGCTACAACGAAGGCGAGGATGTGCAAGGAATCGACTGCGATGCTATAGTCGCGTCGCTGGTAGAGGCCGCGCGCCGTATCGCCAGCGCCGACTTTAGGAAGACTGCCTGACCATGCTCCACCACAACCTGCAAATGACAAGGAAACACGCCCTCGGGGCGGAGGCTTGGCCCTGGCGGGCCTGAACGCCCGCGCCATCAAGCGCCGATTTCCATCGCGCCGGAGCTGACCAGCCCGCGCACCTGTCCTTGCAGCACCCGCTTCCGTGGAGTTTTCCCATGACTGAATCCGATTTCAACCGGCTCGCCGCCGAGGGCTACAACCGCATTCCGGTGACGCTCGAAACCTTCGCCGACCTCGACACGCCGCTGTCGATCTACCTCAAGCTGGCCAACGATCCCTACTCCTACCTGCTCGAATCGGTGCAGGGCGGCGAGCGCTTCGGCCGCTATTCCTTCATCGGCCTGGCCGCCAGCACGCGCATCGCCGTGGTCGACGGCGCCATCATGCTGCTCAGCGGCAACCGGGTTGCCGAGCGACGCGACCACACCAACCCGATGAGCTACATCAGCGAGTTCATGGCCCGTTTCAAGGTGCCCGACCTGCCCGGCCTGCCGCGCTTTTGCGGCGGCCTGGTGGGCGCCTTCGGTTACGACACGGTGCGCTACATCGAGACCAAGCTGGCGCGCAAGAAGGCGCCCGATCCGCTCGGCGTGCCCGACATCCTGCTGCTGCTCTCGGAAGAGATCGCCATCGTCGACAACCTCTCGGGCAAGCTGACCCTGGTCGTGTATGCCGAACCGGGTTTCCCCGGCGCGTGGAAGCAGACCCAGGCGCGCCTCAAGGAACTGCTGGCGAAATTGCGCGCGCCGGTGCAAATCCCGCCCGAAGTGCGAACCAGTTCCGCACCCGCCGTTTCGGAGTTCGGCGAGGAAGCCTTCAAGGCCGCCGTGCGCCGCGCCAAGCAATACATCGTCGACGGCGACATCATGCAGGTGGTGCTGTCGCAGCGCATGAGCAAGCCCTTCGCCGCCAGCCCGCTGGCGCTCTACCGCGCGCTGCGCACCCTGAATCCTTCGCCCTACATGTTCTATTTCAACTTCGAGGATTTCCACGTGGTCGGCGCCTCGCCGGAGATTCTGGTGCGGCTCGAACATCAGGAAGGCGAACGGCGCGTCACGGTGCGCCCGATCGCCGGCACGCGCAAGCGTGGCGCCACCGCCGCCGAGGACGAGGCCCTCGCCGCCGACCTGCTGGCCGATCCGAAGGAGCGCGCCGAACACCTGATGCTGCTCGACCTCGGCCGCAACGACCTCGGCCGCGTGGCCAAGACCGGCACGGTCAAGGTGACCGACCGGTTCATCATCGAGCGCTATTCGCACGTCATGCACATCGTCTCCAATGTCGAGGGCGAACTGAAGGACGACGAGGGCGCGCCCGGCGTGCTTCGCGCCACCTTCCCGGCCGGCACCGTATCCGGCGCGCCGAAAGTGCGGGCCATGGAAATCATCGACGAACTGGAACCCTCCAAGCGCGGCATCTACGCCGGCAGCGTCGGCTATCTCGGCTTCAACGGCGACATGGATCTGGCCATCGCGATCCGCACCGCGGTGATCAAGGACGGACAGATCCACGTCCAGGCCGGCGCCGGCATCGTCGCCGATTCCGACCCCGATGCGGAATGGCAGGAAACGCTGAGCAAGGCGCGGGCGCAACTGCGCGCCGCCGAGATGGCCGAAGCCGGCCTCGATACGCGCTTCGAATAACAGGAGGCTGCCATGCTGCTGATGATCGACAACTACGACAGCTTCACCTACAACCTGGTGCAGTATTTCGGCGAGCTCGGTGAGGACGTCAAGGTCTTTCGCAACGACGCGATTACCCTCAAGGAAATCGCCGCGATGAATCCGGCCCGCATCGTGATTTCGCCCGGCCCCTGCACGCCAGCACAGGCCGGCATTTCGGTGGCGGCAATCCGGGAGTTCGCCGGCAGGATTCCGCTGCTCGGCGTCTGCCTCGGCCACCAGTGCATCGGCGCGGCGTTCGGCGGCGAGATCGTGCATGCCAAGCAGCTGATGCACGGCAAGACCTCACCGGTGATTCACGAGGGCAAGGGCGTCTTCGCCGGCCTGCCGAATCCGCTGACCGTGACCCGCTACCACTCGCTGGCGATCCGGCGCGAGACGCTGCCCGCCTGCCTCGAGGTCACGGCCTGGACCGAGGACCGAGAAATCATGGGTGTGCGCCACCGCGAGCTGGCCGTGGAAGGCGTGCAGTTCCATCCCGAATCGATACTCACCGAATGCGGCCACGAGCTGCTGAAGAATTTTCTCAAGGAAGCCCGATCATGATCACACCCCAGGAAGCGCTCCAGCGCACCATCGAACACCGCGAAATCTTTCACGACGAAATGCTGCACCTGATGCGGCAGATCATGAAGGGCGAGATCTCGCCGCTGATGGTCGCCGCCATCCTCACCGGACTGCGCGTGAAGAAGGAAACCATCGGCGAAATCTCCGCCGCGGCAATGGTCATGCGCGAGATGTCGACCAAGGTCGAGACGCCGCACAACCCCCACTTCGTGGACATCGTCGGCACCGGCGGCGACGGCGCGCATACCTTCAACATCTCCACCGCGTCGATGTTCGTCGCCGCGGCTGCCGGGGCCACGGTGGCCAAGCACGGCAACCGCAGCGTCTCGTCGAAGTCCGGCTCGGCCGACGTGCTGGAATCCTTCGGCGCCAACATCATGCTGACGCCGGTCCAGGTCGCAGAATGCATCGAGACCATAGGCTGCGGCTTCATGTTCGCCCCCAACCATCATCCGGCGATGAAGAACGTCGCCCCGGTGCGCCGCGAAATGGGCGTACGCACGATCTTCAACATTCTCGGACCGCTGACCAATCCGGCCGGCGCACCGAACACCCTGATGGGCGTGTTTCATCCCGACCTGGTCGGCATCCAGGTGCGCGTCATGCAACAGCTCGGCGCCGATCATGTCATGGTGGTGTGGGGCAAGGACGGCATGGACGAAATCTCGCTCGGCGCCGCGACGCTGGTCGGCGAACTCAAGGACGGCAAGATCACCGAGTACGAAATCCATCCCGAGGACTACGGCCTGGCCATGATGTCGAACCGCGGCCTGCGCGTCGCCGACGCCGCCGAATCGAAAGCGATGCTGATCGAGGCGCTGGAGAACAAGCCCGGCACCCCGCGCGAGATCGTCACGCTGAACGCCGGCGCGGCGCTCTACACGGCCAACCTGGTCGACTCGATCGGCGCCGGCATCAAGCGCGCGCGCGAAGCCATCGCCAGCGGCGCGGCGCGCACGAAGCTCGACGACTTCATCACCTTCACCCGCAAGTTCGCCTGATGTCCGACATCCTCAAGAGAATCCTCGCCGTCAAGCGCGACGAAGTCGCGGCGGCGTCCACTATCAGGCAGCTGGCCGCGGTCAGGGCCGCGGCTGAAGCACAGCCGACGACGCGGGATTTTGTCGGCGCGATACGGTCAACAGTCGGCGCCAACGGTACGGCGGTGATTGCCGAAATCAAGAAGGCCAGCCCCTCGAAGGGCGTGATCCGCGCCGATTTTCGCCCGGCGGAGATCGCCGCCGATTACGCGAAGCACGGTGCGACCTGCCTTTCGGTGCTGACCGATCAGCAGTTCTTCCAGGGCTCGGAAGCCTACCTGCGCGAAGCGCGGGCCGCCTGCTCGCTGCCGGTGCTGCGCAAGGATTTCCTGGTCGACGCCTACCAGGTATATGAAGCCCGCGCCATGGGGGCGGATGCGATCCTGCTGATCGTGGCCGCCTTGTCGCTGGCGCAGATGCAGGAGATGGAAGCCATCGCCCACCAGCTCGGCATGGCGGCGCTGGTGGAGTGCCACGACGCCGCGGAACTCGACGTTGCCCTGCAACTGACGACGCCGCTGATCGGCATCAACAACCGCAACCTGCGCACGTTCGAAGTCAGCCTCGACACCACGCTGGCGCAGCTCGGCCGCATGCCGGCCGACCGCATCGTGGTGACCGAGTCGGGCATCCTGACACCGGCCGACGTCGAACTGATGCGCGGCCGCGGCGTGCATGCCTTCCTCGTCGGCGAGGCCTTCATGCGCGCCGCCTCACCGGGAGCCGAACTGGCCCGTCTGTTCGCCTAGGCGCAGCTGGTGCCGGTGGACTCGGCCACGCCCAGCTTCTTCAGAATCATGTCCAGCGGACAGAATTTGGTGAAGCCGCTCTGAAACAGGTTGGCGCCGACGAAGGCGGTGAACCACAGCCAGGACAGGTGGCTCATGTCGATCTGGCCGCTGAAGTGCGCCAGACCCAGCGAAGTCATGATGAAAAAGCCGGCGACGATGCGAACGATTTGATTTACGGTCATGCGAAAAGCTCCTTGGAGAGAAATTGAGGTCAAGCGGGTTTGATGCGATTCTTCATTGCTGCGTAATACAACACCGGGATCACCACCAGCGTCAGCATGGTGGACACGAGGATGCCGAAGATCAGTGACAGCGCGAGGCCGGCAAAGATCGGATCATCGACGATGAACAGGGCGCCGAGCATCGCCGCCAACCCGGTCAGCACGATCGGCTTGGCGCGAATCGCGGCGGCCTGGATCACGGCTTCGGCGAAGTCCATGCCGCCGGCCACCTGCTCGTTGATGAAGTCGACCAGCAGGATCGAGTTGCGCACGATGATGCCGGCCAGCGCGATCATGCCGATCATCGACGTGGCGGTGTACTGCGCGCCGAACAGCGCATGGCCGGGCATCACGCCGATGATGGTCAGCGGAATCGGCGCCATGATGATCAGCGGCACCAGATAGCTCTTGAACTGTGCCACCACCAGCAGATAGATCAGGATCAGGCCGACCGCATAGGCCGCACCCATGTCGCGGAAGGTCTCGTAGGTGACCTGCCATTCGCCGTCCCACTTCAGCGAGTATTGCGCGTAGGGATCCTTCGGCTGCTTGACGAAGTATTCGCCCAGCGTGCCGCCTTGAGGAAGTGTGATGCCGGCCAGCTTGGTGCGGATGTCGAACATGCCGTAGAGCGGCGAATCGAGCTTGCCGCCCATGTCGCCGGTGACGAACACGACCGGCAGCAGATCCTTGTGGTAGATCACCTTCTCGCGCAGCGTGCGCCTGATTTCCACCATTTCGGACACCGGCACCATCTGGCCTTCACGGCCTCGTACCTTGAGCTTGAGCAACTGGTCGATGCTGTTCTGGCGTTCGGCGGGCAGGACGATGCGCACCGGAATTTCGTACTTGGCATCGCCGTCATGGACCGGCGTCACGTCCTCGCCGGACAGCCCCAGGCGCACCACGTCGACGATGTCCTTCTGCGCCACGCCGAGCAGTGCCGCCTTGGCCTGGTCCACGCGCAGCAGCAGCTTTTCCGCATCGGCATTCACCGTATCATCAACGCCGACTATGTCCGGCGTGCTCTCGAAGGCGGCGCGCACCTGCTTGGCGACGGCGATTTGCCCGGCGTAGTCGGGGCCGTAGATTTCGGCGACGATCGGCGACATCACCGGCGGGCCCGGCGGCACTTCGACCACCTTGGCATTGCCGCCATATTTCCTGGCAATCGCCACCACGCGGTCGCGCACCGATACGGCGATCTCATGGCTCTGCCGATGGCGATGGTGCTTGTCCACCAGATTGACCTGGATGTCGCCCATTTCCGGCGCGCTGCGCAGGTAGTACTGGCGCACCAGGCCGTTGAAGTTGATCGGACTGGCCGTGCCGGCATAGGCCTGGTAATCGGCGACCTCCTCCACCTTTGCAATCTCGGCGGATATTTCGCGCAGCACCTTGGCCGTGTCTTCCAGCGGCGTGCCGACCGGCATGTCGAGCACGATCTGGAACTCGCTCTTGTTGTCGAAGGGGAGCATCTTGAGCACCACCAGCTTGACGAAGCCGAGGCTGACCGAAACCAGGATCGCCGCCAGGATGCCGAGCCACAGCTTGCGCCGCGCGGCCTTGCCGGTGTCGGGATCGAGCAGCGGCGTCATGAGACGACGGAAGAACCTGTCAGCCATAGAGGGGAAAGCCTTGGGGTCTTTCTCTGTGATCTCTGTGCCCTCTGTGGCTAAATGGGTTTTCATTAGCTTCAGCGCCAGCCACGGTGTAATCACGAAGGCGATCGCCAGCGAAATGAACATGCCCATCGAGGCGTTGATCGGGATCGGACTCATGTAAGGGCCCATCAGGCCGGTAACGAAGGCCATCGGCAGCAGCGCCGCGATCACGGTGAAGGTGGCCAGAATGGTCGGGCCGCCGACTTCATCGACCGCCGGAGGAATGATCTGCCACAGCGGCTTGTCGGGGTGCAGCAAGGACCAGCGGTGGATGTTCTCCACCACCACGATGGCGTCGTCGACCAGGATGCCGATCGAGAAAATCAGCGCGAAGAGCGACACGCGATTGAGCGTGAAGCCATAGGCCCAGGAGGCGAACAGCGTTGCCGCCAGCGTCAGGGACACCGCAGCGCCGACAATCACAGCCTCGCGCCGGCCCAGCGCGAAGAGGACCAGCAGCACGACAAAGCCGGTGGCAAAGATCAGCTTGCCGATCAGCTTTTGCGCCTTGTCGGTGGCCGTCGCACCGTAGTTGCGCGTCACCGTGAATTCGACGCCTTCGGGAATCACCGTGCCCTTGAGCGCTTCGGCGCGGGCGATCACGGCTTCGGCGACGTCGGCGGCATTGACGCCGGGCTTCTTCGAGATCGAGAGCGTCACCGCCGGAAACTCGGCTTTGCGATCGCCGTGCCAGACATAGCTGACCGGCTGGTCGGCGCCGTCGACTACCTTGGCGACATCGGCCAGATAGACCGGTTTGCGTTCGAAGACTCCGACGACCAGACGTTTGACGTCGGCGGCGGACTCGATATAGGTGCCGGTTTGCACCAGCACTTCGCGGTTTCCGGCAACGAGGCTGCCGGCAGGCTGCGAGGCGTTTGACACCTGCAGTGCCGCCTTCAGGTCCTGCGCCGTGATGCCATAGGCGTTCATGCGGTCCGCATCCATGACAACGCGAATCACGTGGCCGGGGCCGCCGATGGTGGCCACGTCTCGCGTGCCGGGGATGCGCTTGAGATCGATCTCGGCGGCGCGTGCCACCTGCTGCATTTCGAAAGCCGACTTGGTTGGATCCGTACTGTGGAATGTCAGGGTCACGATCGGCACGTCATCGATGCCCTTCGGCTTGATGATCGGGTCCATCACCCCGAGATTGGGCGAGACCCAGTCGCGATGCGAATTGATCGTGTCGTACAGTCGCACCAAGGCCTGAATCGGGTCTTCGCCAACCTGGTACTGCACGGTGATCACCGCCATGCCCGGGCGCGACACGGAATACACATGCTCGATGCCTGCGATGCGCGACAGCACCTGCTCGGCCGGGCGCGCCACCAGGGATTCCACATCCCTTGCCGAGGCCCCGGGGAAGGGCACGAAGACATTGGCCATGGTGACGTTGATCTGCGGCTCTTCCTCGCGCGGCGTGATCAGGGTCGCGCCGACGCCCAGCAGCAGCGCGATCAGCGCGATCAGGGGCGTCAGGGAATTCCTGAGAAAGTATTCTGCAATGCGACCGGAAATGCCCACGCCAGCCTCGATTCTTTAACGGCTGGCGGCAGCGGGGGCTGCCTTGAGCTCGATTCCGGTCTTCACCGGAGTGAGGCTGACCCGCTCGCCGGAATTGATGCCGGCCAGCACTTCCAGTTCGCCACCGGGCACCGCCTCGCCCAGGCGTACCTGACGCAGTCGCGCCGCGCCGCTGGCGTCGAGCACATACACCGCGGTGACCTCGCCGCGCCGCAGGATCGCTGCCGGCGGCACGGTGAGCTTCTTCACCTGTCCCATGGTGAAGTGGGCGCGGGCAAACATGCCGGGCACCACGCCTTCGATGTTTTCCGGCAGGTACAGCCGTGCCGTCGCGGTATGGCTGCGCGTATCCACTGTAGGCAGTATTTCCAGCCGCAGCACATCGACCCAGGTGCCGGTTTCGGGAAACTCGACGCGGGCGCGGCCGGACTTCTTCAGTTCAGCCAGTTTGTATTGCGGCAGGCTGGCGATCACGCGCAAGCTCTTGGGGTCGAACACGGTGATCAGCGGCCGGCCCGGCGCCGCCATTTCGCCGAGTTCGACGAGTCGCTGTGCCACCAGCCCGGAGATCGGCGCCGTCACTGCCCCGTGGGAGACCGCTGCGCCGGAACTCCCGGCCGCACCCTGCGCCGCCTGCCAGGTCGCAGCCGCCTGATCGAGCGCGGCCTGGCTGACGAACTTCTGCGCATAGAGATTCTTGGTCCGTTCATAGGCCACGGCGGCTTGGGCCAGCGTGGCCCGTGCACTTGCATCCGAACCGGCCGCCTCGCGCGCATCGAGGCGCATCAACAACTCACCCTGCCTGACCCGCTGGCCGGCATCGGCGCGCACCTCGGTCACCCGCCCCGCGATCTGCGCAGCCACCGTGGCCTGATGCACCGCTTCGACCGTGGCCTCGACCGGAAAACCGAGATCCACCTCGCGCAACTGCACGACAACGCTGGTCGCCGCCGCATCGGCAGCGAAAGAACCGCTCGCCGGCAGGAAGCCCGCGCACAGAGAAACAAGGGCCGTCAGGAGAAGGGGACGGCCCTTGGGAAGCAGACTGCTGAACGTTCGTATCATCATGAGTATTAGTATATGCTTATATAGAAAAAATACAAGTCCTGACATTGTCAAAAACGGCTGCGAATATGGCGCCGAGTGGCTCTTCGTCGATCCTCTGAGGAAACACATTGATATCAAACGCTTTTCATTTCAACAATTTTCAGGCTGAGCCAAGCGTCGCGGAAGCGCCAAGCCGAGACCGAATTGATTCCAATCAAGGAAGCCAACATGGATGCCGGGCAATCTCCGTGATCACATTAAGGTTTTTAGTCTACTTATGGCCAATGAAAAGGGAGGAAGTATGGGGAACAGCAACTTCGCGGTCTGGCGCAAAGCCGGGCTCATCATTGCATTAGCGCTACCGCTGGGTTTGACCAATGTCATCGCCCAGGAAGCCAGAAGTCCCGCTGAGAAGAGCTATCAGGCGGGCGACTCGTCTCCCGTCGGCCAGGCGGAGATGCATCACAACATCAACCCCAAGGCTCCTCCGATGACCAAGGACGAGTTCGAGAAGGGCAAGAATATTTACTTCCAGCGCTGCGCCGGCTGCCACGGCGTGTTGCGCAAGGGCGCTACCGGCAAGCCGCTGACCACGGACAAGACGATTGCGAACGGTACGGAATATCTCAAGGTCTTCATCAAGTACGGCTCACCCGGCGGCATGCCGAACTCGGGCACCTCGGGCGAACTGAACGACGCTGAAGTCGACCTGATGGCGCGCTATGTCCAGCAGGAACCGCCGACGCCGCCCGAATGGGGCATGAAGGAAATGATGGCCTCGCTGAAGGTGACCGTCCCGCCGAGCAAGCGTCCGACCAAGAAGCTGAACAATCTCGACCTCGGCAACCTGTTCTCCGTCACCTTGCGTGACGCCGGCGAGATCGCGCTGATCGACGGCAAGACCAAGAAGATCGTCAAGATCCTCAAGACCGGCTACGCGGTGCATATTTCGCGCATGTCGCAGTCCGGCCGCTATCTCTACGTCATCGGTCGCGATGCGCGCATCAACCTGATCGACCTGTGGATGGAAGAACCGACCAACGTGGCAGAGATCAAGGTCGGCCTCGAAGCACGTTCGGTTGAAACCTCGAAGTTCAAGGGTTACGAAGACAAATACGCGATTGCCGGCACCTACTGGCCGCCGCAGTTCGTCATCATGGAGGGCGATACCCTGAAGCCGCTGCGCATCGAATCGACGCGTGGCATTACCGTCGGCACCCAGGAGTACCATCCCGAGCCGCGCGTGGCGGCGATCGTGGCCTCGCACTACAACCCCGAGTTCATCGTCAATGCCAAGGAAACCGGCAAGATCCTAGTGGTCAACTACAAGGATCTGACGAACCTCAAAATCACCACCATCAACGCGGCGCAGTTCCTTCACGACGGCGGCATGGATTCGACCGGGCGCTACTTCATGGTCGCGGCCAACGCATCGAACAAGATCGCGGTGGTCGATACCAAGGAAGACAAGCTGGCTGCCCTGATCGACGTCGGCAAGGTGCCGCACCCCGGTCGTGGCGCCAACTTCATCCATCCGAAGTTCGGCCCGGTGTGGGCCACCAGCCACCTCGGCGACGAGACCATCAGCCTGATCGGCACCGATCCGAAGAAGCACAAGGATCAGGCGTGGCGCGTGGTGGAAACCCTCAAGGCCCAGGGTGGCGGCTCGTTGTTCATCAAGACCCATCCGAAGTCGACCAATCTGTGGGTCGATACGCCACTCAATCCGGACGCCAAGAACAGCCAGTCGGTCGCCGTATTCGACATCAGGAATCTCGACAAGGGATACGAGGTGCTGCCGATCGGCGAATGGGCGGATATCAAGGATGACGGCGCCAAGCGCATCGTCCAGCCGGAATACAACATGGCTGGCGATGAAGTCTGGTTTTCGGTGTGGAGCGCAAAAGACAAGATCTCCGCACTGGTCGTCGTCGATGACAAGACGCGCAAGCTGAAGGCCGTAATCAAGGACCCGAAACTGATCACGCCGACCGGCAAGTTCAACATCAACAATACCCAGCACGACGTGTATTGATCCACTCGCCGGCTGCTGCAAAACCAACGGGGGCGCAAGCCCCCGTTTTTCGTTCACTCGGTTGGGATCGGCTTAGTCATCCGGTGACGCATGCAACGCATAGTCAGCCATCGCCGCCAGCACCGGTTCGGCTTCGCCCACCGGCGCCGCCAGGGCGATCACCAACCCGGCATGACGATCCATGGCGTTGGCCGCCATCTGCGGCAAATCCTTTTTGACATGACTGCCGGCCGCCATGAAAATCGGCACGACGACGATTTCCGTCGCACCCTGGCGCACCAGGCAATCGACACCCTCGTCGAAGCTCGGCAGCAGCAGTTCGAGAAACCCTGGCTCCACCAGCGCCTCCGGCTCACGGGCGAGGATGGCGTCGCGGATGCGATGAAACGGCCGCGCCCACTCGGCGTTGCGCGCCCCATGACCAAACAGAAGTATGCCCTTCACTTTTTCTCCGCCTGCCAGATATTACGGCAGCCTGTCTCCGTCACCAATAGCGTGGCAAACCATCCCACAACCGCCGCTGCAGTCAGCAGCATCAGGCCGTTGCGCCAGTCGCCAGCCGAGTAGATGCGCACCCCCGCTTCAATTCTGCCATCCCAGGTGCGCTCCATGAGCCAGCCTACTATGGGTTGCAGGATAGCCGGGCCGAGAAACACGCCGACATTCACCACGCTGGTGGCCATGCCCGAGAGTTGCGGCGGATTGACTTCCTTGGCGCTGGCCCAGGACAGCGTGAAGCCCGCCGAAGCCAGACCCATCACGATGCACAAGGCATAGGTGGCCGCCTGCGGCAATGCGCTTTCGCCGGGTCGGGTGGCCCACAACCAGACCATCCAGCCCAGGACATGCAGCCCCGAAACCGCGAGGGCGACCGACTTGCGCCGCCCCAGGGCGTCCGATACCCTGCCCCACAAGGCTGAACCAACGGCGAAGCCGACGAAGTAAATGCTTACATGACTGGAGGCGGTGGCGCGCGTCATGCCGTGCATCTGCGTCAGATAAGGCACTGCCCACAATCCGGCGAAGGCGAAGAAGGCTCCGGACAGTCCGGCATTGGCGAAAAAGCCGGGCCAGGTCCTGCGGTTTTTCAGCACCGAAACGAGACCGGTGAGCCAGGCTGCGCGGTCCACCTTGCCGGCCGGCGTTTCGATCACCCAGGCGCGGCTGGCAAACGCCAGCGCGAACGACAACAGGCCGACCACGACGAATACCTGGCGCCAGCCGGCGGCCTGGGTGGCCCAGGCCAGCGGCGCGCCGGCGAGTATCGAACCGAGGTTGCCGATCAGCATGCAGAGGCCGGTCAGGGTGGCGAAGCGGCGTTCTTCAAAGCCGATCGCCAGCAGCTTGAGCATGGCGATGAAGGTCACGGACACGCCAAGGCCGACCAGGGTGCGGCCGGCAAAGGCCAGCTCGAAACTCGGCGCGAGGCCGAACAGGATCGCACCGACGCCGGCCACCAGTCCGCCCCAGAACAGGATGCGGCGCGGTCCCAGGGTGTCGGCGAGAACCCCGGTGGGAATCTGCATCAGCGTATAGACGTAGAAATAGGTGGCCGCCAGCGTGCCGAGTTGCGCGCCACCGATGGCAAACGTGGCTTGCAGATCGCCGGAGATCGCCGCTGGTGCGACGCGATGGAAGAAGGACAGCAGGTAGGCGGCAATCGCCACGCCGAGGCCGAGCAGGACGGCTGGCCGGGTGGCGACTGCGTTCATTGCACGACTTCGGGATTCAGCAGATTGGGCGGCCGCTGACCGGCGAGCGCGGCGATCAGGTTGTCGGCCGCCGTCATCGCCATCGCCATGCGCGTGGCGCGCGACGATGAACCGATATGTGGTGTCAGCGCCACGTTGTCGAGTTCGAGAAAACCCGGGTTGAACTTCGGCTCGCCCTCGAACACATCCAGCCCCGCCCCGCAAAGTCGGCCCTGGCGCAACGCCGAAATCAGCGCTTCGTCATCGACGATGCCGCCGCGGGCAATGTTGATCAGGTGCGCGGTCGGCTTCATCAGCGCCAGTTCTGCGGCGCCGATGGCGTGATGCGTCGCCGGCGAGTAGGGCAGCAGCAGCACCAGGAAATCCGATTCGCGCAACAGCGCCTGCTTGTCCACCCAGTTCGCACGGCATGCCGCTTCCTTTTCGGCCGGCAGGCGTGTCCGATTGTGGTAGATCACCTTCATGTCGAAACCCAGCGCGCGGCGCGCCAGGGCCTGCCCGATGCGCCCCATGCCGAGGATGCCCAGCGTGGCGTGATGCACGTCGCTACCCAGCCACTGGACGAACTCCCAGCCCTTCCACTCGCCCTTGCGCAACCAGCGTTCGGCGGCAGGCAGGCGGCGCGCCGTCGCCATCAGCAAAGCCCAGGCCAGATCGGCCGTGGTGTCGTCGAGCACACCGGGGGTGTTGGTCGCCATCACTCCGGCGCCGGTGCAGGCCGCAAGGTCGATGTTGTTGTAGCCGACGGCGAAATTGCACACCGCCTTCAACTTCGGCGCGGCGGCGATTACCTCGGCCGTCACCGGGTCGGTGGCTGCGGTCAGCGCACCGGCCTTGTCGGCCAGCCGCTGTTTCAGGCCCGCCACGCCGAGAATGACATCGGCCTGATTGTCGTCGACCTCGAAGTGCCCGGCCAGACGCTCGATCACTTCCGGAAAGACCGCGCGGCTAACCAATATCCTGGGTTTCATAGTGTCCTCGCCTTCTGTTCCCTGAAACCACCGGCCGCCAGCCATGGCTCCAGCCGGTGCTGCTTTGCATCAGCGCCTGACCAGCGTCACCGGCACGTCGGTGTGCAGCAGCACCCCCTTGGCGACCGAGCCGAGAACCAGGTCGGCGGCCGCGGAACGACCATGGGTGCACATCAGGATCTGGCCGATGCCGTGCTCGCGCGCGAAATGAGCGATGGTCTCGGCCGCCAGGTCCCCGATCACGACATGATGCTGGTATGGCACGCCGGCGCCGTCGAGGCGCGCACGCGCCGCCGCCAGTTCCTTGAGCCCCTCGTCGTGGTAATAGCCCTTCATGTCCTCCGGCGAGACGAACTGCGCCACGTCCTTGTGCAACACGTGCTGGACATTGAGCAGATGAATCTCCGGTGCTTCCTTGTACCAGTCGCGCATGGTCAGCAGTTGACCGACGGCGCGCAGCGAGGCGTCGGAGCCGTCGATCGGCAGCAGCAGCTTGTGCATGGTTGTCTCCCCCACTCCGGATCCTGCAGGCCCGGCTTCGATCTCTTCGAGCGGCCGCTCCTCTTCTTCGGCCTCGGCGCGTGCCGCGAGCAGCTTGCCGAGTCCGATGACGATGACCACGCCCGCCACCGGCAACGCGGTATGCAGCCAGGCGGCGTTGGTCGCGATCCATGAGCCGACCAGCGGATCGCTCGCAGCCATGTCCCCCGCGACGTAGCCCAGCAGCGCCGCACCGAGCGTGATGATGATCGGAAAGCGCTCCATGAGCTTGAGCAGGAAGGTGCTGGCGAAAATCACCAGCGGAATGCTGATCGCCAGGCCGATGATCAGCAACGGCATGCTGCCCTTCGCCACCGCCGCGACGCCGATGACGTTGTCCAGGCTCATCACCAGGTCGGCGATCAGGATGGTGCGGATGGCGGCCGCCATGCTCGAGATGGCCGCGCCTTCGCCCTCGCCATCCTCCTCGGGCAACAGCAACTGCACGGCAATCCACAGCAGCAGCAAGGCGCCGATCAGCTTCAGCGCCGGCAGCTTGAGCAACTCCACGGCGACGATGGTGAGCACGATGCGCATCACCACCGCCGCACTGCTGCCCCAGAAGATCGCCCGCTTCTGCTGCGCCGGCGGCAACGAGCGCGCCGCCAGCGCTATGACCACGGCGTTATCGCCGGACAGCACGATATTGACGCCGATGATCTGCAGCAGCGCCAGCCAGAAGGCTGGCGTTCCGAACTCAATCACGCCGCAGTTGCCTCAATTGCAGCCTCACTTGTACAGCACTTCCGGCAGCCACAGGCCAATACCCGGGAAGACATAGAGCATGACCAGCGCAAAGACCTGGATGACCATGAACGGCATCATGCCGAGGAAGATCTGGTTCAGCGTCACGTGCGGCGGCGAGACCCCCTTCAGGTAGAAAGCCGCCATCGCCACCGGCGGCGAAAGGAAAGCCGTCTGCAGGTTGAGCGCGACCAGCAGGCCAAAAAACAAGGGATCGATGTTGAAGTGTGGCAACAGGGGGATGAAGATCGGCATGAAGATGACGATGATCTCGGTCCACTCCAGCGGCCAGCCGAGCAGGAAGATGATGATCTGGGCCAGGATCATGAACTGCGTCGGCGTCATTTCGAGCGACAACACCCACTGGTTGATGATCTCCTGCCCGCCGAGCAAGGCGAACGCCGCTGAAAAGATCGACGAGCCGACGAACAGCCAGCACACCATGGCGCTGGTCTTGGCGGTGAGAAACACCGATTCCTTGAGCACTCCCATGTTGAGTCGCCGGTAGGCCGCCGCCAGCAGCAGGCCGCCCATCGAACCCATCGCCGCCGCCTCCGTCGGCGTTGCCAGGCCGAAGACGATGGTGCCGAGCACCGACAGGATCAGCATCGCCAGCGGGAAAAACGATCCCAACAGCATCTTGAAGATTTCCAGCCGGGCGAAGGTAAAAATGAAATAGAAAATCACCAGGCCCGCAATTCCGATGCCGAAGCTGATCCAGTAGCCGAGCGGCGCGGGCAGTCGCTCGGCAGGTGCTGCGGCGGGCGCCGCCTCTACCGCTTTCGCCTGAGCCGCCACCGGGGCCGGCTGCGGCTTCGCCACAGTCGCCGTCGGCTCCTTGAGCCCTTCGGCAGGTGGTTCCTTGAGCCCCCCTTCCTGTTCCGGTTCCTGCAAGCCGCCACTCTCTGGCTGGGAGTCCTGATTGCCGAATCCGGTACCCATTTCGACCACGTCGGTCGAAATCGCTTCGACCGGCTCCGTCACCAGGCGATAGGTCCAGCCCATTGCCGCGGTGAAGAACAGCGCCGGCAGCAGGGCGATGAACAACTGCTTCGCCAGCATCCGGCGCGGCGCGTCGGGATCGAGATTGCCCTTGATCGCAGCGATCAGACCCTTGATGACATTGCTGCCAAAAGATCTGGAGATGGATTCGGCATATTTCGGCAGCACGACGATCCGGTCTTCCGCGGACAACGGCGGCGCCAGGTGGGGCTTCAGCTTGGCCACCACGATGATGTAGCCGACATACAGTGACGCCAGCATGATGCCGGGGAAAAAGGCGCCGGCGTACAGTTTCACCACCGAAACGCCGGCAGTGGCGCCATACACGATCAGCAATACCGAGGGGGGAATCAGGATCCCCAGGCAACCGCCGGCGGTGATCGCGCCGGCGGCAAGCCTGACCTGGTAGCCGGCCTTGAGCATGGCCGGCAGGGCCAGCAGGCCCATCAGGGTCACCACGGCACCGACGATGCCGGTGGCGGTGGCGAACACCGCGCAGGTGACCACGGTCGCCACGGCCAGCGATCCCGGAATTCTGGCCATGGCCAGGTGCAGGCTCTTGAACAGCTTTTCGATCAGGTTGGCGCGTTCGACCAGATAGCCCATGAAGACGAACAGCGGGATCGAGATCAGCACGTCGTTGGACATCACCGAATAGGCCCGCTGTACCATCAGGTCAAGCGTCTGCTGCACCGCCAGGGCCGGATTCTGGCTGCGGAAGGCCAAATAGCCAAACATCATGCCCATGCCCATCAGGGTAAATGCGGTGGGAAATCCCAGCATGATGGCGACCACGATCAAGGCCAGCATCAGGAGCCCCAGATGGCCATTGGTCATCTGCGAGGGCGCCGGCATCAGGACGAACACGCCGATGACCACGGCAGCCAGGATTGCGAGGCCGAACCAGATTTCCTTTTTCACTTCTCGGCCCCTTCCTGAGCAACGACGATCGAATCCAGTTGAGCGATGTCCGAATCCTTGACGTGCACCATGTCTTTCAGCTTGTCGACGTCGACTTCCTCGACGTCCTCCTCACGCGACGGCCACTCGCCCTTTTGCAGGCAGACGATGCAGCGAAGGATTTCCACCACCCCCTGCACCAGCAACATGGCACCGGCCAGCGGGATGATGGTCTTGAATGGATAGACCGGCGGGCCGTCGGACGTGATGTTGGAAAGCTCCTTGATGGCCCAGGAATCGGCAGCATAGGAGTAACCGGCCCAGGCGAGGGCAACCACGCCGGGAATGAAGAACAGAATGTAGAGGGCGAGATCCAGGCCGGCCTGCAGGCGGGGCGGGAAGAAGCCGTAGAGCACGTCGCCGCGCACGTGGCCGTTCTTGGACAGGGTGTAGGCGCCGGCCATCATGAACATCGAGCCGTACATCATGATCATGACGTCGAAGGCCCAGGGATGGGGATGGTCGAGAACGTAACGCGAGAACACTTCCCACGTGATCATGGCGGTCAACACCAGGATGAGCCAGGAAAAGGCGTGCCCGACCTTGGTGCTCACCTTGTCGACAAAAAGAAATAGTTTCTGCATGGTTTGGCCTGCTCAATAAAATCAACCACCCGGGCCGGGCCCGGGTGGTTGATGAATGCTGCGAAGATCCCCTCAGCCTTTCTTGGGGGCGGCCTTCTTGGCTCCGAAGAAATGGTTCATCGCCATGCGACGGCTGATGATGGTGTCCTGATCCCATTTCACGGCGCGCTCGGCGAAAGCTCTTTGCGAGGCGACGATTTCCTTGAACATCGGGTTTTCCGCCGATTTCTTGGTCAGAATCGCGTCCCACAGCGTGAGCTGGTCCTGCAGCACCGAGTCCGGCGTCTTGTAGAACTTGACCTTGTCCTTGGTCTGGAGTTCGATGTAGTCCTTCGAATAACGATCGATGGCCTTCCATGACATGTCGGCAGACGCCGCTTCGACGGAACCGGCGATGATCGCCTTCAGCTTCGCCGGCAGCGCATCGTATTTCGGCTTGTTGAACATGATCTCGAAGGTCTCGGCGCTCTGGTGATAGCTCTGCAGCATGCAGACCTTCGACACGTCGGGGAATCCGAGCAAGCGGTCCGAGGTGGCGTTGTTGAACTCGGCGCCATCGAGCAAGCCCCGGTCCATCGCCGGCACGATCTCGCCGCCGGGAAGTGCATTGACTGCGGCGCCCATGGCGGTGAACAGATCGATCGCCAGGCCGTTGGTACGGAACTTGAGTCCCTTGAAATCCGCCGCCTTGGTAATCGGCTTCTTGAACCAGCCCAGCGGCTGCGTCGCCATCGGGCCGTAGAGGAACGACTGAACGTTGTTCATGCCGATGGAGGCGTAGAGCTTGGCCAGCAGTTCCGCGCCACCACCATACTTGTGCCACGACAGAATCATGTTGGCATCCATGCCGAAGGCTGGGCCGGAATTCCACAGCGCCAGCGCATTCTGCTTGCCGTAGTGGTAGCCCAACACACCGTGGCCGCCGTCCAGCGTGCCCTTCTGCACCGCTTCCAGCAGACCAAACGCCGGCACCACGGCACCAGCCGGCAGCACGTCGATCTTGAGATCGCCGCCGGTCATGTCATTGACCTTCTTGGCAAAGTCCAGGGCGTATTCGTGGAAAATGTCTTTGGCCGGCCAGGTGCTCTGCCAGCGCATGCTGATCGGCCCGGCTTGCGCCTTGGCGATCATCGGGAAACCCGCCGCAACGGCACCCACGCTGCCGGTGACGGCAGCGGCGAGGAACTTGCGGCGGGACGGTTTTTGCTCGGCTTGCTTGGTGTCGGACATGCTTTCCTCCTGAGAAAACAATTATGAATTTGCGGCCGCTTTTGGATGTGCAATGACGGCCTGCGGTCTTGGTTACCTGTTTTTGGAACTACGGACGACGGAGCCACTTTACCAGAAAGAGAATTTGTCTGACAATAGGACAACAATTAAAAAGGCAACTATGTCAGCCACCCATTTCCCAATTGCCGAACTAGGCACCGAACTGAGCCGCATCGACCGGCCGCTGCACCTTTCGGAAAAGGTATGGGGAGATTTGCAGCGCCGCATCGCGCGCGGCGAGCTGAAACCGGGCGATCGTTTGCCAACCGAAAAGGCGCTCGGCGAGGCCTTCGGCGTCAGCCGTGCGGTGGTGCGCGAAGCCATCGCCCGCCTCAAGGCCGATGGTCTGATCGAAACCCGCCAGGGCTCGGGCGCTTTTGTCGTCGAGGCGCCGAAAACCATCAACCTGCGCTTCTGGAAAGGCGTCGGATCGGAACTGGACGAACTGCGCGATATCTTTGAACTGCGGGCCATGGTCGAGGGTGCAGTGGCCGAACTCGCCGCCCAGCGCCGCGACAAGAAAGATCTCAAGGCGATGGCCAAGCACCTGCAGGAGATGGATGACGCGATGGCGCGCAGTGCCGACGGAACCGAAGCGGACGACAATTTCCACATCGCGATGGCCGGCGCCACACACAATTCCTACGTCAGCCGGCTGGTGGAATTCCTCGGCCGGCACTTTTCCGATTCGCGCAAGCTGTCGTGGCATGGCACGCGCCGCCAGCTGGCCCACCCGCAGGAAGCCCAGCGCGAACACCGTGCCCTGTTTGAAGCGATCTCCCGTGGCAATGCAGAAGCCGCGCGGCGCTGCGCGCTCGACCATCTGCGCGGCACCGCAGGCCGCTTCGGCATCAAGCTGTCGCTCGATCTCGACCGGGACAGTGCCGCCGGTTAGAAGACCTTTATCGCGGCGGCACCCGCGCATACCGCGATAATCGATACATACCTGATTCGCGTGATCGGCTCCTTGAGCAAGGTAGCCGCGATGATCGCCGCAAACACCACCGAAGTTTCCCGCAGCGCCGCGACCAGCGCAATCGGTGCGCGCGTCATCGCCCACAGCGCCAGTCCGTACGACGCCAGGGTGCAGGCGCCCCCGAGCAAGCCCCGGCGCCAACCCTGTCGGATGCGCTGCAGCAGTGCCCGGCCCTGGCCTGCTGCCGCAATGGCGGCCAGCAGCGGACCGGTCAGCAGGAACATCCACCCCGTGTAACTGAATGCATGCCCGGAAAGTCGCGCCCCTTGCCCGTCCACCAGCGTGTAGACAACGATGACGCAGGCATTGGTCAGGGCGAACATGGCGGGCCTGGCGCGAAATGTCCCGGATCGCCAGGAGTCGCCGGCGAGGACGAGGACGCCACAGGAAATCAGGAGCACGCCGGCCCAGCCACCCGCCGAAGGTGATTCGCTGATGAGCAGTACTCCGAAAACGGCGGTCAGTGCCGGCGCGGAGCCTCTCATCAGCGGATAGACAAAACTCAGTTCGCCGCTTCGGTACGAAACCGCGACGAGGGCGAAATAGGCGACATGGATCAGCACCGATGCCGCCAGATACGGCCAGCTTGCGACGGCGGGAACGGGGGCCAGCGGCAACAAGAGAGCGGTCCAGATTCCCGCGCCGAGAACGATCAGGACGGTATCCTGAAATTTATCGGAGGACGCACGGACGAGCGCATTCCAGGCCGCATGAAGTGCGGCGGCAAACAACACGATTGCCATGACGTCGAGTGACAAGGCTGGCCTCTTTGGTCCGCTAGCCGGAAGCGCGCAGCATACCCTGCAAGACGGGTGGGAAGTCCGCCGATAAGCCGGGTTCTGTCGTGGGCAACCATTCCTCTGGGACCGCCGTTGCCGACGGCCTCTAGCAGCCTACCCGGGAGCGACGCGGGCCACGCCAATGCTCCCCTATT
>Ga0172379_10003830_pt1 | contig 23292 bp, 19 predicted proteins | sample GrowelOW334metaG_FD_119756 | JGI IMG/M metagenome (GOLD analysis project Ga0172379, IMG submission 119756) | Groundwater microbial communities from an aquifer near a municipal landfill in Southern Ontario, Canada - Groundwater well OW334 metaG | ecosystem: Environmental > Aquatic > Deep... | reverse complement strand
CAGGGTGACTGAAATCGGGATGCCAGATAGTTATAAAGTTGCATAAATAATGGCAACAGCAGCTTCTGTTCTTAAATTTTTAAATTAACAAGATTGGCTTAATTGATTTATTCAACAAAGCCAAGCCAAAAAACATGTCTACGTAAATTCTTTATAAATCAATAAGTTGTATTTTTAAATATGAGCCGGCAATTATTGCAGATTTTTTCAGCATACGCAACATCGTAAATCTTGAATCAGTTCATGAACCCTAGTGGATGGGTTATCAGAGACATTGTCATTTTTTGCCACTAACCTTGCATTTCTTAAAGCAATATCTAAACGGGGTTTGGTAATTCCCCAAAGACCGTTCATAGCTCCTTTATAGCTGGGAATGTGTAATTTAATTGCCTTCTTCGCTTCCACCTGTGTCATTGGCTTCGTAGATGGACTTGACCCACTACAAAAATGTAATAGCAGCCAATATTCAAAACATGGTACGGAATTTATCGCTTTTATTCCAGCTTTATCTCCCCGATTCTGATCCAATTTGTGAATTCTATCCAACGTACTGCTATATTTAGCATGGTTATCTTTATCAAAAGTACAGAAAATTTTCTCATACCGATATCTATTATAAAGCGCATATTCCAATATTTGCGATGGATCATTGCCGAAACAATGTCGACTATTACCATATTCTACAATCACGTTCTTTAAACCAAGATCGTCACGCATGTCTCTAAAATAAATCGCCTCTGTTTCACCTTCACACATAATCAATATCGCTTGCTTCAGTGGACGATTAGCCTGCTTGCGCGATTTACTCATGGCGAATTAATCCTCCTTCAAAATAAGGAATTGCGCCATAACGCCCACGTAGGTAGTTCTTGCTAAAAATATCGTCTTTTCGCACTTCAAAATCCGTTAGAGGATAAAGTTTGGAAGCATTTTCACTATCTTTCTCAACAAACCAAATTTGATCACGGCGAAAAATATTTTTATCTAATAGAGAAGTATCATGTGTGGAAAAAATGAGCTGAGCGCTCTTTTTATTAATATTTTGGTTATGAAATAGCGCTATGATTTCACGAACTAGTTCTGGGTGTAAGCTTTTATCAAGTTCATCGATAAATAACACTGAACCTTCCTCCAAAACACTTAACAATGGACCAGCCATACGAAACATGTTTTGTGTTCCATCTGATTCATCCTCTATATCCAATTGAACTTCCTGTTGATCATCATCAAAATGCGCACATTTAATATTAATAGCTTTATTATTGGCTTGATCTCTCAAAATTTCTTCTCTAATTGCAAGAGGTGCCTTACTAAGCATTTTGCGAAAATGTTGATGATTAACGACATTTACCGTGTCAATTTTGATATTCCGAATACTTGGATCAGCAGAACTAGTAAAATCCAAAATTTTTTGCTTGTCTATTTTCTGCCCGCGCCATTGTTTAATGGTGCTAAAAAAAGAATTAGGTAATTGCAATACTTTTTTTTGCAACCAAGCAAATACTGGCAATAATTGCTCATTACCGTTTTGCACAGCGGCAGCAAGAAACAACCCATTGGGGCGGGTATTTCTTTTCCAGCTTTCTAGCTCTATTTTGCCGCCTTTAAAATTCGTTTGGCTAAAACTCCACTGATAAACATCCTTCTTTGGTAAAATCAATTTGCGCTTGAACCATTGCTGCGGCTTGCCTTCCGGATAAGCAATTAACCACTCACTATAAACAATATCCTTATCCGCACTAAAACCATATCGATAACGAATATCGTTTTCAAGAAACAATACCTCGAACTCACTGGGCTGGGGTTTGGTATCTCTGCTAAATAGAAACGGTGCAATATCCTCTATTTTTTCATAAATCTGCATTTGCTGTTGCGATGTCACAACAAAATCCTGCATAAACGCCAGCGCTTTTAAAAGATTGCTCTTTCCTCCCGCATTTGGCCCATAAATGACCGCAGAAGTTAAGAACCTTGATTGCTTAGGCGTTTTTCTAACTGGGGACACTATCACATGACGTTCATGCTCCTTACATGAAGCAGAAGCTACCATGCTCAAGGTTTGCTTGCATCTGATCGACCTGAAGTTGGTTACACTAAACTCAATTAACATAAAATTCATCCTTTTTTATAATAATCAATCAATTTTTGTAATAAAATTACATTTTTTATAATGAAATTAATGTTATTTCTATTTTCAAAAAGCTTCAAGCGCATTTAGCAGAGGATGCCTTGATGTTAAGATTATTTTAAGATTTAGTTAGGATTTTCTAGGCTTAACTGGCCGGTGTTGTAGTCATAGGCAAAAATCTCGGCATAACGGCCCCAGTCGATAACTATACGCAAAACCTCTGATGCCACATCTTCACTAAAATAGTCTTCTAGCTCATTTAAAAAGCGCTCTTTGGAAGCACGATGTTCGGGGCGCTCATCCAACACTCGTCGAATATAGCTAGCAAGAGGTATGTAATTTAATAGATGCTGTGCGAAGATCTTCTTTCTTTCTAAAATATCGGCCGCAGCAAAGACTTTCCCTTCGGCATTAAGTTCAATGTCACCTGTAGACACTTGAGCAAAACGTAGAATTTCCAAGGCTTCCGTCATGGGAAATAGATCATCAATGTCTAAGTGCAATTCGGCAGAAAGTTCTGGTAGATCGATTTTACGCTCACGGTATGGAGGTTCACTCAACATGTCTACTAACCCGATAATTTCAGACGTTAACACAGTAGGCAAACGATATCCTAAAGTAATAGTCTTATAGCGATAAGTTGCGCCAGGTGTAGCCGTAGTCGGCATAGTAATAAAGCCATAAACACTATCTATTAATTTTACAAAACGTGGATCTTGCGGGGAACGAGGATGTTGAATATCAACTTTCAATTCAGCTCGAACATTGCCAGGATTATTGCCAAACACCAAAATGCGATCAGCCAAATGAACCGCTTCCTCAATGTTATGCGTCACAAACAAAATATTTTTAATTTTGGTCTTTTTCCCTTGCCAAAGATCGAGTAAGTCACCACGTAAATTATCAGCCGTTAAAACATCTAAAGCTGAAAACGGTTCATCCATCAATAAAATTTCCGGGTCAACAACTAAAGCCCTCGCCAAACCTACGCGTTGTGACATTCCTCCTGACAGCTCTTTTGGATAAGCAGATTCAAATCCGTCCAAACCAACAACGTCGATAGCTTTAATGGCTCGACTTCGCCTTTCTTCTTTGGGAACGCCCAAAGCTTCTAAACCTAGTTCAACGTTCTGTAGCACTGTAAGCCAAGGCAGGAGAGCAAAGTTTTGAAAAACCATTGCCAAACCATGCACTGGACTAAGCACTTTTTCGCCATGATAAAAAACTTCTCCACCTGTGGGCGGAATCAGGCCAGCAATAATGCGAAGCAATGTCGACTTCCCTGAACCAGACTTTCCAAGAAGTGCTACAATTTCCCCTTCTTGCAAATCCAAATTCACATTGGAAAGAACAAGCAAATCTTGCCGATCTTTTTTAAAAGACTTTTTGATATCGCAAATTTGCATTAAAGGTTTTTTTTCTGCTTCTGACATAATTTTCTAACTCATTGTTTTATAAAGAAATCAGCGCTTGCCACGCCAAAGGCGTGGTAGACATGTTCTTACGGAATTATGAGTTATGAATTAATGAAAAAACTTTATAGGATTAATTGCAAGTTATAAGTTTTAAAATATCCATTCACACTTTACTTTCCCATGATATTCATAATTCATCATTCATAATTTATAATTTATAATTTTCTTCATCCTAAAGTAAACTTCTCCGCCGCCAAATTATAGAGCGGCCGCCAGATTAAACGATTAATTAACACCACAAAAACACACATGATTATTGTCCCTAAAACCACTTGCGTAAAATCGCCCCTGCTTGAAGCTTCCGAAATGTAAGCCCCAAGACCTGTAGCATGTAAATTTATGCTACCCCAACTAACAGCTTCCGCAAGAATACTAGCATTCCAAGCACCGCCTGCTGCTGTAATAGCACCAGTTAAAAAGTAAGGAAAAATACCTGGTAAAACTAATCTTTTCCAACGTAAAAACCCGTGCACCCCGAAAGTAGCCGTCGCTTGTTTTAAATCTTTCGGCAAAGCCGTCGTTCCAGCAATTACATTAAACAAAATATACCACTGCGTGCCCAAAACCATCAAGGGCGAAGCCCAAATCTCTACGTTCAAATTAAAACGCACAATCAATAGCGCTACTACTGGAAACGCTAAGTTCGCCGGAAATGCGGCTAAAAATTGCACTATGGGTTGAATAACCGTGGCAACACCTGGTCTAGATCCAATCCAAACCCCAACCGGAACCCAAATCAAAGAAGAAATAACGATCAAACTCATAACGCGAAGACCAGTAAACCCACCCAAAAGAAAAAGATGACGAACCTCGTCCCATCTTAACTGCGTAAAAATATAATTCGCTATAGCCCCCAAACACAAAATTACAAGAAACCCTAACAAAACCCTTCCCAAAATCAGCATAATACTGCTTTGTCGCTCAGTAAAAACCTTTTTCTTCTGCACAATTTTCTGACGATTTAAAAATGGCAAGTTAACAATGTTTTCGCCCAAAGCTTCAAAAACCACACCAAAACGATTTAGAAATAGCGTACGTTGAAAGAGTTTAACTACCCAAGCTTCTTCGATTGTAACATCTTCCACGCTATCGAATTTAAATCTTTGCACCCAATGCGAGAGCGGCCGAAACAGCAATTGGTCGTAAAGCAAAATCACCACAAACATAGTTAAAATCGCATAAAAAAGAGCGTGTTTATCAGCATGCACTATAGCTAAAGCTATGTAAGACCCAACACCTGGTAAAGTGATTTGCTGATTCGCAACCGAAAAGGCTTCTGATGCCGTTACAAAAAACCAGCTTCCTGACATCGACATCATCACATTCCAAAGAAGACCTGGCATGGCAAACGGTACATCGATGCGCCAAAAACGCTGCCAAGCCGATAAGTGAAAAATACGCGAAGCTTCGCGTAAATCGTGTGGAACTGTCCGAACACTTTGATAAAAACTTAAAGTCATATTCCAAACTTGTGCAGTAAAAATAGCAAAAATTGCTGCACATTCGGGTCCCAGCATACTTCCAGAAAAAAGTGCTATAAAACCCGTAACTGTTATGGTTAAGAAACTTAAAACTGGAACCGATTGTAAAATATCGATGATAGGAATAATAACACAAGCTGCACGTTTGCTTTTCCCAGCCCAAGTTCCAAAAGTAAAAGTAAAAATCAAAGCGAAAAAAAGACCAATAAACATGCGTAATACAGTCCGAAGCGCATAGCTTGGCAAGTTTCTTGGATCTAGTGAAATGGGGATGCTTTGGCCCATATGAAATGGCAGCGTCATTTGCTTGGCACTCCAAGCAAGCCAAATGAGTCCGGCAAAAATTAGGCAAAAAGCTACCGCGTCCCAGTAATTAGGCATTGGCCATTTCACGGCCTCTTCTTTGGTATAAGCTGTATTTTTAAAAAGTGCCATGCCGCTAAAATAAATTTTTACGCTCTGAAATGCAAGGTTTGTGCATGTTTCTAGTGACTTTTTAGTGACTTTCTGCTGTTTTTTTGCTGAAATGATGGATAGCTTATAACAAAACTTTAAACGAGGTATAAATATGCCATCTTTTGACGTAGTTTCTAAAGTAGATTCTCATGAACTTACTAACGCTATCGACCAAGCCAATCGCGAGGTTTCTACACGTTTTGACTTCAAAGATAGCAATGCCAAATTTGAATACAAAGACAATGTGATAACTTTAACTGCACCAAGTAGGTTCCAAATAGATCAGATGTTAGTGATATTACACACTAAGCTATCTAAACGTGGCATTGATATTAGCTGTCTTACTAGTGGAGAAGTAGAAGAAAGCCTGCACGAAGCTCGTCAAAAAGTAACTATCAAGCAAGGCATTGATCAAGAAATCGGCAAAAAAATTAATAAACTCATTAAAGATTCCAAAATGAAAGTGCAATCTTCTATCATGGGCGATCACGTGCGCATAACTGGCAAAAAACGCGATGATTTGCAAGAAGCCATCGCAATGCTGCGCAAAGAATCCTTCGGCGTTCCAATGCAGTATGAGAATTTTAGGGATTGATTATTCCTGAGGAGATAGGTAGGCTGGGTTAAGAACGAGCTTGCCTCGTTCGAACCCAGCACAGCTTTTAAATACCTCCGCAAATCATCCTGCAAATCTCTTTTGCTTCTTCACCCTGCCCCGCCAACGCTAACGAGACATGACTCGTTAGTTGTTTCAAAGACCCGGCGAAATAGTCAGCATATCCCGGATAGCCAGTGTATAAAAAAGCTTGCAAAGATAAGCTAACCATTTCAGCCAAAGACGTAGAAATTTGTAGGGGCAGACCTGCGTCACAATAGCGGCGAAAGGTTTTAAGCTTCTCCTCGTAAAGTAGGGAACAGGCATGCCTGTTCCCTACCAAAGAAGCCGTAAAACCTAAGCCAGCAACGGTTTTCATATTGCATGAATAATCCTCCGCCATGGGCGAATTGTGCTTTTGAAAATACTCAAGTGGAGTTTTTAAGATATTGGCAAGACGTTGAATGTCGTTGCGCGAAAGTGAAGTTGCAGCTAGTATACGTTTAGCCATTTTGACCTCCCAATAGGTTAACTTGGTTAGCGTCGTCGAGGTGTTGGTTCACTTCGGCGGCGCGCTCTTTTGATTCAGAGGATCTGTGTAGACGCTAACTGCTTCTCTCAGTTCCTCTAAATCTCTTAATCCCGCTTGCAGCAAAAGCCACTTGCGAAATTAGCTAATATGCTCTGCTTCTGGCGAGGAAAAGTCAAATTGTTTTTGGCGTGGATTGAATATACACAAACAGGAGATGGAAATGAAGAATCAAACGGTTGGCTTGTCTCTTTCGCCGGGGACAGTATATATTATCCGCGCTTTTCTCGCTCTCAATTACTTACACACAGAAGCACATATCAGACTTTCTTCCGGCACCCTAAAAAAGGAAGAGTTTTTATCTTGGGGATGGGGTGATAAATATGACGGATGTATCGAATATAAGAAAAACAGACTTAATGGAACGGAGGCAGATTCTCCTCAGCGTCCTTTTCCTCAGGACGGAATTTATACTTGGGACACCCCAAATACAAATGAAAGCAAAATCCGCTACACCGAAGGTCCTCTCGATCATGCATGGATGAAAGAACGTGATCACAACTATGTTTTTCGTTTAGAACGTGAAGGAAAATTAGATACTGTCGAGCCTAATTTACACACTGAGGTCCCAACTTTATTCGATGAAATAATGGCTACCAGAGAACAAGCGCCTTTTAAGAAAGCCTTGCAAGAAGTCACTGACAATAGCATCGAAAAAATAAATCTCGCGGGTATCCGTATTTTGACTCAACCAACACCTCGTGCACTCAATGCTACAGAAATTCTACAATTACTTGCTGCTCTCAAAAATAATTTATCGGTGATTCATCTTGATTTAAGCGATGTGGAGTTAAGCACTGCTACCTGTGTTAAGCTTTGTGAGGTTATAAAAAATAAAATTTTAGCCAAAATTGACCTTAACAACACTAAATTTCCTGAAACTATGCGCGATATTTTACAAGAAGCTTTATTATCCCCCAAATCACATGCTTTAAAAATTATCGGTTTTAACCTACCACCGCGTGAAATAGGAGCATCATCGTCATCACAGCCAACTCTTTCTGCGCAAATTTGCAAAGTGGAAGGGTTAATTGAAGAAGGAGTAGCATTGCAATGTGGCATGATGCGGAATATTGGTCAGCAAATATCTGTAAACCAAGTGCAACCAGTATCATCAGGTTCCAGCAGCAGCCAAGTTGGCCCGGCTTTAAATAACTTTGGTGTTTTTGGTAGCGGAAGTTCGGCGAATATGCAAGCGGTTAACAGTAATTCTAGCTCCAGTTCTACTACAACTTCGCCACCGATAAAGACGCAATAATTTTAGTCGGGTTCGCCATAGATCCCGCGATCAAGTCGCGGGACGACGTTTTTTACAAGCCATTGATTTTAAAAGAAAACCCGTAGACATGTTTTTTAGGGAAATCAGCCAAAGACCTATTCACCCTGCGAAGCGGCAACTAAAACCGTGCGATTGCCGTTGCTTTCCATAGAACTTACCACGCCAGCTTTTTCCATAGATTCGATAATGCGAGCGGCACGGTTGTAACCAATACGCAGACGGCGTTGTACATTGGAAATGGAAGCTCGGCGAGAGTCGATAACAATTCTGACGGCTTGGTCGTAAAGTGGATCTTGTGCTTCGGCATCGAAGTTTTCCTCACCTTCCGTAAAAGCAAAACTACTGCCGTTATTGATGTTTTCAGAACCACCAGCCCATGCTCCACCAGTTAATATTCCTTCGATATAATCTGGTTTACCGCGGCGCTTCAAATCGCGCACTGCACGATGCACTTCTTCGTCCGCCACAAATGCGCCATGAATACGAATCGGCACGCCAGATCCTGGCGGTAAATAGAGCATATCCCCTGCTCCCAAAAGCTGCTCAGCCCCAGATTGATCGAGAATAGTTCTAGAATCGATTTTAGATGAAACTTGGAAGGCAATACGCGTTGGGATATTAGCTTTGATAAGACCGGTAATAACGTCTACTGATGGCCGCTGCGTTGCCAAAATAAGGTGAATACCTGCGGCTCTCGCTTTTTGAGCAATACGCGCAATCAATTCTTCCACTTTCTTACCGACAACAACAATCATGTCGGCATATTCATCAGCCACAACTACAATATAAGGCAACTCTTGCAATTCTGGCGCGCTATCTTCCATCAGAGGATCTTCTGGTCGCCAAAGTGGATCTAAAATGGGTTTACCCTTTTCCCGCGCTTCTTTAATTTTATGATTGTAACCACTTAAATTGCGCACACCCAAAGCCGCCAATAATCTATATCTACGCTCCATTTCATAAACGCACCAACGCAAAGCATTGGCAGCGTCTTTCATATCTGTAACAACTGGTACTAACAAATGCGGAATGCCGTCATACACAGAAAGTTCCAACATTTTTGGATCGATCATGATAAGCCGCACATCTTTCGCTGTGTACTTGTAAAGTATGCTAAGAAGCAATGCATTTATGCAAACCGATTTTCCGGATCCAGTAGTTCCTGCAACTAAAAGATGCGGCATCTTGGCTAAATCTACAATAACCGGATGACCAGAAATATCTTTGCCCAGCGCTAAAGTAAGCGGGGCTTTCGCCATTTCATATTGCTGCGAAGATAAAATTTCGCGAAGCCGCACAACTTCGCGATGCTGATTAGGTAATTCCAAACCAATAACAGATTTACCTGGGATAACTTCTACAACTCGCACGCTTATAACAGACAAAGAACGCGCCAAATCTTTTACTAACGTTGTGATCTTGCTAACTTTAGTACCAGCAGCTAATTCCAGTTCAAACCTAGTAACAACCGGACCTGGATGCACAGCCACAACGCGCGCAGCCACATCAAATTCACGCAAACGCAACTCAACTTCTTGCGACATACGGGTAAGCTCTGCATTTGTGTAGGCCGGAAATTTAGATTTCTCTGGCAAATCTAGCAGAGATAAAGGCGGCAGAGAACCATCTAACTCTGGCTCAAACAATGGTAATTGTTTTTCCGTTGCAGCACGTCGGCTGATTTTAATAGTTTCTGGAGAAGATATAGTAGGCGCATGAGCGTCGATGTCCTGGGCTAGCATTTCTGGCTTAGCTTCTAGAGAACAAGATCCATCGTTCTGTCCTAAAGATAACTGTTTTTTATTATCTAAAAAGCGCAGAAGAAAAATATTCTTTCCAATTCCAATCCAATCGACTTTTAAAATTGTGCGCCCTAAAAAATCCGCAAACCACATAAGTGAAACACCAAGTTTTTCAGCTAATTTAAGCCAAGAAACTCCGCTAAACAAAGTACTGCTAGCGAAAAAGAGTGCAGCCAAAAGCAAATTAGTTCCAACCAAATTTAAATATTTAAGGCACCAACCGCCAAGTTCTGCTCCAACAATACCACCGTTGCCAGAAGGCAAATAAGAAAACGGTAAATTGAGTCCGCATAGCGCACTTGTCACCAGCAAAAATAATATTAAATTTAAGCTACGAAGAATAAAAGAAAAACGCTCTTTGACGGCTTTATTGCGCCAAAGTTTTCTCCACAGCCAAACCCAAAACACTAGCACAAACGGCAAGACATAAGCAGCAAAACCAAAAATACAAAAGAAAAAATCAGCTAACCAAGCACCAACATAACCACCAAGATTTTGGATATGCAATGGATAAACCGCGCGCGACCAACCTGGATCAGAATTGTGATATGTAATTAGAGCCAGAAGCAAAAAAGCAGAAAACGCAATTACGAAAATCAAAAAAACTTCGCCAAGCAATGATTTAAACTGCTGCCCAAGCGAGTCCTTGCGTCTACGAAAATCACGTTGTCGGGAGTTGAACATAGGATTTTTTCAACCAATATGTATGCGAAATTTTAACTCTTAATTCTATCTTGTAAATTAAAGCAAAGCTACTTATGCAATACAAGAAACTTGACTTAGGTTTTGTAACCACATATAGTTACAAAATGAGTTCTAAAGAAAAATTAATAGAGAGAGCAAAAAATAATCCACGGGGATTAAAATTTGAAGAATTTAGACAATTACTTTCATCACATAACTGGGTCCAAGACCGCCAAACTGGCAGTCACCAAATATGGTATTCACCGGATAGGCAGCGTATTTCCATTCAAAATAGAAATGGTCAAGCCAAAGAATATCAAGTGAAGCAATTTTTAGCTATACACTTCAACGAGGGATACAAAAATGAGTAAAAAAGAATTTGATGGTTTTTCAGTTAACATATTTTTAGACGATGATGGCGACTGGGTCGCACATTTTATTGAATTACCTAATGTTTCTGCTTGCGGTAGCAATGTAGACGAAGCTCTGCGAGAACTAAAAATCGCCTGGGAAGGAGTGAAAAAAAGCTACCGTCAACATGGAGAAAACGTTCCTCTTGCGCCTTCGGCAAAAAAATATAGCGGACATTTTAATGTTCGTATAGATAAACGCCTACATAGAAATTTAGCTATGGAAGCCTGTGTGGCTGGCCTAAGTCTTAATGCCCTAATATCGCAAAAACTAGCTTGCGGGTAGAAATATGATTAACCTCACCTCTACAACATCTCCACCGGATCTACATCTAGATTCCATTTAACTTTATTTCCTAAACGTAGACTATCAGCATAATGAATTAAAGCGGTGAGGGTTTTATGGAGAAGAGCTCTATCTTGTGTTTGAAAAAGAATTTGCGCGTGATAAAGACCAATTTTACGTTCAATAACAGCGGCAACTGGACCTAAAACTTCCAATTTTTTTTCGGAAAATTTCTCACCCGCCTCGCGCAGAGCATTTAAAAATTTATAAAGTAAATCTCTATCTTTGCTTTCCGCACGCCAAAGCGCTAAATGAAGAAACGGCGCCAAAGCTGTTTCTTCGCGCTCTTCTAAAGCCGCTTTACTAAAGCCCTCATAACCTTCTTGGATTAAACGTAAAAGTAGTGGATGATCTGGATGATGTGTTTGCAAATAAACTTCCCCTGGTTTGTTTGCACGCCCCGATCTACCCGCAACTTGCGTGATAAGCTGCGCCAAATATTCACTCGCGCGAAAATCAGCAATAAATAAACCGCTATCAGCATTTAAAATAACAACCATAGTAACATCTGGAAAGTGATGACCTTTGGTTAGCATTTGCGTACCAATCAAAACTTGAGATTTTCCGGAATTTACGTCAGTTAAAATTTGCTCCATACTGCCTTTTTTACGCGTCGTATCACTGTCGATGCGAACTAAATTCGCATAAGGAAAAAGTTTTTTCAAACCCAACTCTAAACGCTCTGTACCAATTCCACATGGCAAAAGCTCACTACTACCACAAATTGGGCAAACTTTTGGCACTGGATAATTTTTAGCGCAATGATGACAAGAAAGTTGTTCAGGTTTATGGTGCAAAGTTAATTTCACATCACAGCGATCGCATTTAGCAACAAAACCACAATGATGACAAAGTAGACTTGGCGCATACCCCCGCCGATTTACAAACAATAAAATCTGCTCTCCTTGCTTAAATCTCTTTTCCATAGCTTGAATTACGGGCAGCGACAAGCCACTCTTAAGGCGCTGTTTGCGAATATCTAGCAAATGAAAAACCGGCTGCAAAGCTTCTCCAACTCTTTTAGGCAAAAGCAGCCTTTCATAGCGCCCACGCATGGTGTTGGCTATACTTTCTAAGGACGGCGTTGCGGAACCTAAAATAAGCGGTATATCTTCTAATTTACTCCGCATAACAGCCAAATCTCGCGCCGAGTACCGTAAGCCTGATTGCTGCTTGAAAGAAAGATCGTGTTCTTCGTCTAAAACAATAAGTCCTAAATTTTTAAAATTGGTAAATAAAGACGAGCGCGTGCCAATCACAATGTCTGCCAAGCCGAGGCGCGCTGCTTGCCAAGCCAAAAGACGGGCTCGATCTGTCAGGCGCGAATGTAAAACAACAATTTTCTTTTCCGGAAAGCGTGCTTCAAAACGTCGAAGAGTCTGCGGCGTTAAATTAATTTCGGGAACCAAAACTAAAACTTGCCGACCTTCCGCTATTTTTTTGGCAATAACTTGCAAATACACTTCCGTTTTGCCACTACCAGTAACGCCATCCAAAAGAAAAACCTTGTGCTTTTCTCCACTATTTAAAATTGCGCCGATAGCTTCTTCCTGGTCTAGAGTCAATTTTGGAGCTTTTTCAACTATATCTTTGGAAGAGGAAATAAAATCGCCCTCTAGTAAATCTTCAGCGTAGTTAATCTTTTTCTTTTTTATTTGCAAAAAATCACGTTGCAGTGATACAGCAGGATCGCGAAGTAGTGCTGGCAAAGCAGTAAACAAAACTTCACCCAAAGAATGGTGATAATACTGACTAGCGAAGCGACAAAGTTCCAAAAGTAGCATAGAAAAAACCGCATCGCTATCCAGAAAACATAAAGCAGCTTTCAGCTTATTTTTTGGAACGTCAGTGTTATCACCTACTTCCAATAAAATTCCTACTACTTTGCGCGCCCCAAAAGGCACATAAATACGCATACCCGCTTTTAAATTAACCAATTCATCTTTGGGAAAATCAATAGGTGGTAAGTAATCAAAAACGCGACGAAGCGGCGTGTCGATAGCTATGCGTAAAATGGAGATATTTTGGAAAGATGGCATAGAACCATGATACTGGGAAATGGATTTTTATACAAAACCCAATTTCAAAATGTAACTCGTTGAAAAATAAATAAAACGCGTAGACATGTTTTTTCACCCAGCCTTACGCCTCGCAAGCTCGGCTTAGACAGAAGCTACCATATTTTGCCACTTCGCGGCTGTTTGGTTGTTTTTATTAGATACCTGGGGAGTTACATTCCCGCTTGTTTCTCTTAATTTTTTTTTAAGCTAATTTTACCAAAACCTCTTAATCTTCATTGCATAAAAAAACTTTTTTAATCAAAATATACCCGCAAAAATTAAATCTTGCTCGATAACTACCTTTACGGACAACTTTTTACCCTGCCAGGAATAGCCATTATCGGTTCGCGTATTTTTTATCACCGTATACCTGGAGAATTATTATGCAACACCTGTCCGCCTCAACCACACCCTCTTCATACCTATCTTTGACAGAAAACTATATCAAAAGCATTCAAGTTCTAGCTGAAAAGCACAAAGCCAGCGTTTTTAGCATCGGCCTACCCGATGGTAATATAAAATATTTTGTTATTCCCAATAAAGCGTTCATAGACGAGTACTCAGCGTATGCCCAAAATAAATCTATAGGATTAATGTTAGTTTCTTTGATGGGAGATCTCTCCAACCCCCTACCTTTTGATAAAGACCAACCATATGTGGGCATGTGGAAAGAAAAACCATTCAATCGTAACTCGCATCTTTGGATCAGAGTCAGTAGCCCAGATGCACCCGAAGCCCCTATTGTAATGTATAATAACTCATTGGTTTCCGTAAAAACTTTTCCGTATCCCAATCATCTGCATGCTGAAAAATGGACGGCTCCCAATACGCCACAAGAACTTGCAGAATTCCAAAAACATCCATTCTCTTGGATGAACTTGGTAAATCAGGCAGATTATGTCCTCCCTCCAGAAATAATGAAATCACTCTGGCTAGTTATGGACATCCTAAAGAAGGAAGCAGCAGAAAAAATGCGCGATTTTTATGACCAGTTTCAGCCTCTATTTGCGAGACTTCTACCACAAAACCCCACAATTACCCAAAATATCAATGATCCAAAAAAATTCATCGCATTAGTGGTTAATTATTTTAAATCTAACACTGAACAAGAAAATCTTATAAAAAAAGAGGCTTTCTCCTCTCTTTTAAAGTCCATCCCATCACTTCAAGAAAAATGGGACGAGATGTTTGCTTTTTCCCTACCTCAAAATCGCCTAGCTACTTTCTTACATCTAGCCGAACATGATCACATTTTTGACGATCTTCCAGCAACATCTAGCAATCTTACTGGCCATCTCCCAATCGCACCTTTTCAAGTACTATCCACTGCAGAAGAAGCCAAATCTTTCAAGGCTGCCAACTGCCTGAATATATTTTTTCAACTTCGCGAACCTAAATTCCTTGCAGCACTAGAAAAACGGCTTACTCCTACAGACTTTAAGCACATCTTAGAATTAAATAATATTTTATTTAATTACCCAGAGCCGCAATCATGGCTTACTAATTTACATGCACAAAGAGGCTCTGCTTACACCAGCACTGAACTACTACTTAACAATATTCTCAATCCAAATTGTCCAGTAATTCTTCTCGAAGGCAAGTGGGCACAACAAGAACTACAAAGATGTCAGGGAGACTTAACTAAATTTCGTCTACCTTATGGGGAAGGCGATTTTGGTGGTCTACCAAGTGATTTAAATGCTCTACTAAACAACCCCAAATTACGAGTAGTGGTAACACCTCCAAATATAGCAACAACTTCAGCTTTACAAGCACAAAGCATGTTTAGAAGCCCAACAGAAGCACCCTCCACTGCAATACAGGTACCAACAGCTGCCCAAACCTTATAACAAACAGTTTTCGTGTTTTAAAAGATATTTCTTGTTGTCGATGAGCTTGCCCGACGTATCGCCGCCAAAACCGCCAAGGCCAGTTTTAGCAACCACACGATGACAAGGAATTAAGATAAGAATAGGATTTTTGCGACAAGCATTGCCGATAACGCGAGCGCCAGTGCCAATTTTCAGCGCCAACTCGCCATAAGTAACAGTTTTACCAGATGGAATTTGCTGCAAAGCTTTCCAGACACGCTTTTGAAGATCCGTGCCTTCTGGCGCAAGCGGAACAGTAAATTTATGTTTGGGATTTTGCCAATATTTTTCTAGATCTTTTTGCAAAGCTAAAACTAGCTTTTTTTCAAGAGGATCGCTTGGCATTTTGGGCACTGTTTTAGCAGGCAAATATTGGATAGAAGCAACACTTAGCTTCTTTTTGCCTTGACAAATAACAGCCAGATTTCCAATAGGAGTTTTAATAATCGCAGAATACATTTTCGTTCCTTGAAAAAGAGTGATTATTTAGCTTCGGTAGCTTCAAGCAGAGGAGCAGTGTCTTTCTTAGTCGTAGCGATTTTTTCTTGAATGCGAGCTTTACGACCACTTAGATCACGCAAATAATAAAGTTTAGCACGCGTAACATCACCACTACGCTTAACTGTAATGCCACCGATTTGCGCGCTGTGAGTTTGAAAAACTCTTTCTACGCCTTCGCCGTGTGAAATTTTACGTACAGTAAACGCAGAATGTATACCGCGATTGCGCTTAGCAATTACCACACCTTCATAAGATTGTAGACGTTCTCTATCGCCTTCTTTTACTTTGACTTTTACTACAACGGTATCGCCAATTTTAAAAGACGGGATCTTTTTGTCTGACATTTGTTCTTGTTCAAATTGTTGCACAACGGGATGCATGGTAATTACCTCTAACATAAGTATTAAAAAAAACGATGCGTAGTTTAACCAATTTCCTTTATTTTTGCACGTTTTCCTTGATAAATTCGTCTAAAAGCAGCTTTTCGCCCTTTGTGAGCTCTTTTTGTTCCAATAAATCCGGGCGTCTGAGCCAAGTTCGACCTAAAGATTGCTTTAAGCGCCAACGCGCAATTTTGGCATGATCGCCGCTTAAAAGCACTTCCGGAACCGCTTTTCCAGAAACTTCTGGTGGCCTTGTGTAATGCGGATAATCTAAAAGTCCATTCATAAAAGAATCTTGCTCAGCTGACGCATCTTCCCCTAAAGCACCTGGCAAAAGTCGCGTTAAAGCGTCTATAATCACCATAGCGGCCAGTTCCCCGCCGCTTAAAACATAGTCACCTAAAGACCATTCTAAATCGACCTCATCTTCAATCAATCTTTCGTCTATGCCCTCATAACGGCCAGCTAAAAAGATTAGATGCTGCATAGACGCGTCGGCAACTACTTCTTGCAGATATTTTTGCTTAAGTGGAATGCCCTGAGGAGTAAGATGGACAACTTTGGGCTTTACGATAGACGCCGCCTTAGCCGCCGTGATAGCTTTTTTAAGCGGTTCATACATCATTACCATTCCAGGTCCGCCACCAAAAGGCCTTTCATCGACTCGGCGATAGCTATTGTCGCTAAATTCGCGCAAATCCCAAGTTTTAATTTGGATTAGACCGCTTTTCTGCGCCCGCGTTGGAATGCCATAATTTAAAGCGGAAAGCATTTCTGGGAAAATTGTAATTATATCGAAGTGCATAGAAAACTATTCAGCCTCTGCATAAAGTCGCTTCAGTTCGCCGATCATATAAATTGGAATCGACATGATATTATCTTGATAATTTAAAGGTTGTGTAGAAAAGCGTATACCACAACTAACATTTTTCTCACGCATAAACACATGTAACGATTTCAAACGCCCACTCGTACCAGACTTTACTTCTATTGGAACTATTTTGCCACCTAAATTTATCACATAATCTACTTCTGCCTGACTACCCACTTTATCGCGTTCCCAAAAGTATACTTCTGGTTCTTCGTAAGGATTTTGGTAAGCTAATAACTCCTGCCCCACGAATTGCTCGGCAATAGCACCTTGTGTAATCAAAGACAGATCTTGAGTAAATAAATTATGCAAATCGATTTTACCAGCACGATTCATCAGCCCCACATCCACAAAAAGCAGTTTAAATTTTTTCTCATTAATTAAAGCGTTCAAAGGTAATCCAGAGCAACTAGAAGCTGAAACCCTATATAAAAGTCCTGATTGAACCAAAAGATCAATGGCTCCCTTTATATCGAGAGATTTAGTCTCAGCATTTATATGCGAATACTTCACTTGCTTGCCAATTAAATTAGGGGCTTTAATAAATACCTCTTGCAAATACTTATGCTTAGTTAATTTGGCATATTTACCGAAATCATTGCGATAAGTGGCTAATAAATTGGTTTGCAAATTTTGGCAAGAGATTAGGTCTTGTTCCTGAGATTGCAAAAAGTGATTCAAAATTGCAGGCATGCCACCAAGAGCTAAATATTCTTTTATCAGCTTTAATAGCTCATTATGCGCAACTTGAGATGGCGGTTTGGAATAAGTTGCTTGTTGAATATGCTCTACAAGATTTTGTCTGCCTTTAGCTTTTAAATATTCATAAAACGATAATGGGTGCATATATAAAAATTGCACTCGACCAACTGGTATAGAAAATTTAGCGTCATTTAAAACAAATTCTAACAACGATCCAGCGCCAATAACGTGAAGCTCTGGCATTTGTTCTTTGAAATAGCGCAAAGCCACTATGGCTTCCGGGCAGATTTGAATTTCATCTAAAAAAAGCAAGGTCTGACCAGGAACAACTGGCACTGTTTGCTTCAACAATATTTGCTTAATTATTTCCGTAGGCTTTAAACTTTGAAAACAAGAAGCATAATCTGGCTCTAATTCAAAGTTAATATTCACAAAATAAGCGAAATTATCTTTGGCAAATTGCTCAACCACAGTTGTCTTACCAATTTGCCGAGCTCCGCGTAGCAAAATAGGTAAATGCTCGGCGGCATTTTTCCATTGCTTTAGGACAGAATTAATATCTCTATACATATTTTACCCCTTATTTTAACCAATTTTTGGTTATTTTAAGGGGTTATTTTAACCTAATTCTGGCAAAAACTCAACCATACAGAAATTTACTTCTAACTTTGAAAAGAAACCGAATTGTCTATTGCATAATTTGGTATTCCGTACTATACTACCAAAAGTAGTAAAATAAGTATGACTTAAGGTAGCAATCAATGCAAGCACAAAAAATATCGATTTCTTTGCCTAATTCTATGTGTGATTTTATCGATCATTATCAAGAGGCGCATAACTGCAAGAGTCGCTCTGATGTTATTAATCAAGCCCTCTATTTGTTGCAACAAACGCAGCTTGAGGCTTGCTACAAGGAAGCTAACAAAGAAGTGGACGAAGGATTAGAAGTAACTGTATTTGATGGGTTAGAAGATGAAACGTGGTGATATATATTTTGCTAATTTAAATCCAACAATCGGCTCTGAAATTAAAAAAACACGACCAGTTTTGATAGTTAGTAACAATGCCAACAATTCGTTTGCATCTACTGTGACAATTGTTCCTATTACCTCAAATGTTAAAAAAGTTTATCCATTCGAGGTTTTCCTCAGTTCAAAACAAACCGGTCTCTCTAAGCAATCTAAAGCTCAATGCCACCAAATTAGAACTATATCTAAGCTTAGAATTATGGGTGATGTAATCGGTCTTGTGAATTTTGATCTTCTAAGACAGGTTGACAGCGCCATAAGGCTGCATCTGGATTTGCGTTAGGAATTTACTGGCGCGATTAATTGCGTCTCTTCAACCACCGGCAAACGCTCGATGCTAACTAGCTTACTGCCATAACTCACAACATCAATAAGCCTTACACCCTGCGTATTACGACCAATAACAGAAATTTCATCGACAGGGGTACGCACCAAGCCACCTTGGTCGTTCACAAGCATAATTTCATCGCCAGGATAAACTTGGACAGCGCCAATTACCTTACCATTTCGCTCACTAACTTGGATAGAAATAACGCCTTGGCCACCGCGATTGATAGTGGAATATTCTTCAATTGCAGTACGCTTGCCATAGCCATTTTCCGTCGCGGTTAAAATGGCGCCAGTCGTTCCAGCAATTACCAAAGAAATAATTTTTTGACCTTCGTGTAAACGCATGCCAATCACGCCGCGGGCCGTACGGCCCGTCGGGCGTACGTCATCTTCACTAAAACGAATTACTTTGCCCATATCGGTAAAAAGCATCACGTCGCATTTGCCGTCAGTCAAAGCCACGCCAATTAAGCGATCGCCATCGTCTAAGGCTAAAGCAATAATTCCGCTAGTACGTGGACGCGAAAAGTTATCTAAAGAAATCTTTTTGACAATTCCGCGTTCTGTTGCCATAAAAATAAATTTTTCAGCGCTATATTCACGCACCGGCAAAATAGCCGTAATCTTTTCATCTGCATCTAGTGGTAAGAGATTCACAATTGGCTTGCCACGCGCTTGCGCACTGCCATGCGGCAACTGATAAACTTTGAGCCAATAAACTTTGCCATGATTAGAAAAGCATAAAACCGTGTCGTGTGTGTTGGCTATAAGTAAATGTTCAACAAAATCCTCTTCTTTCACTTTAGTTAAAGTTCTGCCCTTGCCACCACGGTGCTGCGCTTCATAGTCAGCAACCGGCTGAATTTTGGCATAACCTTGATGAGAGAGCGTAACAGCTACGGTTTCATCGTCGATCAAATCTTCTGTCGTTAAATCTATTTCATTTTCGATAATTTCTGTGCGTCTTGCATCGCCAAATTGATCTTTAATTTCTAGTAGCTCTCTGCGGATAACTTCCATTAAAAGCTTAGGATCGCGCAAGATCGCTATCAAACCTTGAATTTCTTTTAAAAGTTCGCCGTATTCAGCAAAAATCTTATCCTGTTCCAAACCAGTTAAACGATGCAATCTTAAATCTAAAATAGCCTGCGCTTGCTCAGGAGATAGTTTATATTCGCCTTGATTTAAACCAAATTCCGCCGCCAAATTTTCTGGGCGCGATAATATAGAGCCATCCTGATCTAAAAGCGCCTGCATGGTTTTTAGAGGCCAAGAACGGGCTAACAAACCTTCTTTTGCTTCTTGCGGTCCTCGTGCAGCTTTAATAAGAGCCACAATTTCGTCGATATTAACTAACGCAACACTTAAACCTTCTAACAAATGAGCTCTTTGGCGCGCTTTTCTAAGTTCAAATACAGTACGTCTAGTAACAACTTCACGGCGATGCTGCAAGAAAGCTTCTAGCATTTGCAAAACATTTAAAAGCATCGGCCGGCCGTTATCAAGGGCCACCATGTTAATGCCAAATACTACCTGCATTTGCGTGTTGGCGTATAAATTATTCAAAATAATATCGGCAGCTTCACCGCGTCTGAGCTCAATAACAACGCGCATGCCATCTTTATCTGATTCATCACGAATCGCCGTAATTCCTTCCAGTTTTTTCTCACGCACTAAAACGCCGATACGCTCTTGTAGCACGGCCTTATTGACCTGATAAGGCAGCTCGTCAATGATAATAGCCTGTTTACCGCTTTGCTCATCTTCTTCCACTCGCGTCTTAGCACGAATTTGAATGCGACCACGTCCAGTTTTATAAGCTTCGACAATGCCGGCGCGACCGTTAATAAAGCCGGCTGTTGGAAAATCCGGACCTGGAATATGTTTAATTACTTCTTCCAAAGTGATTTTGGGATCATCGATAAGAGCTACGCAAGCATCAATAATTTCGCCTAAATTGTGCGGTGGAATATTAGTCGCCATACCAACGGCAATACCAGAAGAGCCATTTACCAATAAGTTTGGAAAGCGCGCTGGCAACACAAGCGGCATGGTTTCGCTTTCATCATAGTTTGGCCCAAAATCGACAGTATCTTTGTCAATATCGGCAAGTAAAGTATGCGCAATTTTAGAGAGCCTAATTTCCGTATAACGCATGGCAGCAGGAGAGTCGCCATCGACAGAACCGAAGTTACCTTGGCCATCTACTAACATATGACGCAAAGAAAAAGACTGCGCCATACGAACTATTGTGTCATAAACAGCCGTGTCGCCATGCGGATGATATTTACCGATGACGTCACCAACTATACGCGCGGATTTTTTGTAAGCTTTATTCCAATCATTCCCGAGCTCATGCATGGCATAAAGCACGCGCCGATGTACAGGCTTGAGCCCATCTCTTACATCTGGCAATGCCCTTCCCACAATAACGCTCATGGCATAGTCCAAATAGGACTGCTTCATCTCATCTTCGATTTGAATAGTAAGAATTTCTTTAGCTAGTTCTGACATATAAATTCACAGACCTTAACTTAAAAATATAACTTATTGATTTTAAAGGAAAACGTGTAGACATGTTTTTTGGTAACTATACCACAATATAGCAAAAATAGCGAGTTGGGTTGGAATATGTTTTTAACCCTAAAATACCAAACCGCCTTCTTACCAAAAACCTGGAAAGAAGGCGGCCTGTATTATATAACATTTCTAAAATTTAGTGCTTTTTTGTGTAGTACAGGCGACAAGCATTAATACCAGCTCCAACTGTAACATCATCCATCGAGCAACTATCTGCATGCCCTGGGCTATCATGTTCCCACCCATACTTAAAATCGTATCCTACTTTATTCGTTTGTATGTCGTCCTGAGCTCCATAATATATTGGGTTCATTGGACCAAGCTCAGTCACATAATAACAACGCATCGTATTTTTATCTGTTTTCGGGACCTTATTTACACCATAAAACTGTTTAAAACGATAAGATTTGGTGCAATGATCTTTATCTATCTCTGTAGAACGCAAAACTGGATCAGTTCCAGCCACAGTTGTTGGCGGCTTATCGCAAGTAGTGGTAGGCGGATCCGTAGCCTTAATACATTGCAAATAAACTCTATATACGTGTAATGATCCCTTCGCTACAGCATTTTCGTAAGTGGAGTCTGGGCCATTTATAACATGAACATCAACATCACCATAAGGAAGAAGACCAATAGCACCTTCTTCTGCCACTAGTGGTGTTTTTGCTTGCACAGCATAATCTGAAGTAGCCGTCTCTACTCCAACGATCTCACCTTTATTAAAAGACATAAACGAATTAGAACTAAACTTAAATCCTCCTGGTCCGTTTGCTGTCACTGTATCGCCTCCATCTCTACGAGCTGAATCATCGGTTAAACCAGCCCCATCTTCTGCGTGTTTCGTCAAAGCAGCGCTAACTCCAACATACTCCAAAACCTGTTTTGCAGGATCGGTTGGTATACCATCCACCTCGACCTTAATATCTACCTTAGCACCTAATGTTCCTCCTGGCACTTGATTAAGCGCAATACCGACTTTATCCCCATCTTTTATGAGGTCAAAAGCACTTTGATCGGTGTATGTTGTATTATCAACTGTCACAGACTTGATTTTGGTTTTATCTGTACCAAAATTATCTCCCCAAATCACAACTCTACCTTTCGCATCGCCATCCCCAGCTGTTGTAATTTGCGGCAATTTACCACCTCCATTCAAAACAACAGCTGGCTTATTAAACCGTGTTACGGAAGTAATAGTTGGTGTTATATAGGTAAAGATAGCACTAGCAGAATCGAAGCCAGTGTTTTGCAATTTGACTACAACCGAAACATCGGTTTTCGATGTTGGTATCAAAGATTTATCTATCGTCAAGCTACTTTGAGTAAAGCTCTTGAAAGTCGTTATCGATGGTTTACCCTCAAACGTAACACTCACTTCGCTTTGATTTTTGCTAAACACATCTGCCACAACTGGAGCAACACCATCAATTGTTGGCGTTATCACCAAATCTTGTTGTATTCCAGTTCTGGGACCTTTGGGTGGATCAAGCAACAACTTGTAATAACCAAACGGTTTCTTGCTCGTTGTTTCTGCTTTGCCTTGTGTAACCTTTACAGGAAATTCCCCTGCTGCACTGACTTTCGGCGTCGTAACTGTGATTACATCAGCTGTTACTGACTTAACTGTCGCTTCCGCCTTATCAAAGTATACATGTGTTTCCGCTTGCATCGCAGGATCAAATTTCTTATCTGTTTGACTGTAAATCTGAACTTCTTTACCT
>Ga0172379_10003829_pt1 | contig 23293 bp, 14 predicted proteins | sample GrowelOW334metaG_FD_119756 | JGI IMG/M metagenome (GOLD analysis project Ga0172379, IMG submission 119756) | Groundwater microbial communities from an aquifer near a municipal landfill in Southern Ontario, Canada - Groundwater well OW334 metaG | ecosystem: Environmental > Aquatic > Deep... | reverse complement strand
GTCGCTCGGCGTTTCTGATTCCATCGTGGACGCCCAGCTCATCCTGATTGCCTCGCGCATTTTCAAGGATCTCGGCATTGACGTCACCGTTCAGATCAATTCGATCGGGACGCCGGAGTCGCGTCAGAGCTACCTGACGGAGCTCGCGAGTTACTTCCGCCCGCATCGCAACAAATTGTCCGAGGACGACAAGCGTCGGCTTCAGAAGAATCCGCTGCGTCTTCTCGACAGCAAGGATCCGGCGATGACGGAGCTTTTGGAGGGCGCGCCGCAGATCGTGGACTGGCTCGACGAGGATTCGAAGCAGCACTTCATGAAGGTGCTTGAATATCTCGACGAGGTTGAGGTGTCATATCAGCTCAACTCGCATCTCGTCCGCGGCCTGGACTATTACACGCGTACCGTATTTGAAATTTGGGAAACGGGCGACGAGGGCGAGCGCGCGCAAAACGCGCTCGGCGGCGGCGGACGGTACGACGGCCTCGTGGAACTCATTGGCGGACATCCGACCCCGGCATGCGGGTTCGCGATCGGTCTGGAACGCGTCGTGAAGGCGCTCGCCGACCGCAACGTCAGTCCGGAACCGCGCAAGAAGCCGCTCGTGTTCTTCGCGCAGCTCGGTGACGCGGCTCGTCGCGTCGGGCTCCGCGTGTTCGAAGAATTCCGCGTTGCCGGCATTCCGGTCGCGGAGGCCTTCGGCAAGAACGCGCTCAAGGCGCAACTCGAGGTCGCAAATAAGCTGGAAGTCCCGTACGCGCTGCTGCTCGGCCAAAAGGAAGTGCTCGACGGCACCATCATCATTCGCGACATGGACTCCGGCGCGCAGGAAATCGTCGATTCCGGAAAGATCGTTTCCATCATGAAGCGCAAGCTGGCGAAGGCCGAAGGCGTGCATCGACCGAGCCAGGACGTGGTGCAATAGACCTTGACGATCCGAAGGCCCTCTGGTACGCTCCCGTCATCTTATTCTTAGAAAGGAAGGTGTAATTTCTGTGGTTGATGTCAAACGCCGCAAAGGCGAAAGCTTCGAATCCCTCCTGCGTCGATTTTCCCGCCGCATCCAGCAGAGCGGAAACATGCTCGAGGCCCGCAAGCTTAGGTTCCACAAAAAAGAACCGAACGGACGCGCCAAACAAGTGAGCGCGCTGCGTCGTCTCGAAATGAAGAAGAAGCGCGAGTATCTCATCAAGGCCGGCAAGTTCGTCGAGCCGGAAAAGAAAACATTCCGGCGGTAGGTAAAAAATTTAAAGATACAGGAGACAAAAACGCGGATTTGTTTCTTGTATCTTTTTATTTTCAATGCTATTGTTTTTTTCAATATGCTTATCGACCAAATTTCCAACGACATGAAGGACGCGATGAAGGCGCGAGACGCCTCCGCGCTTTCGACGTTGCGCATGCTGAAGTCCGCGCTCAAGAACAAGCAGATCGACCTCATGCGCGAGCTTGTCGATGAAGAAGTGACGACCATCATTAAAATGCAGATCAAGCAGTTGAAGGAAGGAATTGAGATCGCGGAAAAGGCCGAGAGGCCGGAAATGGCCGAATCGGCAAAACAAGAAATCGTCATCCTTGAAAAATATCTTCCGACGCAGATGGACGACGTCATGCTGACGCGGGTCGTAACGGAAGCGCTCGCGGCGGCGGAAATCGCCTCAAAGGCGGAAGCGGGGAAGGCCATGGGCGTCGCGATGAAGGCCGTTGCCGGACAAGCGGACGGCACGCGCGTGAAGGCGGTCGTCGATTCTCTGCTTGTCGCGATATTTCTGTCCGTCTTGTCCAACCTGTCATTCCTTCTGTTTCCCGGCATTGCAAACGCCGCGTCGTCAAACACCGAGGTCGTCGTTTCCGGAGCACGCATCCTGCGGGTCTTCCTCATGCTCATGGGCGTGGTTTCCGTGAACTTTATTCTTCTGGGCGCGGTTTCGATCATGACCGCTTCCGGACGCGATCACGGGCATCACAACGGCCTTCAGCAGATCGCGATCGGCATTTTCGGAACCATTCTCATGGCAGGTCTCATCGCGATCGCGAGCGCCACGATCATGAAGCTCGGGTAAACGCGTCGTGATATCCACAGAGCCGCCTGCTGCGTTGCGGGCGGTTTTTGTGTACAATGAATTGGATGCTGGTCACATTTCTGTGATGCGTTTTAAACACACGAACATGCGTAACCGTTTTTTTACCGGGGCTGCCTTGAGCGTGCTCGCATTTTGCGTTTTATTTTTCACGCATCCGGCATTCGCGCAGGATGCCGTTAATCAATTGGAGGCGGTCGCGGCCGGCGGCGGATTGCCGACGACGAACGTCGCCATCATCATCGCGCGCATCATCCGCGTCGTTCTCGGAACGGTCGGCATCATCTTTACCATCATCGTCCTCTACGCCGGATTTATTTTCATGACCGCGCAGGGCGACATAGACAAGGTGAAGAAGGCGAAGGACGCAATTAAGAACGGCGTGATCGGATTGGCCATCTGCTTGTCCGCGTTTACCATCACTCAATTCATCTTGAGCCGTCTCCTTGCGGCGGCGGGAGTGGGCGGTTCCATCGCGTCGATCGTAAGCCAGTACAGCGAGCCGCTTTCCGGTTCGCTTGGAGCGGGCATCGTCGATTCGCATTATCCGGAGCGCGGTTCCGTCGACGTCCCGAGGAATACGCGCATCATGGTGACCTTCAAGGAACCTTTGAATCCGTCCTCGATTATTTCCGGATTCGACGCGAATGCGTCTTCCACGGATTTGAATGCGGAGAACGTGCTTATTTTTCCGTCTGACGCCGGCGAATCCTCGAAGCTCGCGGCTACGGACGCGCTGGTTACCACAAACGCCGACCATACCATCTTCGTGTTCGACCCTGTGCCGCTGCTTGGCAACGGGGTCGATGACGTGAACTACACCGTCGCGCTTTCGAACCGCATTCAACGGGAAGACGGCACGGCCGCGTTTTCCGGAGCATATTCCGGCGGATATGAGTGGAGCTTCGAAGTTTCTACCGAGGTGGATTTGACGCCGCCGTACGTGAGGTCGGTCATTCCGACGGACGCGGGCGAGGGCAAGGCGCGAAACGTCACGATCGCGATGACCTTCAGCGAGGCTATGGATCCCATCGCTGCGACCGGAACGTACGTCGCGGACGGGTCCGGCAACTTTTTGAACATTGAGGCCCTCGACGGGGACGGAACCAACATTGAGGGAACGTTTTCCATCAGCAACGGATACAGGACCGTAGAATTCACGCCGGCCGACGCCTGTGGGGAAGATCCGTGCGGCGATACCATCTATTGTCTGCCTGGAAATCAGATTATTTCCACGGAAGCCCATGCGGCATCCCTGATTTCGGCCTTGGAAGCGCCGCAAGCGCAGGCAATCGGGGTGAGCTTCGACGGTCTCGTTGACGCGGCCGCGAACTCGCTCGACGGCGACAACGACGGCGACGTGCAGGGATCCGCGACCGACGACGTCGAGGGAACGGACGATTACGACTGGTCGTTCGACACCACCAACGAGATAAACGACACGCGTCCGGAAATCACGGGCATGAGTCCGGGCATCGGCGACACGTTCGCGGATCAGGACGCGGACGTGGAGATTGCCTTTAACGTTCCGATGCGTTCGTCCACCCTCAATACGACGAACATCTCGCTTTGGCCGGATCCTTGGTACGAATTTTGGTTCTCGCTCGGCAAGACCGACGTGGATTCCGATGCGGACGAGACCGTCGATTACACGGTGGCCCAAATCGGCCATCCAACCATGGTGAGCGCCGATGACAAAGGATGGTCGTATGATCCGGTCGTCACGCGCGGAGTCAAGTCAAACTGGCAGATCTGCATGTTTCCGGCCTATGGCCCAAATTCGACGGGGACCGGAACCTGCGATGTGACCGACTCACGACCATTTTGCTGCAACGGCGAACCTTCCGACGAGGCATGTCCGACGTCCGTCGAAGACGTCTTCCTTCCTGATACAAGTGAATAGCCGTTTACGGATCCTATGGCAAAACGCCGGTCCACGCTCGCCTTTCTCGCCATCGTCCTTTCGGTCGGTGTCGGATTGGCATTCGGTTCAAGCGCATTCGCGCAAACGGTCGATCCGACTTCCGGGTTGAGCGCGTTCGCGGAAGCGGCCGGGTTTACCTCGCAGGGCAACCTGGTCGTCACGATCGCGAGGCTCATTCGGACGGCAATCTCGTTCCTCGGGATCCTTGCCGTCCTGTTCATGCTCTACGGCGGGTTCCTGTTCATGACCGCGGGAGGGAACGAGGACAAGCTCAAGCGCGCGAGAGGCATATTCGTGAGCGCGATCATCGGGCTTGTCATCATATTATCCGCGTTTTCCATTGCCCAGTTCGTGCTTTCTCGATTGACCTCCTCGCTTGGCGGCGGCATTTCGAGCGACGGCGAGGCCGCGGACGGAACGTACTCCGACGGGGGAGGGACGTCCGGCCAGTTTTTGCTTACGTCCGTCAATACCGAATGCGCGGAATCGATAAAGAACCTTCAGCTTCAGTTCACGTTCAACGCCAACGTAGACTCGGGATCCGTTGACGCGGGAGGAATCTCCGTCGAGTCCTACGGAACGGAGATCGACGGATCATTCGCCGTTTCGGGGAAACGCGTCACGTTCACCCCGTCAGCCGTCTGCGAGGAGAATCCCGACGAACATTGCTTTCCGGCTGGAAGAGACCATGAGATTTTTATCGATCCGACCGTACTGAAGAGCACGCTCGGCCGCAATGTCGAATGTACGGACGCGTATCCGTGCTCGTTTGAGTTCACGACCGGAGACGCCGTTGACGCCAGCGGACCGACGATCGAAATGGACGCGCCGGACCAGGGAGCCTCTGTTTATCTGAATGACGTCGAATTGCTGCAGGCGATCGCGACCGACGATACGGGCGTGTCGAGCCTAGACTTTTCCGTGAACGGGGAGGTCGTTTACCAAGCGGCTCTTTTCACGGATTCCACGGAGGAATCGCTTGCGCCTTCAAATTACTTTTTTACGGACGGAACGCAGTGGGACACGGCCGGATTCACGACGGGTTCCTATTCGATTCGCGCGGAAGGGGCGGATTGCGCGGGACACTCGGACAGCTCCTCCTCTGTGACCGTGGTCTTGCGCGCGGCGCATTGCGGGAACGGATATCAGGACGAGGACGAATACGCGGGTCCGTATGGGGAGGGCGACTGCGGCGGCGCGGATTGCGGATCGTGCGACGAGATGTCATGTGACTCGGACGACGACTGCTCAAGCGGAACCTGCGACGAGGCAAATAACGAATGCGTCGGCGTTCCGAAGATTGAATCCGTCTCGCCCGGCGACGGCGCGGTTGGAAACCTCATCACGATTTCCGGAGAAAATTTCGGGGCGACCGCGGATTCGGTCACGTTTCTCGGCGACGAGACGACCACCGCGGACGACGTGGTCGTTTCCGCATACGCGTGCAATGGATCCGTCCGGTGGTCGGATGAGGAGATCGTCGTGCAGGTGGACGATTCCATGGTGGACGGGCCGATTCTCGTGGAAACGGCCGACGGATATGGGGATCAGACCAACGACGATTACGGGCCGACGATCTCGGACTTTCAGATAAACGGCATCGTGCGTCCAGGCATCTGCATGCTCGATCCGAATTCGGACGTGGGCAACAGCCAGGCGGACGTCATTGGAAACAATTTTGGCTCGTCGCAGGGAACGTCCACGGTCTATTTCGCAAACTACGAGGCGTCCGATTACGACTCCTGGTCCGACGGCTCCCTGTCCGTGGTCGTTCCGCTTTTGAACGCGCGCGATTATCAGACGCAGGTGTGGGCAGGCGACTACCAGTGCGCGCACGCCGACGGCTCGCTGGCTGGTGTCTCCTGTTCGGATGACAGCGACTGCGACGCGGAGGATGGCCAATCGTGCGCCACCATGCACTGCTCGGATTCCGACGAGATCTGCGAGGAGGACGACGATTGCGCCGGAGCGAACGAGAGCTGCGTGTCCCTTCGCCAGGGCTCCAACGAAGTGACGTTTACCGTGGTGGACGCCTCGACGGGCGAGGTGCCCGCGATCAGCCAGGTCGTCAGCGGTTGGGAAGCCTGTTCTACGGACAACGCGCGATGCGGCGAAGACGGCGATTGCGCTTCCGGCACCTGCGACGGCGCGGACAATTGGGGTCCTCCCGGACAGTACGTCACGGTGTACGGATCCTCATTCGGATCGTCGACGGGCACGATCGTGTTTACGGACGACACGGGATACGCGATCGGCGACGTTGAATTTCCAGAGGCATGCGGAGACGACGCGTGGGATGACGGCGAAATCACGGTGAAGGTTCCGTCGACGTACGCGAGCGTCGACGCCAACGGGGACGGAAGGGGAGACGCCATCGAACCCGGAACGTTCGCATTGACCGTGAAAACTTCCCGCGGCGCGGAATCCGAAGGAACGGAGTTCGTTATTTTGAACGACGACCCTGGTCCCGGCATTTGCCGCATGGATCCCTCCTCCGGTCCTGCCGGAACCACGATCCCGACGATCGACGGCGAATATTTTGGAGGAGAACAAGGGGCAGGCTTCGTTGAATTTTATGACGGTAAACGGGTAACGGGCGCAAATTACTGGAATGACGGACAGATCAAGGTCGTAGTGGACGCAAACGCGCAAACGGGACCGGCATTCGTCGTAACCGACGAGGGATACGAGTCGAACACGGTTGATTTCGAGGTTGGAGACTGTCGCGAAAACGCGTCCTTGTGCGGAGCTGGCACCCAATGCTGCGGTGACGGGTCGTGCTCCGCGTCCTGCGACCAGGGAGTTCCGACGTCGCATTACGCGTGGACGTTTTCAACGGGCGACATTCCGGCCACGCCCCGCGTGTCCGTCTTTTGCGGCGATCGCGACGAGGACGGAAATTACGACGGGGTGTCCCCGGGGCCATGGGAGAATTGGAGCGAGCCGTCCGACGTTTGCGTGAACGCCTCGGTGACCGCGACGTTTACGGAGGCGATGGACGCAAATTCGTTCGAGGGACACGTGCGCGTCCAGGCGTGTGACGGCGCGGACGCGGAATCTCCATGCGCGAACCTCGACGATGACGACGCGGCAAACGACGCAAGCCTGGGCGGTTCGGTCGTTTCGACGGACGAATACAAGTTCGAATGGGATCCGACGGAAAACTTCCCGCCGAGCACGACGTATCGCGTCACGCTCGAGGCGGACGGAATCAAATCCGCGGCGGGAGCCTTCATGTCGCGCGATTATTCGTGGGAATTCACGACCTCTTCGAGCACGGATTTGTGCGAGGTCGGAAACGTGTACGTGAGTCCGTCGGCCTATACGGCGATTGAGGAAAACGAGGAAGTCGACTACAGCGCATCCCCGATTTCCGCCGAGGACGACTGCGTGCCGCTGCAATGCGCGTCCTATGATTGGAATTGGGACGCTTCGGACACGTCGAAGGCCGACTTGATCGGCGACGATCTCGGGAACGATCATGCCTGCGAGAACGTCGCCCGCGCGCTTGCGCAGACGAATGTTGGGACTCCGGTTGAAATCGAGGCCGGTCCGGACGGAGTCCGCAATAATCCGACGGACACGGGCGACCTTACCGTCAACTTTACGGATCCGGAAGTGACGGGCTGGGAACCGAGCTGCGAAACGGCCTGCTTGAACGCGGGGTTGCGCGCGACGTTCAACACCCCCATGACCAGCGCGGATTTCGCCGCCGGAGACACCGTCGTCCTCTATGCGTGCGAGGATTCCCTTTGCGACGGCGATGAGGTCACTGAATTTTCTGGAACCTACGCGGTTCTCTACTCGGATTCGGACGACGCGCACGCGCTTTCCATTTCGCATGACGACCTGAACGCGAGCGCGTGGTATCGCGTGGTCATTTCGGGCGGCGTCGAGTCTTATTCCGGCATCGCGTTGTCCGAATCGGGCAGCAACGCCGGGACGGACGACAACCGGTATTTCCCGGATGATTTTTCTTGGACGTTCAAGACGAAGTCTTCCGACGTCCCGTGTTCCATCGACCGCATTGAGATGGTTCCGTCAGAGGCGCGGGCAACGCACATTGGGGAACAGACCGCGTTTGAGGCGTTGCCGTATGGCGCTCCGGACGACTGTTCGGCATCCGGCCAGCTGCTTGACGGCGCGGATTACGATTGGGACTCGTGGACGGCGTCCGACGATCCAAACGTTACCGGCACGTCCGCGGACGTTGCCGAGATGGTCGAGAGCGGGCTGCTCCGGCTGTCCTACAACCTTCAGGACGGATGTTCCTCGTCGTGCCTCAATACGGGCGCGAGCGTCACGATCGACGATCCGGTATGCGGCGACGGGCACGTGACATACGGCGAGGAATGCGACGGAGGCGCCGATTGCACGGACGAATGCCTGAATGAAGGGAACGACCTTGCCTGCACGGATACGGTCACGCTGGGTTGCTGCGGGAACGGCGCCTTGGATGCCGGCGAGGAATGCGACGACGGCAATTCTTCAAGCGGCGACGGGTGTTCCTCAATCTGTCTCAACAACGGCGCGCGCAAGGCAGGAACGACCTGCGGCGACGGCATCACGGACCAATCCGCATCAACGGGCGGCGAGGATTATGACGACGGAAATTCGGCGAACGGGGACGGCGTGTCGTCCGATTGCCTTTATGAGGGAGGAGAATCCGTCGAGGGAGTGTTCGCCACATGCGGGAACGGAGACGTCGAAGACGGCGAGGATTGCGACGACGGCGACGCGGACGACGGCGACGGATGTTCCTCGGAATGCCTTTTCGAGGGCGCGGACGTCTGCGCGTACGAGTGCGTGGGCGGCGACGACAGCGGGGAAAATTGTTCCGGCGTCGGAGCCGATTGCGGAACGGGAACATGCGAGGCGGTCGTTACGCCGTGCTGCGGCGACCGCGTGACGGATTATGGCCTCGACGGACGGAATGACGCGGAGGATTGCGACGACGGGAACGCGAACGACAACGACGGATGCTCGTCCGAATGCCTGAATGAAGGCGCGTCGGTTTCGTATGATGCCGCAAGCTATTGCGGCGACGGCGACGTGGGCACCGGAGAGGAATGCGAGGCAGGGAGCGCCGCGGATTATAACGTGGGCAGCCACGGCGTTTCGGTTATTAAAAATACCGCCCCGCAGGACGTCATCAACGGCGTTGCGGGCGCGGAAATCGTCGCGTCGTCAGGCAGCGAAACAGGAACCGCGGCCCTGTCGCTTTCCTGTTCGTGCAACAGCGACGACAGCTGCGGCGACGAATCGCTCTACGGTTGCGGTACCTCAAGCTGCTGTTTCCCGCGGCCGGCCGTCTCGGCGCGTTATCCGGCCGGCGGCACCGACGTGTGTCTGAATACGGCGATTTTTGCAGACTTTACCGGTCTCATGGATGAGAATTCGTTTGACCCGTCCGGAAATCTGACGAACCCGAACCTCTATCTCGAACTGGTGACGCTCGGCGGCACGTCCGTCGATTCCTCAAACTGTCCGGAAGCGTATACGGACGCGCAGCTGGCATTTTCCGACCGCGTTTCCGATTCTTGGCTCGGACGCGCGTGGGATTGGATCGTCGGTTCCGTTCGATCGCTGTTCGGCCGTCCGGCCACGGCTGCCACGTACGCGTGCGTTGCCCCGGTAACCTACGCGCAGGCGGCCATCGACGGAGGCGCGCGCGTCTCGCTCAACCTTTCGAACCTGCTTGAGGCGAATTCCACGTATCGGTTCGTGATTCTCGAGGATTCGAACGCGTCCGACGCGATCGACGAGGGCGTGCTTTCCGCGAACGCGGTCGGCGTTGTGGGGCCGAGCGACGGCATGGACGATGTTTCGTTCACGACCGGCGGAGAAGTATGCGAGCTTGAAAGCGTCGTCGTGGAAGACCTTGGCCTGACCGCGGCCTTGAGCAATGAGCTGCTTGATCCGAGCGTCGCGTACTTCACCGAGGACGGGGAGGCGCACACGGTGATGGCGACCGCGTACACGGTTCGCGGCGGATCGCTCGACGCGATCGGAGAGATTCCTTCGGTTTACGAATGGACGTGGGGTTGGGGCTCGACCGTGTGCGACGACGAGACGGATGCGGCGTGCGCGGAAAACGTCATTGACATGGCGACCGCGGACAGCGTGTCCTCGATTGCGACCGCGGAAGGGAACACCGGACGCGAGGTCCTCGTCGCGACGGCCTCGTTCGCTTCCACCAATTCGTTCGGCGACGCCTCGGGCGGCGTGAGCGGGGAAGTCGAGGTGACGGCCAACGTCTGCGACAATCCGCCGACGATCGGGTTCCCGTACGTCGATACGATTTCGAACTTCGGCTTCTTCTACTGCCGTGACGCGGGCGACGCGGACCTGACCGCGGACGATCTTCCCGAGCTCGACGCCCCGGTCGACGTCGTTTCCTACACCGCGGATATCATCCAGGAACTCATCTTCAAGGTTTCCGGCACGTCGGACGCCATCGGCGTGCGCGTGCTCAAGAACGACTCGTATTTTCCCCCGGACCTTTGGTACGAGGCGCAGGGATTCACCGGGTCTCCCTCGAGCGACGAGCTGGACGGATATGAGGCGGTGCGCGACGGGAATACCTTGTACGTCGCGGCGGCGAACCATAGTTCCTCCGGATCCTCGGATCTCATTTATCCGAACATCTATGCGATCTCGTACACCGAGGACGCGGGCGACGAGGCCCAGCAGATTTTTGATCAAATTCTCGCGAACTGGTCGTTCAACGCGAACGACGACGTGGTCACGGACGTAAACGTCTGCGCGAGCGGAGGCGCCTATGCGAGCGACGCGACTACGGGCGACCTCGTCACCTGCGAATGGGACGCGGATTGCGTTTCCCTCGGTTCCGGCTACGTCTGCGACGCGCTTAAGGCGGAACTCACGCGAGACATGAGGCGTCTGACCGACGTATCGCGCGTGGTCGGCCTGCTTGAGGCATATGGCGAGGAAAGTGGGCTCTGTTCCGTGACGACGAACCAGGCATGCGCGGCGGACAGCGAATGTCCTGGCATTGAGACGTGCGAGCCGTCGGTGCCGGCGCTTGCGAGCGGAACCTTCGTGCGTTCGTATGCCACGAGCGCATGGCCGTCGTGGTCCGCGGAGCTCGGGAACGCGCTTGGCGTCGCCCTGCCGGAGGATCCAATCAACGAGTTTTACGCGTGCGGCGCCGAAGGCTACGAATCGGACACGTGTTGGAACGCGTCGTCGGCCACCTTCCAGTGTCCGGACGGATCGCACGTCTATGGGTACCAAAGCGTCGGCGGCGCCTCGTTCAACGCGTACGCGCAATTGGAGTATGCGGGCGGGGCGTGGGCGTACGATCTTACGTCGACGCTCGGGCAAACGGTGATTGAACAGGATTGGGCCGGATCGTCGGCCTTGTTGGCCGATGGGTTCGTTGCCACGCCGACCTTTTGCAAGGCCGGTGCCACGTATGGCGAATCCGCGGTTTGCGGCGACGGCATCGTCGGGTCCGGAGAAGGATGCGAAATCGGACAGACGGACGGCAAGGAATGCGACTCGGACGGCAACGGCGTCGCCGACGGTACGGGAACCATTACCGTGACGTGCGACGACGAGTGCGCCGATTACCAGAGCGCCTATGAGGCGGAGACCGCCGGCGGCACGTGCGTCGCGTATGCGTGCGGCAACGGCGTCGTGGAAACGGATACGGGCGAGGAATGCGACGACGGTTCGTTTAACGGAACCTACGGCCATTGCGGCGACGACTGCACGCTTGCCACCGCGTTTTCCTGCGGCGACGGATATCTTGCCGGAGGCGAACAGTGCGATTGCGGCGAGGTGTCGAATTTTTCAAGCCTCGGCGCGGACAGCTGGGCCGTGATCAACGCTTGCCTGACATCGAACGGCCAGTGGAATTTGGAGCCGGCCGGAACCTGCGCGTACGACTGCACGGCCCCTGGCCCGAGCTGCGGCGACAAGGAAGTGAACGGGACGGAGGAATGCGACGGAGGATACGAGCAATGGGTCGGCGGATTCTGCGCGGATGGAACGACCTGCTCGACGGACGCCGACTGCGACGACGGTTCGACCTGCGGTTCCGGAGACGCGGCCTGCGGCACGGGCGCGGTGTGCGTCGGCGGGAGCGACGAGGGCAAGAAATGCGACGACGCCTCGCTTACGGACGGCGACGGAGTCGACGACGACGACGATTGCGATTCGGGCGCGTGTTCCGATTTCACGTATGAACTTACGAGGACGCGCACGTGCGCTTCAAGCGGTACCCTCATGTGCACCTGGGACGCCTGGACGTCCTGCGTGAGCGCGTCGCAGTATTGCGGCAACGGCACGGTCGAGGGCAACGAGGAATGCGACGATGGAAACGAGGAAAACACCGACGCCTGCACGAACGCCTGCACGCAAAACGTGTGCGGCGACGATTACGTGTACGCGGGCGTCGAATCCTGCGACGGCGGCGCGGACAACGGCACGGAATGCACGGCCGCGTACGGCGGCACCTGCAACTTCTGCAGCACGTCCTGCACCTATCAGGCGCGCTCGGGCGCGTACTGCGGCGACGGGGTTATCGAGGGAACGGAATATTGCGACGGATCCGAAGTCCCGTATTTCTGCTTTGACAACGCGTCGGCCGCGCTCGATCGCGGGCAATCGTGCGATCCGGCAGACGAAAATACGGATGAGGGATGCGACTCCGGGTACACATGCCGATGGATGGGCGTTTGCAACGGCGGAAGCAAGCAGGGACAGCAGTGCACGCTGAATCCGAACACGGGAAACTCGTATTCGACGGATGAGGCCGCGGACAAAAACGGATGCGGGTCCGGCGAATGCGTGGCCCCGACCTGCGCGGACGACTGTTCCGGCATGTGTCCGTACGGCTATCAGACCGCGTCCTTGCTCGCCCAGGTGGCGGAAGCAGGATCGAGCGCGGAAGAAAGCGTCGAGCTTTACGATTATCTGTCAGGCAGCGGTTCGGAAAACGCGACGATTTTACTGCCCGCCTGTTCGGTCGCCACGCAAATTTCCGCGAACGTGGACACGGATGACGTGATTCCGCCGTCCGTGGCCGTGGTGTTCGTCACGGACCTCAGCAACAGCATGGGGTGGAACGTGAGCGGGGACGATACGACCCCGGACGTCGGAGCCCGCCGCATCGATTACGTGGTTGACGCTCTGACGAGCGGAATCGGTTCGTTGTTCGACGCGGACGTCGCGGAAATGGCCATTGCGCACCTGGGATTCAGCGGCGCGGGTGACACGGGCACGTCGTCCTCCTATGATGCCTCCGCCGGGTCACCTGGATACTATATTGATTATTCCTCCGTTGGCGATTCCTATCTTCTCGGCTCTTCCTACGAAGAAGACCTTTTGGCAGCCGCCGAATTATATCGAACGGATCCGGGCGGCACCGGCACGTCCGCGCGTCCTCCGCAATATCTGCTTCAATGGACCCCGACGTATATGGGAATTGAGGCGGGCGTGGATATCCTTGACGGTTCTTCCGCGGACGTGAAGGTGCTGGTCCTGCTTTCCGACGGAAATCTCACGCACGACAAGGATTGGACCTATTGCAGCGGCGCCGACGCCCTGTCTTCCTGCGTCGCGCAAATTCGGACGGATCTCGTTACCGCGTCCGCGAACTCGGATATTCAGTTCTATGCCGCGGCCATTACCGGCGACGACACGGAGGCCGGCTATATCGCGCATCTGTCGAGCGACGAGTGCGGGAGCACCTATTCCTCGGAATCCGATTGCGACGGCAACTACTTCTATCGCGCGGAAACTGCCGATGAGATCGCGACTATGTATGAGGAAATCATCTCGTCCATCCTGAACCTTTCGTTCACGCTGACGACCGAGGTTTCCGGAGCCGCACAGACGACGACCGGATCGGTCGGGGAAGGGCGCAACCAGGTTCTTCCGTTCCCGGATAACTTCGAGTGCACGGGTTCCGAGATGGCCATCCCGTTCTTCGTCAACTTCAGCGGAGGCGGGTTCGTTACCGTGAGCGATATGAACTTTACCTATTGCCCGGCTCCGTAATATGGATGGATTCGATCAGGCAACCGAGTCAGTGCGTCCGTCTTGGATTACGATTGCCGTGATTGCCGGGGCAGCGGCGATCGCCATCGCGATCGTCATTGCGGCGGTGTTGTTCGTGCGAGGCCGGCAGGAGGTGAGTATTGAGGGCGGTGCCCTCGCGCGCGCGGAATTGCAGCTTGAGCAGACGCTTGGGGGATGCACGCAGGAGCCGGATCCGGACGCGTGCCGTCAAAGGAAGGTGCTGCTTGCGGCAAAGGCGACCGGCGCCGCGTCGGTTTGCGAGCATTTGGAGGGCGAGTCGTATGACGGCTGCGTGTGGAGCGTGGCGCGAGAGCGCATGGATCCTGAAACGTGCGTCGGAATATCGGATCCCGCCCGTGCGACGGCCTGCTCGGACGGCCTGTATGCCACGCTCGCGCTTGAGCGAATGGACGCGGGGCTTTGCGGGAACATTACCGTTCCCTTGCTTGCCGAAGGGTGCACGGGAGCTGTGAACGGTCCGGTCACGTCGGAGAATTGCGAGGAGCGGGGAACGGATGCCGCGACGTGCGACGCTCTCCGCGCGTATGCCGCGGCCGTCGGTTCCAGAGATCCTTCGCGGTGCCAGGCGCTCGGCGCCGAAAGCGATCGTAATCTGTGCTTGGAAACGGTTGGAAGCGGAGATCTCGATTTGGACGGGCTTTCCGCCGACGCGGAAGCGGTCTACGGAACCTCGGACACGTCTTCCGATTCGGACGGGGACGGACTGCTTGACGGGGAAGAGATCGACGCGTACGGATCGAATCCCGCGGTTGCGGACACGGACGGCGACGGATATTCTGACGGATCGGAAGTACAAAATGGTTATAACCCGAATGGTCCGGGCACGCTCTAATCCCATATGTTCGACAACGTCAAACAACCCGAGGATATTTTTGAAGGAGTGGAATCGGCTTCGCCGCCTCCGCCCTTGCCGGTCGTCACGCTCGTCTCCGATTTGCCGGCCTCGCCATCGGCTTTTGTTGAATCCGCCGGCGGATCTCCGTGGAAAACCGTCGTCATCGTCGTGACGGTCATCGTAGTCGTGGGAGCGGCCGCGGCGCTCGCATATTTCCTTCTTGCGTCCCGCACGCCGGTGACGCCGGGCGTTCCGAATGTCAGCACGTCTGTTCCCGAGGTCACTCCCGAGCCCGCTCCGAAACCGGAGGAACCCGAGCCCGCGGTCGAGGTTCCGGCGGCGATCGTTCCGACCGCTTCGGTTGATCGCGACAAGGACGGGTTGAGCGACGCCGATGAATCAAAGCTTGGAACGAGCCCGACCTCGTCGGACACGGATGCGGACGGATTATTCGACAAGGAAGAGGTCGAAACCTATAAGACGGATCCCCTTGATCCGGACACGGACGGCGACGGATTTCAGGACGGCGCGGAAGTAAAGAACGGATACAATCCGATCGGCACGGGCAAACTGTTTGAGGTACCGACGGAATAAATAGACGGAACCATATGGCCGAACAGCCGAACCCGCAACAACAAATTGAAAAGCCGGCACAGATGGCTCCGCCGGTCGCGGAACCGGCATTCTTCGTGATGCCAGAAGAGTATCGTCACGGCGCCGTTGGAAAGAAGATGATTGAACTTAAAAAGGATTCACCCAAACAAGTGCTGCTCACCGTTCCGCCTCCGCCGCCAAAACTTCCTTCCCCCGTAACGCACGGGCTAAAAAAAGGGATTCCGCGGCATCTCAGGATTCTTCTCATCGTCGGGGCGATCTTGCTTCTCGGCCTCGCGGTTGGCGGCTATTTGGTCATACGCGGCGTACAGAAGCCCGTCGTGACTCCGGAGGAACGACCGGCTCCCGTCGTGCGCCCAGCTCCAGAACCCGAACCAATCGTGGAACCCGAACCCGAAACCGAACCTGAGGTGGTTCCCGGAGAGACCGATAGTCCGTTTTCCGGCGCGACGACTTCGGGCGCGGATTCCGATTCCGACGGACTGACCGATCTCGAGGAACGGATCGTTTACGGCACGAACGCGCATCTTCCGGATACGGACGGCGATGGCTTTCTCGACGGAAATGAGGTGTTTCATCGGTATAATCCAGGGGGTACGGCTCCAGGAACCTTGTCTGAATCCGGCCTCGTAAAGACGTTTGCCGGCCCGGCTTCCGATGCCGCATGGTATCGAATTTCCTACCCGTCGGTGTGGGCCGCAGCCGCGCTCACTCTCGATTGGGGAACTCCGGCGACCTTTGTCGCGACCACCGGTGAAAAGATTTCCGTGACCGTTTTTGAGCGGCAGCAGGGTCTGACGTTCGCGAATTGGATCGTGCAGCACGGTGAAAAAGAAGCGTTCGGCGCGGGCACCACGAAGAACGGATACGCGTCGCTTACGAGCGAGGACCAACTTACCGTTTACGTTGACGGATCGGGAACGTCGCAGGCTGGGGCGGGATACGCGGTCAAGATCGAATATGATTCCGGCATCAAGGCGACGATCGATTACCTGCAGACGTTTAAGATGATGGCGAACTCGCTCGAATGGCTTTGATTCGCGCGGAATTGAACCAATCCGCGCTCAAGGGCGGAGCGCGACTGCCTCGTCGCGCGTTTGAGCTTGCGCTTGCTGAGTGCGCGCGTTCGCTGCGTCCTCGGCATGACGTCCTTTTGTCCGTGGCATTTGTCGGCGAGCGCGAAATGCGCAAACTGAACCGGGAATGGCGCGGAAAAGACCGGGTAACCGACGTACTTTCCTTTGAGAACGTAGGAGAGATTCTCATTTGTTATCCGCAGGCAAAGCGGCAGGCGGTCGAGCTCGGACATTCGACGCGCGACGAGGTCGTGTTCCTTCTGGTTCATGGCGTCCTGCACGTATTCGGACACGATCACGAACGTCCGACCGACGCGAAACGCATGTATTCGATCCAAACCAAGATTCTTACGCGCCTCGGCGTTGATCCGCGGATATGATCTCCCCCCATCAATTTTTTCAAAGCGTTCGACACGCCGTCCGTGGCGTGTCCGTCGTCTTTCGTCACGAGCAAAGCTTTCGACTTCAGACGTTGGCGGCCCTGTGCGCGGTCGTAGTCGGGATGTATTTTCGGATTCCGCGTTCGCACCTGCTGATTCTGTTCGTGATGATCGCGGCCGTGCTCTCGCTTGAAATCATCAACAGCATCTTTGAGCGGATCATCGACGGTTTCAAGCCGCGCATCCATCCGATCGTCCGCGACGTGAAGGACGCCATGGCCGGGGCAGTCTTGATCGTCTCGCTTATTTCCATCCTGGTCGGAGTCGTTATCTTCTGGCCGTACGTCGCCGAGCTTGTGAGAGCGGGCGTTTAACGGGTATACTGTCGTTGACATTGCATATGGCTGAGGAAATCTACACGGGACTCGATATCGGTTCCCACGCCATCCGCGTTGCGGTCGGCAAGGCCGTTCCGTCCGTGGACGGGAGGGAACAGATACACGTGATCGGCGCGGTTGAAGTGCCGTCCACGGGGATCAGCAAGGGAACGATTACGGGCATCGAGGATGCCGTTTCTTCGGTTTCGAAGGCGCTTGAACAAGCGGAGCGCCTTACCGGCCTCCCCCTTTCCTCGTCTTGGGTGGGAATTACGGGCAGCCATATTATTTCGCAGGAGAGCCGTGGAGTGGTAGGCGTCGCGCGTTCGGACGGGGAAATCAGGGAGGAAGACGTCGAACGCGCCATTGAGGCCGCCCGTACGGTCGCGACCCCGACCAATTACGAGATTCTTCACGTGATTCCGAAAAGCTTTATCGTGGACGGACAGCGCGGGATTAAGGATCCGGTCGGCATGAACGGAATCCGCCTGGAGGTGGACGCGCTTATTATCCAGGGGCTTTCCTCGCAGATAAAGAATCTCACCAAGTGCGTGTATCGGACCGGATTGGACATTGAGGACCTGGTTTACGCCATTCTGGCAACGGCAGAGGCCGTGGTGACCAGTCGCCAGAAGGAATTGGGCGTGTGCGTGCTGAACATCGGCGCGTCGACCACGAGCCTGGCCGTATTCGAGGAAGGCGACGTCCTGCATACGGCGGTCCTGCCCGTTGGCGGCATGCACGTGACAAGCGACATCGCGATCGGATTGCGCACCTCGCTTGACGTGGCCGAGCAAGTGAAGCTTCGCTGCGCCACCTGTTGTCCTGACGGCGTTGGAAAAAAGGATGAGATCGATCTCGTCGAGTTCGGCGGGACCGAGTCGGAAATCGTCGGACGGCGGTTCGTGGCGGACATTACCGAGGCGCGCGTTCAGGAAATCTTCGAGCTTGTAGATCGCGAACTTCAGAAGGTGGACCGTTCGGGGATGTTGCCGGCCGGCGTAATACTTACAGGAGGATGCGCGAAGCTGTCGGGAATTCTTGAGGTCGCGAAGGAAGCGCTGCGACTTCCGGTATCGCTCGGCACGCCGATCGGCGTATCCTCCGTCATTGAGCGCGCGCATGACCCGGCGATGTCCACGGCCATTGGACTGGTGCTTTGGGGTCAGAATATTCGTGGAGCCGGTGACAAAGGTAAATTTGGGAACATGCTCGCCAAGTTCAAAGGTGTGGATAAGTTGACCGACGGAATCAAACGGATCTTCAAGTCGTTAAAACCGTAACACGCGCAAGACGCTCATCTTAGCGTGTTTTTTGTTGCTGCTTGACACCCCGGGTATGCAGACCTACAGTGTTTAAGAATTCTGCTCAAGTAAGCACCATTTTGAACAACTAATTTGTTCACTGTGAACAAGCGGATAACGCATATGGCCGAAGTGAAACCCGACATCGAAACGTTTGCCAAGATTAAGGTTGTTGGGATCGGCGGCGGAGGCGGTGCGGCGATCAACCGCATGATCAGCGACAAGATTAAGGGCGTGGAGTTCATCGTGGTGAACACGGACGTTCAGGCGCTTCACCAAAACCTTGCTCCAAATAAAATTCCGATTGGTAAAACGGTCACGCGCGGGCTGGGTGCCGGGATGAATCCGGACATGGGACGCCGCGCTGCCGAAGAGAGTCAAAATGAGATCAGAAGCGTGCTCAACGGAGCCGACATGGTGTTTGTCACCTGCGGGCTCGGAGGAGGAACCGGAACCGGAGCCGCGCCGGAAGTGGCGAAGCTCGCGAAGGAAATCGGCGCGCTGACCGTGGCCGTGGTGACGAAGCCGTTTTCGTTCGAGGGAGCGCAGCGCCGCCGCATCGCCGAAGAAGGATATCAGCAGCTTCTGCAGCACGTGGATACAATTATTACGATTCCGAACGACCGCGTGCTTCAGATCATCGATAAGAAGACCTCGTTGCTCGACGCGTTCAAGGTCGTGGATGACGTTTTGCGTCAGGGCGTGCAGGGGATTTCCGAACTGATTACCATTCCGGGGCTGATCAACGTGGACTTCGCGGACGTGAAGGCCATCATGGAGAATTCCGGATCCGCGCTCATGGGCATCGGACGGGCGACCGGCGAGAACCGCGCGGTGGAGGCGGCCAAGCAGGCCATCGCGTCGCCGCTTCTCGAGGTCGCGATCGACGGCGCCAAGGGCATCCTGTTTACGATTACCGGCGGCACGGATCTCGGCATGCACGAGGTCGCGGAGGCCGCGAAGATCATTACGGGTTCCGCTGACGAGGACGCAAAGGTTATTTTCGGAGCAAACGTGGATGAAAGCATGAAGGAAGAAGTTCGCATTACCGTGGTCGCGACCGGCTTTGACAGCCGCGAGCGCCGAACGGCAGCCCCGGGCGCGGTTGAGATTCCGGCGCAGAACACGTGGACGCCGACGCCGCTGCGCATTCGCGAGGACGAGTCTCACGAACGTCGCGTGAAGCCGTCGGTCAGTTACGCGCCGCAACCCAGTCCTCGCACAATGCCGCAGCCGATTCCGACGCAGCCAATTTTTGCCCCGCAGCCTTCAGTTCGTCCGGCCCCGCAGCCGATGCAGGCGCCGAAACCGACGACCGAAGAGGAAGAGATCGAGATTCCGGCGTTTATCCGAAAGAAGATGATGTAAGGTGGTATAATGGGCTAAGAAGCTTGAGCCGTTTCAACCTTCTTAGCCTTTTTGTTATGCGCTGTCCCGTTTGCAACAATTCCGAGACCAAGGTGGTGGATTCCCGCCTGTCCGTGGACGGCATGAACATTCGCCGCCGCCGCGAGTGCGAAAAATGCAATTTTCGATTTTCCACGCTTGAGGAAATGGAACTGCTCGACCTCATGGTGGTGAAGCGCGATGGGCGGCGTGAAAGTTATTCGCGCGACAAGCTGGTTCGCGGGCTTGAAAAGGCGCTTGAAAAACGCCCCTTTACCGAAATGCACCTTCAGCAGCTCGTGCACAAGATCGAGCGCGACATCCAAAAAAAACGCCGCGGCGAGCTCACCGCGAAGGAAATCGGCGAGATTCTCATGAAGCATCTGAAGGGGTTCGACAAGGTCGCGTACATTCGGTTCGCCTCCGTGTACCGGTCGTTTGACGACGTGAAGACCTTCGAACAGGAATTACGCTCATTATTGTCACCCGCGAAGGCGGCACGCCCGCGCCGCAAGAAAAAATAAGTATGGCATATCCGCGCGTTTCGGGAATTCATCAGACGATCCTGGTCGTCGCCGTTGCCTCGGCCGCGGTCATCGGTTCGGTCGCCGGTGCCGTCGGGGCCGTGCTCATGACCGGCGCGATCAATGCGTCCGATCTGTTCGGACGCCTGTCATCCGACGGCGAGCTTTCGATTTTGGACAAAAACATCGTGGAGCTCATTGAGGAGGAAAGCGCGACCATTTCCGTGGTGGACAATGTGGCGCCGGCCGTGGTGAGCATCGTCATCAAGCGACCGCGCGGGTCGCTTTACGCGGAAGGATTCGATTCGTATTTTTTTGATTCGAGCGCGAACCCGCAGGCGCTTACCGACAAGGAGGCGGGCGAGCTTGTGGAAGTCGGCGGCGGCACGGGATTCTTCATGTCCTCGGACGGATACGTGGTCACGAACCGCCACGTCGTGAGCGACATGGACGCGGAGTTTACCGTGGTGACGAACGACGGGGCCGAACTTCCCGCGACCGTGGTCGCGCGCGACGGATTCCTCGACATTGCCGTTCTTGACGTTTCCGGCGACGGATATCCGGTGGCCTCGCTCGGCGATTCCGACCGCATTCGCATCGGGCAAACCGTCATCGCGATCGGCAACACGCTTTCCGAATACCGAAACACGGTGACCAAAGGGGTCGTCTCCGGGATCAATCGGCGCGTGGTTGCCGGCGAGGTCGGTTCGGACGAGGTGATCGAGCGCGCGATCCAGACGGACGCCGCCATCAATCCGGGAAACTCGGGCGGGCCGCTCATCAACCTGCTTGGGGAGATCGTTGGCGTGAATACTGCGGTCAGTTACGAAGGCCAGTCCGTCGGATTTGCCATCCCGATCAATGACGTGAAGAAGGTCGTCGAAGACATCGAACGGTACGGACGCATCGTACGACCGTGGCTCGGCGTGCGATATCTTCCGATGGATGAGAAGTTGGCTGAGGAAATGGGGCTTGCGTATGACTCGGGCGCGCTGATCATTTCCGGCTCCGAGGCGGACGCTCCGGCCGTGTACCCTGGATCTCCCGCCGACAAGGCCGGCCTTCTTGAGGGCGATCTGATTCTGTCCATCAACGACGTCTCGGTCGACCAGGAGCAATCCCTCGGCTCGATGATCGGCGATTTGGAACCTGGACAAGTCATCGTTTTGCGGGTCGTTCGCGGGGACGAGCTGCTGACGCTCAATGCCACGTTGGAAGAACTTGAAACAGAATAGATATGAAACGAACGAAAATCGTCTGCACCATCGGGCCGGCCTCCGCGAAAGAAGAGGTTGTTTCTTCCATGATCCGTTCCGGAATGAACGTCGCGAGACTGAATTTTTCCCATGGCACACACGCCGACCATGCGAAGCTGCACAAGATGATCCGCGCCGTCGCCCGCAAGGCCGGGGAACCCGTGGCGATCATCGGCGACCTGCAGGGCCCAAAGATTCGGATCGGCGCATTGCCGGAAACGGGAATCGATCTCAAGCCAGGCGAGACGGTCACGCTTCCGGTGACCTACGCGGCACTGTACAAGGACGTGAAGAAGGGTGAACGCATTCTCATCGATGACGGGCTCATCGAGGCGGAATACGTGAGCGGCATGTCCGGCAAGGTCACGATCAAGGTCGTCGACGGAGGAAGGGTGACCTCGCATAAGGGGATGAACTTTCCGGACTCCACGCTTCGCATCTCGTCGCTCACCGCGAAGGACAGGGAAGACGTGAAGTTTGCGCTCAAGCTCGGCGTTGACTGGATCGCGCTTTCCTTCGTGACGGGCCCGAAGGACGTGCTTGCGCTCAGGCGGCTGATTGGAAAGGCCCCAATCCGCATCATCGTGAAGATTGAAAAGCACGAGGCGATTGCGCGGTTCGACGAGATCCTTGCGGTTTCCGACGCGGTGATCGTCGCGCGCGGCGACCTCGGGGTCGAGACGCCGGCCGCCGAGGTTCCGATCCGCCAGAAGGAAATCATTGAAAAATGCCGAAAGGCCGGGAAGCCGGTCGTGGTCGCCACGCAGATGCTTGATTCCATGATTCGTAATCCGCGTCCCACGCGCGCCGAGGTATCGGACGTCGCGAACGCCGTGTGTGACCACACGGACGCGGTGATGCTTTCGGGAGAGTCCGCCAGCGGAAAGTATCCGAAGCAGTCCGTCTCAATGATGGCGAAGATCGTTCAGGAAACCGAGGCGTCTTCGTTCGACGACGTTCCGATGAGCGAGCACCTCATTGAATCGCAGGTAGGCGACTTGAGCCACGCGCTCAAGACGCTTGCGGCCGGACGTCACATCGACGGGGCCGTCGCCTTCGCGTCCTCAGCGCCGTGGTCGGAAACGCTCATGGTCTCGCATCCGGAAATTCCATTGTTTCTCGCGTGTCCGAACGACGTCGTCGCCCGTCAGAACAACGTTCGATGGGGCGTGCGTCCGTTCGTCCTGAAGACAAGGATGACAAAGGGATTTGCGGCAAAGGCCGTTGCCGCGCTCAAGAAGAAAAAATGGGCCAAGAAGGGGATGCGGCTCGCGGTCGTCATCGGCGGCGAACACGGCGTCGGGTTCGACATCCTGGACGTTTCCTAGCATCCGCACCCCTCTTGTCACGTTAAATGGCCTATGTTACTATTCTGCCGTTCCACCAATGGACCGGTGGTGTAGCCCGGTTAACACGTCTCCCTGTCACGGAGAAGATCGAGGGTTCGAATCCCTTCCGGTCCGCCAG
>Ga0172379_10003828_pt1 | contig 23293 bp, 17 predicted proteins | sample GrowelOW334metaG_FD_119756 | JGI IMG/M metagenome (GOLD analysis project Ga0172379, IMG submission 119756) | Groundwater microbial communities from an aquifer near a municipal landfill in Southern Ontario, Canada - Groundwater well OW334 metaG | ecosystem: Environmental > Aquatic > Deep... | reverse complement strand
TCTCGTAGTCTCATATCACTTGTTAAGTGAAGTTGGCCGTTGAAATATTGATTGCATTATTGAATCGCCGATGACTTAAATTAGCAGAAATACTCTTAAAAGTCAACGCCAATTTCATTTAACTCGTTTATATCCGACGTGTTTTCGGATATTGTACGTAATATTGCTAAATTTGTGAATATTGTGTACAATTTTATTATGCTTAAATTATAGCAAAAAATTAGATGGACGTCTATTTGAAAAAATTGGAAGATGAACTTCGGCTCAGAAGATATAGCCCAAAAACTGTTAGTTCCTATCTTAGTTGCGTAGCAAATTATTTAAAAGCCAAACAAAATAATTTTGACGTTGTTGATGTTGATTTTATTAAGCGATATATTTTATCCAAAATAGATGCGGGCGCGTCATCGCAAACAACCAATCAGCATTTGCAAGCGATCAACTTTTTTTGTTGGAATGTTTTGAAATTTCGGGGAAAAATTGATGTTCATTTTGCCAAAACACCCAGCAAATTGCCAATCGTATTGTCGCGAGCTGAAATCGAGAAAATATTATCAGTAATCGGCAATGAAAAGCATAATCTAATGATTGCACTGGCCTATTCCGGTGGTTTACGGGTTAGCGAGATTATTGATCTGAAAGTCAAGGACGTTTGTTTGGCGGAATTAACCGTCCATATCAAAGATGCGAAGGGAGGCAAGGATCGCATAACACTTTTACCAGAAAAACTGATTGGGAATATTGAAAAATTAATTGCGGGAAAAAATCTTAATGATTTTGTTTTTGCCAGTGAACGCGGAGGGCGATTAACTGAACGAACTGCGCAAAAAGTTTTTGAAAACGCCTTGGAAAAAGCGGGGATTAAAAAAGAAGCGACTTTTCATTCGCTTCGTCATAGTTTTGCCACGCATCTTTTGGAAAATGGTGTGGATGTGCGGTACGTGCAAGAACTGCTGGGGCATGCTAATATTAGAACGACTCAGATTTATACGAAAGTGACTAATCCGGCGTTAAGGAAGATTAAGAGTCCACTAGAATAGCATATTTATGAATAATTATAGGAATTTTGTAATAATCGCTCACATCGATCATGGAAAATCCACCTTGGCCGATCGAATGCTCGAAATTACCGGCACGGTTGAGGCGCGCAAAATGAAAGAACAACTGCTTGACCAGATGGATCTTGAGCGTGAGCGGGGGATTACGATTAAGATGCAACCCGTTAGGATGCTCTATAAATATCAATCTGATCAAAATTCACCTCACCCTAACCCTCTCCTTGCCAAGGAGAGGGGACAAAAAGAATACATTTTGAATCTGATAGATACTCCTGGCCATGTTGATTTTGGTTATGAGGTTTCACGGTCATTGGCGGCAGTGGAAGGGGCTGTGCTTTTGGTTGATGCGACCAAGGGTGTGCAGGCTCAGACGCTCGCAAATCTCTATCAAGCGATCGAGCATAATTTGGAAATTATTCCCGTGGCGAACAAGATTGATCTGCCTAATGCCGATGTGGAAAAAACCAAGGCGGAAATTATGCACATTATTGGTTGTAAAAAAGAAGATATTTTGGAAGTATCAGGAAAAACTGGCGAAGGCGTGGATAAACTTTTGCAAAGAATCGTGGAGGTTGTGCCGGCGCCAAGCGGCGATGAAAATAAGCCACTGCGCGCCCTGGTTTTTGATTCAAAATATGATATTTACAAAGGCGTTTTGGCTTATGTTCGCGTGATTGATGGTGGAATTTCAGCGGAAGAGGAAATCTCAATGCTCGCGACCGGTGCAAAAAGCGATGTGATTGAGGTCGGTTATTTCAAACCGGATTTTCAAAAAACTCCCAAGTTGAAAGTGGGAGAAATTGGCTATATCGCAACTGGTTTCAAAAGCGTGGAATATTGCAAAGTGGGGGACACGGTGACGATTTCCAAATTTGAAAAACAAGTTGAAAAATTGCCCGGCTATCGCGAAGTCAGTCCGATGGTTTACGCTTCATTCTATCCGACTTCCGGCGATGATTATAATTTAATGCGCGACGCACTTTCGAAATTGAAATTAAACGATGCGGCATTTGTGTTTGAACCAGAAAGCAATCTGGCGCTGGGTCGCGGTTTTCGTTGTGGATTTTTGGGATTATTACATTTGGAAATAATCCAGGCTCGCTTGGAAGCGGAATTTGAACTGAGTCCAACCATTACCACTCCCGGCGTGGTTTATGAAGTTCAATTGACCGGCAAAAACCAAGAGAAGCGGTTAAAAGTATATTCTCCATCGGAACTGCCCGATCCTTCCATGATCGAAGCTATTTTTGAGCCATATGTTAGTCTGGAAATAATTTCACCTTCCAATTATTTGGGTGCAATTATGGAAATGATGAGAAATACTCGCGCCGAATATCTCGACACGGAATATCTGAATAGCGAGCGGATGATTTTAAAATTTAATTGTCCCTTGACAGATGTAATCACTAATCTTCATGATGACCTCAAGAGCGCATCTTCCGGTTATGCTTCGATGAATTATACTCTTTCCGATTATCGGGCGAATGAGCTAATTAAGCTTGATATTATTATTGCCGAAGAGAAAGTGGAAGCCTTTTCGCGGATTGTACCCAAAATTTGGGCGTTCAGTGAAGGGAAAAGGATCGTGGAAAAACTGAAAGATTCAATCCCGAGGCAGAACTTTCAAATTGCCATTCAGGCGGCAGTTGGCGGAAAAGTGCTGGCGCGTGAAACCGTCAAGGCCTTTCGCAAAGACGTGACCAGCGGGCTTTATGGCGGAGACATTACGCGCAAGAGAAAGCTTCTCGAAAAACAAAAAAAAGGCAAGAAAAAAATGAAAAATATCGGAAAAGTGGCCATCCCCTCCGAAGCTTTTTTGGCGGTTTTGAAAAAATAAGCAAACAGCCTCTTCTCCCCTCGGGAGAGGATGTCTCGACGTTACGTCGGGACAGGTGAGGGTTCTCACCAACGCAGAGAAAATTACCAATTAAGTTAAGCCTTTGTGTTATTGAGAGCACCCTCATCCGGCTTTCAGCCACCTTCTCCCGAGGGGCGAAGGGGATACTAAATTTGTCCTTTAACTAAATATTTGCTACAATATCTCTATGAGTTTCAAAAAACGGAACAAAAAAATATACCGCATTTGGGTGGTGATTTCAATCCTCGCCGTGCTTTCCATGATCGCTTTTACGGTTGCTCCGGCGCTAACAATGATGGGTAATTAATACCGGCTAATTTTATGCGCAACGATAGTGATAAAGGAAATTCGTGGCTGATTCGGATTATAATTTTTCTTGGCCTCGTGGTCGTGGTCTTTATTTTTTTGGCAATTTCCAAGGAAACCTATCGTAAACGGCAGGTGCAGAATGAAATTACAAAATTACAAGAAGAAGCGAAGAGGATCCAAGGCGACAATATGCGACTTTCCGATAAGATTAGCTATCTCGAAGGGCGCGATTATCAGGAAAAAGAAATTCGTGACAAGCTGAATCTGCAGGATCCCAAAGAAAATGTGGCGATTATTGATTCGGGACTTACTCCCAAAAAAACAGAAGACTTGCCGGTAGCGACCAGCCAGGAAGTACTGATTAAAAAGGCTAATTCACAAAAATGGTGGGACTATTTTTTTAGGTACTAGTTTATGCAAAAAAGAAATTATGAAAAACAAATCAAGCCATTAACCATCCTTTGGGGACTGGTTATCTTTTTAGTCGTATACTTAATAGTGATAGGTATTTTGATTTATGGTTTTGGCGCAAATAATAAATTAACCCAAAAAACTGCTGCGATTTTTCCCTACCCGGCTGCCAGTTGGGGAACAAATTTTATTACTGATAAAAAACTAAAGAATCAATTGGGATCGGCGCGGATGTTTTATGAAAATCAGGATTTTTCTGACCTAGGTATGCGAGTTGATTTTGCGACGGAAGATGGCAAAAAAAGACTGAAAATCAAAGAAAAAAACATTCTCAATAAGTTGATTGAAAATCGACTGATTGAAAATGAAGCCAAAAAAAGAGGCATAAAGATAAATTCGGAGGATATTTCGCAGGCAGTTTCCCGTAAGATGCAAGAATATGGCAGTGAGGAATATCTCAAAAACAATCTTGCTCGACTTTATGGCTGGACAGTCGCTGATTTTGAGGAGAATATCGTTAAGCCCGATATGTATCAAGAAAAATTATTCGCAAACATTAAAGAGACTGATCCAGAAATGGCAGCAGCCAAAAGTAAAATCGATTCCGCACAGAAAGAGTTGGACGCCAAAAAAGATTTTGCCGATGTAGCGGAAAAATATTCCGAAGGGAATAGTGCCAAAAGTAAGGGAGAACTGGGCTGGTTTGGTGAATTGGAGATGCTGCCGGAGATCGCTCAAGTTGTGTTTGGTCTGAAAAAGGGTGAACGGAGCGGAATTATTGAGAGCTCTTTGGGCTATCATATCATCGTGGTCGAAGATAAAAAAACAGAAAACGGAACGGATAAAGTTCAGTTGAAACAAATTTTTGTCCGCACGCATAATTTTTCTGATTGGCTGGACGAGTATGTTAAAAGTTTTAACATACATATTTTTTCAAAAAATTTGTATTGGAACACAACTTCCGGTCAAGTGGAATTTAAAAATGTTGATTTGAAAAATTTTGAGGACAATTTAGAAAAAAATTCGCCAGGGGATATTTCAGTATTGTTTTAAGTTAATAATTTTTTAATAATCCGAAATATTTTCGGAAAAAATATTATGGCAAAAGCAAATGTTAACGAAGAGCTTTGTATTGGTTGCGGGACTTGTGAATCGCTCTGTCCAACTGTTTTCAAAGTTGAGGATGGAAAATCCAAAGTTATCGCTGAGGATTGTGGGGATTGTGATTGTCAAAATGTGATTGATAGTTGTCCTGTTAGTGCTATCTCAGTGGAATAATTATTCCCGGCTGGAAACTTTTTCCTGTTCTTTTTTGGGCCTACTTAAAAAAGAACAGGCAAGATTAATTCAAAACAAATAAATTACATAGAGCGACACAGAATTTACAGAATAACACAGAGTTTTTCTGTGGCATTCCGTGGATTTCTGCGTAGTTTTGTGATTAAAATTATGGATAACGTAGAAATTAATTCAAATGTGCCGCAAGGGGAGGTTAAAATGACAGAAAAAAAACAAACGCATAAACATTCAGTATTTTATTTTATCCTAATCATACTGATTGTTATGGTCATTTCTTCCGTCTGTGGAGCATTTTTTGGTTTTGTGGCGGGAGGATTTGGTCAGAAAGTTTTTGCGGAGATTTCACAAAAATTTCCCGGATTTTTTCAGGCTAACGAAGATCTTTTAAAAATAGATCCCTCGGTTTTACGAGAAAAAATAATCGAAGAAGATTCGGCAGTAATTGATGTGGTGGAAAAAAGTACGCCAGCCGTGGTTAGCATTGTTATCAGTAAAGATGTGCCAAAAATACAAAGATTTTTTGATCCTTTCGGTTTTTTTGATAATTCTTCTGGTCAAGATAGTGCAGTTGGTGATACACAAAAAGAAAAAATCGGAGCAGGAACCGGGTTTATCATCACAACTGATGGTATGATTGCGACCAACAAGCATGTCGTTTCTGACGCCACGGCCGAGTATACCGTACTTACGAGTGATGGCAAGGAGCATCCGGCGAAGGTTTTGGCGCGCGATCCATTGAATGATATTGCTGTGATTAAGATTGATGGAACGGATTATCCAACACTTGATTTTGGCGATTCAGATAACTTGAAAATTGGTCAAACGGCAATTGCCATTGGCAATTCGTTGGGTGAGTTTTCTAATACCGTGAGCAAGGGGATTATTTCTGGCCTCAAGAGAAATCTCACGGCTGGCGGGGGACGAGGAGATAGCGAAAAGCTTAGTGACATTATCCAAACGGATGCCGCGATTAACCCGGGCAATTCCGGCGGACCACTTTTAGACATTAGCGGAAAAGTAATTGGCATTAATGTTGCTATCGCCCAAGGCGCGCAAAATGTTGGTTTTGCTATTCCGGCAACTCAGGTGAGAAAAATAACCGAACAAGTCAAGACAACCGGAAAAATTTCCACGCCCTATCTTGGAGTGCGCTATATTCCAATCGATGAGGCATTGCAAAAACAAATCAAATTGCCCTTCAGTCATGGAGTGATGATTTTGCGTGGACAAGCGATGACCGATTTTGCCGTTATCCCTGGTTCCCCAGCAGACAAGGCGGGTCTTGTGGAAAACGATGTGATTTTGGAGATCAACGGACAAAAGATTGATGAAAAAAACGGTCTAGTTGATTTGTTGGCTAAGTTTGATGTTGGCGCGGAAATAACTTTGAAAATTTGGCATAAAGGTGATATAAAAGAAATCAAAGTTAAATTAGAAGAAAGAATCTAGGGCGATGGTGGGTATGTTCCTGCCATGGTGAGGTTCGCGAAACTAATAATTATGGACCTAAATAGATTTACAACCAAAGCGCAAGCTGTTTTGCAACACGCCCAAGAATTGGCAATAATCAATAACCAGCAACAGGTGGATGTGTTTCATTTGCTTTTCACTTTGCTTGACCAAGAAGATTCAATCGTTCCCGTACTGATCAAAAAAATGGAATTGGACGAGGAAAAGATAAAATATGACGCGACTTTGGAGATTGAAAAATATCCGCATAATCCTCCGCAGGGAATCAAGCAAATTTTTATCGCTCCGGAAGTGGTTTTGGTTCTCAATAACGCGGAAATTGAAGCGCGAAAAAATGAGGATGAATATGTTTCCACCGAGCATCTCCTACTTTCCTTTTTAGCCACTAAGGGAGTGATCCGCGATTTTCTCACTGCGCGCGGAATTGCCTATGAAAATATTTTAAAAATCATCGCGGAATTGCGCGGTTCGCAAAAGATCGATTCGCCTGATCCGGAAAATAGGTTGCAGGCTCTCCGAAAATATACAATCAACCTGACCGGTTTGGCGAAAGATAATAAACTTGATCCGGTAATTGGCCGTGATGATGAAATCAGGCGTGTGATGCAGGTTCTGAGTCGTCGGACGAAAAATAATCCGGTGTTGATTGGTGAAGCGGGAACGGGAAAAACGGCTATCGCGGAAGGCTTGGCGCAAAGAATTGCGGATGGTGATGTGCCGGAAACTTTGAAAAATAAAAACTTGATGTCACTGGACCTCGGATCATTGATTGCGGGAACGAAGTTTCGCGGAGAATTTGAGGAAAGACTAAAGGCGATTATTAATGAAATTGATCGTGAGGCGGGAAAATATATCCTATTTATCGATGAGTTGCATACCTTGGTTGGCGCGGGAGCGATTGAAGGCGCTATGGATGCGTCAAATATGTTAAAACCCGCTCTGGCGCGGGGAAGATTACGAATAATCGGCGCTACAACAACCAGAGAATATCAAAAATATATCGAAAAGGACGCGGCATTCGAGCGAAGGTTTCAGCCAATTATGGTTGGAGAACCTTCCATTGAAGATTCTATCGCAATTTTGCGCGGGCTCAAAGAGAAATACGAGGTACATCATGGAGTAAAAATAACTGATGCGGCGATTCAAGAAGCGGTGAAGCTTTCCGATCGTTATATAACCGATCGTTATCTTCCGGACAAAGCAGTTGATTTGGTTGATGAAGCGACCAGCGCGCTGAGAATGGAAATTGATTCTATGCCAGCTGAAATAGATTCGACGGAAAGACTTTTGCGTCGAATGGAGATTGAAAAAAAAGGGCTGGAAAAAGAAAAAGACAAGGACACGAAGAAAAAAATTCGTGAATTAAATCGTAAGTTGGCGGAAATCAGAGAACAAGAAGGCAAAATCCTTTTGCAATGGAAAGCGGAAAAAGAATTAATCATGAACATCAGAAAACATGCGGCAGAAATCGATAAACTGAAGTCGTTGGCAGAAATTGCTGAGCGGAAAATGGAGCTTGATAAGGTGGCGGAAATTCGTTATGGAAAAATTCCCGAACTGGAGAAAAAAGTGAGTTTGGAAAAAAGGAAATTGGATAGCTTGCAAAGCAAGGGGGCGATTCTCAAAGAGGAGGTGACCGAGGAGGATATCGCCAAAGTTGTTTCTCGCTGGACTGGAATTCCTGTTTCCAAAATTATCGAAAATGAAGCGCAAAAATTGATCAAGATGGAAGAGGAAATCAAAAAGCGTGTGGTCGGCCAGGACGATGCAATCAGCGCGGTGTCCAATGCGATTAGACGAACGCGCGCCGGCATCGCGGAAAGCAGACGACCAATCGGATCGTTTATTTTTCTCGGACCGACTGGTGTGGGAAAGACGGAACTGGCCAAGGCTTTGGCGGAATTTTTGTTCAACGATGAAAAAGCGATGGTGCGCGTCGATATGGGAGAATACATGGAAGCGCACAGTGCTTCAAAATTAATTGGCTCACCGCCAGGCTATGTCGGATATGAAGAAGGCGGACAACTGACGGAAATTGTTCGACGGAAGCCCTACTCGGTCATCCTTTTCGATGAAATTGAAAAAGCCAATCAACAGGTGTTTAATATCTTGCTTCAAGTGCTTGATGAAGGACAACTTACGGATTCCAAGGGTCGAAGGGTTAATTTCAAAAACACAGTTATTATTATGACCTCTAATCTTGGTTCGGAAATTATCCACAAAAAAAATCTTGGTTTTCGTGAAGAAAAAGAAGATGAGTCTTTGGCCGAAGCGGATATGCGCCAAAAAGTGCTCGCGGCGCTCAAGGAAAATTTCAAACCGGAATTTCTTAATCGAATGGATGAGATTATTATTTTTCATTCGCTTAGCCGTCAGATGCTTAGGCAGATTGTCGATTTGCAATTGGCCCAGATTGAAAAGAGATTGCAAGAAAAAAAGATTAAGTTGAGATTGACTCAAGCGGCTAAGGAGTATCTGGCCGAAAGAGGTTATGACGGTGTCTATGGTGCGCGTCCGCTGAAACGCCTTATCCAGGTTGAAATAATGAACGAACTGGCGAAAAGACTGATTGAAAATAAACTCAAAGAAGGGGATAAGATAAAAATTGATACAAAAAATGAAAAACTCATTTTTGAAATCGTCTAGGATAAATTATGTTTCTAAAACTACGTCCATTTTTTCATAGCTTGTTGTTTCTTTTTGGCTTGGAGTTTATCGTTTATAGTCATCGCAATACTGAATTTGTTCTAATCGTGATAATCGTTTTGTTGTTGTTTTCGATTTGGGGAGGGAAAATGATTGGAGGAAAATGGAAATTTTCTGTTCTGCCGATGTTCTTTGCTTTTTCTTGTGCCTCGCTTCTTTATTTGATAACGTCAGGTTACAAACAGCAGATTTTCATCTTATTGGCAACCACGATGTATTATTTGGCCCTTTTTGGTGCCTATCGGTTGGGGAAGTATGAGAAAGATCAGACAGCGAAAGGGATGAATATGGCTGCCACATCCGCTACTATTTTTTTCACCTATGCCGGAACGTATGGTCTTTATTTGAATTTTCTTGTACCGCTCTACGTCTTGATGCTAGCCTATTTTGTGATAACGCTTTTGGTTAGCTATCAATATTTTTCCATCATAAAAAGTAATGAGCGAAAAATCGTCCTGGTCTATAGTTTTCTCTTAGGGCTTTCTATGATGGAAATTTCTTGGGCGATGAATTTTTGGCCCTTCGGATATTTGACCACAGGAGTAATTGCGCTTATACTTTATTATGTGCTCTGGAGTATTGTTCAAAGCTATTTCTTGAGCATTTTAAGCCAAAAAAGAACAATATTTAATTTACTATTCTTTTCTTTCTTGGTTTTGCTTGTGCTTCTGACTTCAAAATGGATTCCAGTCATTTGAGCAAAAAGGTTTTGTTAAAATAATTTACCTATATTTATGCAAATAACTAAAAAGGTTTTGTTCGTAATCGCAATCATTCTAATTAGCGGATTCAGTGGAATATTCGCTAACCGCTATGTTTTCCCTCGCTTAGCGACGATGAAATTTTTTGCCAAATACGCTTTCATCAAAAAGTCGACCGAAAATGTGACGATAATCAACAAGACTGAGCAGGTCTATATCAAAGAAGAATCCTCAATTAATAAAATTGTCAGTCAGGTGACTTCATCAGTTGTGAGCATTAATTCTTATCCGGCGCCAGAAAAAATGGGAACCAGGATGCTTGCCGGCACGGCGTCGCATCCGACGACAAAAAGCGGTACAGGATTGATTGTGACTAGCGATGGCTTAGTGGTCACCTATGTCAGCGCGATTATCACGGACAATGCAAAATATAAGGTAATGCTTGATAATGGAAATATCTATGACGCGACTTTTTCCGGAATCGATTCCTATAGTAACTTGGCTTTTCTCAAAATAGAGGCCAGCAATCTTCCGGTAGCCGCCTTTGTCAATTCGGATGAGGCCATGCCGGGAGAGAAAATCATTGCTGTGGGCAATAATTCTTTCGCGGGCGTCCCTTTCCTTGCCGCAGGCGTCTTGAGTAGTTTTAATCCTTACTATAATCTATCAGAAAAAATTATCGCTTCATCAGAAAAGTTGGAGGGGGTATTTGGAATTGATTTGGAAGCGCAAACTCATTATATTGGAGGACCGATTGTTGATTATTCCGGACAGATTGTGGGCGTTACTGGGGTGGTAAATCGTGACAACAAGGAGAATTTTTTTCAAATTCCATCCAACAAAGTGAAGTTGGTGATTGAAAAAGCGATCAGAAAAGAATTGGAGACGAATTGTACACTTGGCGTGTATTATGTTCCAATCACCAAAATATATGCCGTAATCAATAATCTTCCTAGCGAATCTGGCGCGCTGATTTATTCTTCTTCCGGACAACAGGGATTGGCAATTATTGCTAATTCTCCCGCCGCGAATGCTGGACTCAAGATTGGAGACATAATCACAGCGGTGGCGGAAGAAAATATTGATGCAAAAAAATCATTGCCTGACTTGCTCTATAAACACAAAAAAGGCGAGAAAATCGAATTGACTATTTTGCGAGATTCCGAAGAGCTGAAAATAAAAGTGCAATTATAGTTTGATTTTACAACGTGTAAATATTAAGCGCATGCAAATTATCAAAAATTATCAAATAAAAATTCTCCTTACGATTGTTTTAGCTGTTTATTTCTTTTTTGGCTTCACACATCTGACCAAATTTGTTTCTTTCGACGAGCATTATTGGCTCTATAATTCTGATAATGATCGGATCCATCAGTATTGGAATGCAATGTTAAGTGGAGATTGGAAGGACACAAGAATTAATGATAAGCCGGGAATTACATTGGCGTATACCTCCGGACTGGCGCTACTTTTTGATAGTGATATTGTCGATGAGCATGTACTTTTTACCGACAAGACGGTCAAAATTTTTGATCCGCAAAAAACAGAAAAAATCAATTTTCTTTTCCGTCTTCCCATCTTGCTTTTGAGTGGATTTTTTGCCTTTTATTTTTTTTGGATTATCAAAAAAATCACTCAGGATGAATGGCTGGCACTTTTAGCGGTGGCGCTTACTTATCTTTCTCCGGTAATTATTGGCATTTCACAGATTGTCAATCCTGATTCGCTGTTTTGGATTTTTGCTTTCGCGTCTATGCTTTCCTATGCCGCCTGGCTTAAGTTTTTGGAAAAGAAATTTTTTTGGTTGACGTTGGTTTTTTTCGGACTTTCCATGGCCAGTAAATATGTTAGCGTGATTTTTGTTCCGTTTTTTCTTTTTATGTTTTTGTCTTTCTATCTATTTGAATTTTCCAAGTGGGAAAATAAGCGAGAATACTTGCAAAAAAATGTGCTCAAAAATAGTTTCGCGTATCTGGGAATTATTACCGGCGGTTTTTTAATTTTCTCGCTGATGATGCCGGCGGTTTTTGTTGAACCGAAATATTTTTATGCCGGCACAATTGGTTTTCCTGGTATGGCGCCGATTTTTTGGCTTTCTATGCTAGTGGTGGCTTTGTTAGTCGGAGACGCGCGCTTCAATAAAAATCGAGCGTTTTATTACTTACTGGATAAATTGCAAATTATTAAAAAAATTGTGCCTAAACTAGTTGCCTTTGTTCTTGTGGCGAGTTTTTCCTTCGTGCTTATTAATTGGATGCTCAGGCATCGCCTGATTGATTTTTCGGATATTCCTTTCGACATGAAAAGAAAACCCGAGTTTGGCAACTTGCCGTTTATGTATAAATTCATCATGGAAACAGTGCCCTTGGCCTTTGCCTCATTGCCACTCATCCTTTTTTCACTCATCTATTTGTGGACGAAAAATATATTTCAAAAAATAAAATATGAATATTTGGTCTTTATCTTTTCCGCCTTCATTGTTATTTTTTATTTAGCGGTGATTAAGCAGGGTCTGGTTTTGACTATCCGTTATAGCATTATTCTTTATCCTATCTCAGCCTTGTTATCAGCTATCGCGCTGGTGAATTTTTTTGGGGTGAAAAAAGAACAGGAAGATTCTCGCAGGCTTTCAATCTTCTTCTCGACATTAATCGCAATGATTGCGCTCTTGTTTTTCGTGTCATCTTTTGAGCAGGCGAAAATCATCAGTGAAGCGAATCTGCGCATTTTCTATAACTTTCACCGCATCATTTTTTATCTTATTGTTTTTTTGGCTGTTGCTGGTGGCGCGAGAGTAGTGTATGCATTGATCCGTTGGCAAAGTTTTCGCCAGCTGGCCAATCTTGGAGTTTTTTTGATAGTTATTATTTCTAGTTTTGTCAGTATTTGGCTCATTAAGCCCTATTATTTCAGCTACAGTAATGATTTTTTGCCTAAAAAGTATATCATCACCAGTGGTTGGGGATATGGCGGTTATGAGTTGGCGCAAGAGATGAACAAATTGCCCGATGCCAAAAACACCATCGTTTGGGCCGACTCCTATGGTTTTTGCGAATTCTATGTTGGAAAATGCATTCGTAAAGCCAAAACACGCACGGAAAAATATCCGATTGATTATTTCTATGCCACTTTACAAAATCAATTAAGGCCGGATTTTGTCGGACCGAATTATAAGGAAGATGGAGCGCCGGTCTTTAATCTGGAAATCGATGGTCGTTATAAGAATTATGTGCGAATTTTTAGGGCTAAAAAAGTAGAAGGAGAAATTGGAATAGAATAATTTCTAGCATAAAAAAATGAGCGCTACGCAAATCAAAAAAAAATGGATGCCAAGCAAATTTTTATTGCTCTTATTAATTTCGCTTAGCCTTTATTTTTCTTTCGGTTTTTATCATATCGCAAAATTCGAAACCGCTGATGAGCACTATTGGCTCTATGATCCGGTCGAAGGAAGAATTCACGATTATTGGAATGCTATTGGTAAGAGAGATTGGTTCAGCACTCGTATTAATGACAAGCCAGGCGTGATGCTGGCTCATGTTTCCGGAATTGGAATTTTACTGGAAGATAACTTACACAAGCGCGCTATTGAACCAGCTGACTATCAAAGTGCTTTTTCTTCCGCGGAAACAGAAAGGATCAATTTTGCATTCAGGGCTCCTCTTTTGATTTTTAATGGCTTGTTTTCTTTGTTTCTTTTTTGGTTGATTAAGCGCCTAACGGAAAACCGCTGGCTGGCGTTAATGGCGGTAACGTTGATTTTACTCAACCCGATTATCATTGGTGTTTCGCAAATAATCAATCCCGATTCTCTTTTGTGGATTTTTTCTTTTTCTGCTTTGCTTTCACTTTTGACTTATCTCAAATATCGCAAAAAAATTGACGTAGCGCTTTGCGCTTTGCTGTTTGGTTTTGCGCTACTTAGCAAATATTCGGCTGTTATTTTTATCCCTTTTTTCTTTTTCGTGATGCTAGTTTACCTATTACAAGAAAACGATCGACTTGTTTTTGCCAAAAAAGTGCAAGAAAACACATTGGCGTATTTTTCCATTCTTGGCGGATCATTTATAATCTTCGCTTTTCTGATGCCTGCAGTCATCATTAATTCTGAATTTTTTTATTCCGGGACAATCGGTTTCAAGGGAATGGAACCGATTTTTTGGTCAGTAATCACGGCCAACTTGCTGATTTTTTTTGATGCCTATTTTCTAAAATCCGGAGGCTTATTTTTTCTGGCAAAAATTATTCGCAAAGTTTTTCCCTATATCGCAAAAGTGTTGTTTGCCTTGCTGGCCGGGATATTTTGCCTCGTACTAATAAATTGGTCGGTGGGGGATAATTTCTTGGGTATAAAAAACATGAATTTTGATGCCGGGCGAACTTATCCTTTTCGTCGCCAAGATTTTATGGACAAGCTGTTTTTGGAAATTTACCCCTTAATTTTTTCCCTTACTCCGCTTGTGCTATTGTCTTTGATTGCTCTTTGGCTCAAGGGGATATTCAAGACATTACGCTATCCGCTTGTAGTTTTTTGTACCTCTACTTTTTTATTGGTTTTTTATGCCGCTGTGCTAAAGCAAGACCTCTTGGTTAATATCCGCTACAGCGTGATGCTTTACCCGCTACTACTACTTTTAGCAGCTCTTTCACTGGACGAGTTTATTTTGAGCAAAGTAAAGGATTTTCGCAAACTCGTCACCCTTTTGGGCGTTATGGTTATAAGTAGCCTAAGCCTTTGGTTTATAAAACCCTACTATTTCAACTATACTAATGATCTCTTGCCCAAAAACAGAATTATTACTGGCGCTTGGGGTTATGGTGGTTATGAGGCGGCACAGGTCCTCAACGCACTGCCTGATTCTAAGAATTTAAAAGTCTGGTCGGACTATTGGGGTGTTTGTTATTTTTTTGATGGAACTTGCGTCCAAGCTTCCGGGTATAATAATTATATGGGAAAATCAGAAGAAAATTCCATCGATTATTATGTAATGACACGTCGAGGACAAATTAATAATAGTAAAATTTGGAATATTCTCAAAGAAGATTTGCCGAAAAAACCAATCTGGCGATTAAATATCGATGAGCGAGAAAAGAATTTCATTGCCGTCTATAAAGCTAAAAAGGACGAAATGTTTGATAGGGATGAAAAATCAGTCGAAATGCCACCAGTTGAACAGGACGAATAGCGGAATGATATTTATCGATAATGCAAAAACGCCTCGTCGTTTGACGGGGCGTTTGTTTTGGGTAAGTAGAAATTTAGTAAAAAAATCAATAGAGTAGCTTATGAATCTCTTTTTTTCCGTCTGATTGATCCGAGGCTTCAATCGTAATCTTTTCTCCCTTTGATATATCTGCGCCGGAAAGGGGGATGATGCTTTTTTGTTCGGAAGAAACGACGACGTCACCCTCTCGCAACGTGTTAGCAGGGTTGCCGGATAATTCTTTCCAATGTATTTTTTTGGTTTTCCCGCGATTTTCAATTACAAAAGTTAAATCCGTTGATTTGGGATTTTCAAAATAAAGCGCCCAGCCACCATCAGTTGAATTCAGTTGTTTATTCTCGGAATAAAAAAGAAAACTAACGCCGGTAACTAAAAAAACAGCCAAGAGGATTATAATTTTTTTTTCGTTGCTCATTTATTTGTTGCGATAATAGATGTTTATCTTATCATTAGAATAGACTTGCCAAAAATTATCCAGTTTTTGAAATTGCGCGCCGTCCATTATTTTATCCACCATCACAAAATTAGTGCCCAGATCGGAATAGCATTTCTTTCCCAATTCTCCGCCAGGATTAGAAATCATATCGCGGGTACAAAATTCCTGCTTATCAATTCCGTTCTCGTAGCGTTCAAAATTTGCTCGGTAACTCGGAAAGTAATAATCACGCATGAAAAATAATTTCACCCAAGAGTCGGCAAAAAGATAAACATGATCAGAGGCCAGTGAATCAGACCCGTCCATTCTAGTAGCGAGATATTCGCTAGCATTGAAAGTTTGAATCGTTCTTTTAGCCGAATCATTCTTTGCTAGATAGGTGACATTGTCGGAAAATCCATTTAGGCTAATAAAGACAAAAATCAAAAGGAACGCTCCGAGAGTTAGTTTTTGTCCAAGAGGGAGAAGAAGCTTGCTCTGAGATGGCACTCTTCTAAAAACAGAAACGAACGCGAATGCGCCAATGATTGCGAAGGGATAAATTCCATAGTTTGCAACGCGTCCGGAAGGAATGGAAAGTTTAACCAGGTCTGGCACGAGAGAAATAAGCGCGATTACCGAGATCCAACTAAGCATAAGTAAAAAAGAATAGCGATGGATACTTTTTCGCAATAATATAAAAGATAGAAGTAAACCGAAGGAACCCAAGGCAAATCGAGCCTCACCCAAAACATTCCTAAATTGGAACATAGAAAGTCCGGTATGTTCGACTTTTTTTACTGTTCCGACAACCGTGTTTACGGCACTGTTGGTGAGATAAGTTGGTGTGTAGACAATAAATACAAACGCGAGAGCAAAAACCACAAAAGAAAGCAAAAGAGGTGATCGAGGAAGCTTCTTTTGACTAAAGATAATTTGTTTTGTTTCTTGAAAATTAAACATTAGCGCAAGCAGGGTAAACCCAATAAAAGTCAGAAGGAAAATCAGCCCGGAAAGATGGTGCGTATAAAAAAGGCCCATTGAAAATAAAAGCGCAAAAAACAAAAAAACAGACTCTTTTTCTTTGAGAAAGCGGAGGTAGAAATAAAAAGTGAGTGGGATGAGCAGATTGCCAAGGATATTCCCAATCACTCCTCCGCCGATAAACTTGGCTTGAGGTGGATTGATCACAAACAGCGTTCCGCAAAAAAGTAGACCAAAAATGGCAATATTTTTGTTTTGCGCGCTATCCTTGAATAGTCGCAAAGAAAGAATGAATATCGCCAAGAGACTAAAAATGTTAACCAGAAGAAGAGTGGAAACGGGAAAAGCAGAAATAAAGCTAGCACCAGAAATAAGACTAATCGCGGTAAATATCAGATGCTCTCCAATGACAAAATCGCTAATTGGTTTGGGCGCATCAATTTGATAAGTTCCATTTTTCAAAACAATTTCGCTCTGAGTGTAATTTTGGATTTTTCCCGTCTTTGCGAATAGTTTCGACCAATACATATGATGTCCAAGATCGGTGCTGGAGGAGGGCAGATTATTTTGCAAATAGGCTGAGCGAAGAAAAATAGCTAAAAAAAGAATCAACACAATCAACGAACTTTGCCTGAAGGAAAAATCAAATAGGGATGTTTTAGTCGTTTCCGGTGATTTTTTAAATCTTTTTTTGTAAATCGCAAAACAACTAGCACTAAAAAATAGTAAAATCAGAATCAGGGAGGTTCTGGTGTAAAGTATTCCCACGCGAGACATTGTGAGCATCAAAAAATCTGTGACAAGAATGCTGAGTCCGAGAGTGATGACAAATCTTTCCAGCGTGCTTAATTTTTCTTTGCCAAAAAAAGCCAAAAGCATAAAATAGCCTGGCGCAAAAAGAACTAACGCAATTGTCAGGTAAAAACTGATTTGTGATTGGATAAACTCTAGCATAAAACTTTTTCAATTTCTTCGAGATATTTTTTTGAGATTCCTTCCCAGGAAAAATTTCCTTGGGTAAATTTTCCCGCTTGCTTGCCAAAATTTATCAAATAAGCGCTATCTTGGCTAAAAATCTCATTAATCCTACTAACCCAGGCATCGACGTTTTCTGGTTCTACCAAAAAGCCATTTTGCCCATCCTTAATTGCATCAGCTAGACCTTGCAGATTTGAAGCCAAAACTACACGCTCACAAGCTGCTGCTTCTGCCACATTAATACCAAAACCTTCAGAAGAGCCAGGATAATTGATATTAGGGGAAACCACCAAATCAGCAGTGTTTAGTAGTACCTCGAGATCTTTCTGAGGGAGAGTAGGTAATAGTTTGACGCGATCTTCCAATTGGTTGTCTCGGATGGCTTTTTCACAATCTAAAAAATTATCCGGATCTCCGGCAGTGTTTTTGCTGACACGATAACCGGTCGCAATCATTACGATGTTTTCTGAGAGTTTTGGCATGATATTTTTAATAAACCAATCTGTGCCTTTATGTGGAACGAATCTTGCTAAACGCAAAATTACTTTTTTATTCGAAGTATCAGATCCAAATAGCGCGGAAAGTTCTCCTCGCGTATGTGCTTTTCGCAGTTTTGCTATGGGAACTCCATTGGGAATGAAGACGCAGTTTTTTCGAGGTATGCTGGATTTTTCCTCTGCTACATCGATAGTAAAATTTCCCACCATAAAAAGTTTATCAAGCTTTTTGAGTGACGGAATATTTATGGTTTTGTAAATTGCCGGTAGAATTCCTTTTTTATATGCGAATGTGATATCCAGGCCATGAACAATCGAAAAAAACTTTTTCCGTGGATGGAAAAATTTTAAAAAGGCCGCAATCGGAGCGAGCACTCCATTGCCAACTAAGCAAGCATCATAAGCGAACATCAAGAAAAAAGCTCTTATGAAAGTGACAGGCACAAAAACAGGGAGCCAAATTTTCCCCTTGCCGTTAGCAATAATTTTAGTTTCAGTAAGTTTACTAAGTCCTTGCGCTAAATTATAATTTTGACTTTCCACCCCGCCAAGAATTGGCGGATAGGAATGAGAAATAAAAAGAATACGTGGTTTTTTCGCAGTTGGCATAGTTTGAAGTTTATGACAAAAAATTATTTTTTGAGACGATCTTTTTTCAAGAGATACATCTGCTCCTCGGTCAAATTACGGTTAGTCTTGATCATATCAGCAATCAGAGCAAAGATGAGCAATTGCGAACCGACAAACATCAAAATCACCGAGAGGAAAAGATAGTTGCGGTAAGTGGTAATTTGGAGGGCTTGGAAGTAATGAAAAAGAAATAAACAAAAAACAAGAAGCGAAGCGATAACCACGATGAGACCTGGAATACCGAAAAACTTCATTGGACGAACATCTCTGACGGCTTTTAGAATAATTTTTCCCGAGTCGGAAATAAATGTCCAAATTGATTTAGTCATCTTGGATTTTCTGTCGGCATAATAGGTGACTGTAACCGGCACCCACTTTATTTTCAAATTCTTACCAATCGCATCAATGATTGATTCTTGCGTATAAGTAAAGACGCTTGTCAAATTAAGCCGAAGAAGTGTTTCTCTGTTCAGTGCTCTAAATCCGCAAGTTAAATCATCAATCTTTTGTCCCAAAAAGAAACCTACCAAGTTGGCCACGAATCTATTCAGGAAGTCTTTAATCCACGGGATATTCTTTGCTTCTTTTTCTCCAAATCTGTTAGCGATAACCATATCCGCAGTTTGGTTTATGACAGGAAGAAGAAGTTTGGGAATGTCATTGGGATTAAATTGTCCATCAGCGTCAATGTTTACAAAAAAATCAACTCCATTTTCCAGCGCGTTGTCTACTCCTAATTTAAAATTAGCTCCCAGAGTGTTTTTGGGAATTTCCTTTCTTGGCCTATTAGTAATGAAGTCAGCGCCGGCTTGACGAGCTATTTCTTCGGTTCCATCGGTAGATCCGTCATTGGAAACTTGAATTAGTTTTTCAGTAATAATTGAACCCTCTTTGGAATAAAAATCAAGTTCAAAACTTTTTTTTATTCTCGCTATTGTCTCCCCGATCTTCGTTGCTTCATTATAGGCGGGCATATTAACAATCAGTTTCATGTGTTTCTCTACGAATTACCTGCCTGCCGGCAGACAGGCGAATTATTGCGAATGTACAAATATACAAATGAAATAATCCCTGTAATTTTAGTAGTAAGTTATTAATTAGTTTTTTTATTGATAATTAGCTTTGGATCGGCGCAATTGAAATCACACTTAGCCCCATCGACGCCATTATGGATGAGCTTTCCCTTGCATTCCTCTAATCTTTTTTTACATTCAATCTTACTGGCGTTGAAATAATCCCTATTCACTTCAAAACCAAAATAATTGAGCACAAAATAGCCCACGACCACAACTCCGCAAATCCAAATAATAAGCTTTAGGAGTGAAAACATAGTTATTCGCTTCGCCGAACCCCCATTACCTGCCCGAAATGCAAATCGTTGCAGGCGGGCGAACGGGGGACATACGAATAAATTAGGCTAATTAAACTAATTTTAGTATAGCCCAATTTTAATTTCTCGTAAAGCATTGTGGTTTTGCAGTAATCTTAAAATAGTATGCTATAATTATATCAAGTAACAATATAATTCGTTTTTAAATTTGTACATTCGTATATTCGTACAAATTTGTAATTCGTAGAGAACTCCATGAGAATTGGAATCAACGCTTCTTTTGCTCGCAAGCCCTATTCGGGCATCGGACAAGTGACGGTGAGCTTTCTCAAAAAGCTAATTGCGCAGGAGTCGAAAAGCAAAAAACAAAAAAATAGTCCGGAGTTTATCCTTTATTTGGAAGAAGATCTGCCAAAGAATTTTGTTTTGCCGGAAAATTTTCAAAAGAAAATTATTCTACCAATTTATCGGCGGGATGATTTGATTCGAAAAATTTGGTGGGAAAAATATCTTTTGCCACGGCGTGTCAAAAAAGACGGTTGCGATGTTTTTTTTAGCCTCTATCAATGCCCGACAATATTAAATAGCAAAATAGAGCACATAATGCTTGTGCATGATATCATCCCAAGTCTTTTTCCAGAGTACCTTGATAATGCGCGAAAAAAACACTATCAAAAACTGACCGAAAGGGCGATTGCTAAGACAGATAAAATTATTACCGTTTCCAAGCGAACGGAAAAAGATCTTATCCAGCATCTCGATATTGCATCCGATAAAATATCCACCAACTATATCAGCGTCGATGAGATTTATAAAAAACCGGTTTCCGCGGAAAGTAGTAAGAAAGTCCTAAAAAAATACAAACTAAATCCAGGCTATATTTTTGCCGGCGGGGGAATGGAAATCAGAAAAAATATTGAAGGCGTGATTCGTGCGTATAAGTTGCTCTTGGAAAGAAACAAAAATTTGTGTTTTGTGGAAGCTTTGCCCAAATTGGTGATTTATGGGAAGTTATTGCCGAATTTATCGCTGGCAACCGATGCGGAAAAATTAGTGCGAGAATTAAATCTGACAAAAAATGTGCGTTTTTTGGGGGCGGTGCCACAAGAAAATCTTCCGGCATTTTTCAAAAATGCCGCGCTTTTTGTCTATCCATCGCACTATGAAGGCTTTGGAATGCCGGTCTTGGAAGCGATGAGTCAAGGCACTCCGGTAATTACGGCCAAAAATTCATCCTTGCCAGAGGTGGGATTAGATAGTATGCTCTATTGTCACGCTGACGATGTGGGGGAAATTTCGCAAGTAATGAAGAAAGTATTAACCAACAAGCATTTGCGCGATACAATGTCGCAAAGAGGCCGAGAACGTGCCAAGCTTTTTTCTTGGGATAAGTTTGTGGAGAAATTTTATGATGTCATATATCAAACAACTAGTAGAAAAATTGAATAATACTAAATCGTACTTAGTAATAACCAACATTCTCTTGGTCTTCTTTTTGATTTTGTTCAATAATTTAGGCGTCCTTCCGATGCGCACAGGGGATTTTGCTTTTTTTGCGGTTTTGGTTCTGGCTTTCGCGCTCTATCGCTCGGGTTGGGCTTTTTTATTTTTTATTGGAATGATTGCTCTGGAAAATATCAATCTTGCTCCAGAAAAAATAGGCATTGTTGTGAGACCATATCAACTTATCGGGGGGCTACTTTTTTTCGCAGTCGCTATTCGATATTTTTCCAAAAGACTATATTTTAAACTGGTAAAATTAAGTTGGACAGATTGTCTCGTTTTCCTCATTCCGCTCGCTAGTCTTTTGAATATTTTCAATTCACAAAACCCCAAAGTCGAACTAAAGTTCGTGCTGATCATTCTTTCTTTTATAATTCTATTCCTACTTACCAAAAATTATCTGCAAAATACCGCTGATTTCAAAAAAAGTTTGCCATTTTTTCTGAGTTCAACTTTTGTTATTATGCTCTATGCTTTTTGGCAAAATATCCGCTTTGCCAAAGGGCTCGATTCTTTTGCTGTGATGCCAGGAAGACCGAACAGTACCCTTACGGAACCGGATTGGTTGGGATTTTATCTCGTTTTAGTCATTGCCTGCGTTTATGCGCTGGTTTATTTTTTTATTCAAAAAACCGATGAGGAGAGTAAACTAAACAAGCGTGTGAATTTTTTGCTCATTGATGTTTTTTTAGTTTTAGCTTTTGCACTTCTCCTTATTTCTGTTTCTCGTAGTGCTTGGCTTGGAGTTCTGGCAATGACAATTGTTTTTTTGCTTACTATTTTCACTAACTTGAAATTTAATTTTCGCGATTGGCAATGGAAATTAACAATCAAAATTAAATTGGGGATAATAGGGTTTTTTCTGCTTGGTCTCGGGGCAGTTTATCTTTTTCACCTGACTTCATTTCAATTATTTAATCGCGCAGTGAGCACGGGAGGTGCGCAAAAAATTACGATAGCTTGCCTGCCTGCTGACGAGGCGGGCGATTCAGATTGTGATGCGCGAACGAGGCAGTGTTTTGTCCCGGCGGGGATAATTATTCATGATGTTTCCGAATTAGAGCAGTATGGTTGTCGTCACATCAACTTGGAAGAAATTGAAACAGAAAAAAAGCAAGGTCGGATTATCACTGAAATTGAACGCGATGATCCTAATGTAAACGTGAGAGCGGAAGTTTATCAAAAAAGCTGGTCGCAAATTAAAGCGCATCCAATTTTGGGCATCGGCTGGGCCAACATTTCCGAAGTTCTCGGGAAAGATCCCAGAGGAGCCAATCTCAATTCCAGTAATATTTTTTTGGAAGTTTATCTCGGCAGTGGCCTGGTTGGATTTCTAAGTTTGATTATTATATTAAGCACTATTTTTCTGCGAGCGCTTATTGTATTTTTCAGAGTAACCGATCTGGAACAAAAGACTTTCGCGCTATTCATTTTGACTTCCTGGATCGGCTTGGTGATTTTCAACCTATTTAACGCCGGAATAATGCTGGGTTTCTTTTGGGTCTGGTTGGGGGTATCGAGCGCATTGAAGCCACAGAAGATATAGAAAATTAATCAAGATGATAAATATAAACGAAAAAGATCAAGATATCGATTTGATTGAATATTCCAACCGGATGCTTATTCAGGACATCTGGAATTTTTTAAAACCATATAAATGGCGTTTTTTTGTTGCTTCACTTTCCCGGTTTACTAGCGATATTTCAAATTTATATCCATCATATGGATTTGCCTTGGTGGTAACTTTTTTGAGCAAGTACAGTGCGGGAGAATCTCTTGGATATTTTTGGACGATCCTGGCTATTTTGGTCGCTGCTTATGTGATTAAATATATTTTTAGATACCTTGGAAAATATATCGGATATCAAATAGCTGAAAAAGTAGCTATTGATTCTCAGCTTGTGATGATTAATCATCTG
>Ga0172379_10003827_pt1 | contig 23293 bp, 20 predicted proteins | sample GrowelOW334metaG_FD_119756 | JGI IMG/M metagenome (GOLD analysis project Ga0172379, IMG submission 119756) | Groundwater microbial communities from an aquifer near a municipal landfill in Southern Ontario, Canada - Groundwater well OW334 metaG | ecosystem: Environmental > Aquatic > Deep... | reverse complement strand
TGGTTAAAGGGCCAAAGAGCATTTTATGGAGAGGGACAGTTGGGTTTAACTAAAATATTTGAAAATTCTTCAGTAGATATATTCCAAGTCGAATAGTTTTGGCTTCTTTGGTACAATTAAGAGTATGGCTAAGATTTCTGTTGTAGTTAACACATATAATGAAGAAAAGAGGCTATCTCGTGCACTTTCTTCTCTAAAAGGCTTTGCAAATGAGATTGTGGTGGTTGATATGATGTCAACAGATCAAACTAGAGAAATTGCTAAAAAATTCAAAGCAAGAGTGTTTAAGCACAGAAAAATAGGTTATGTTGAGCCTGTTAGAAATTTTGCAATAGAGAAGGCTAGGTATGAATGGGTTTTTATCTTGGATGCCGACGAAGAGATACCTGAAACATTAAAAGCTTATCTTAAAAAGGAAATTAAAGAGCCACAGGCCAATTTTTATAGAATTCCTCGTCGTAATATAATTTTTGGTAAATGGATGAAACATACTGGTTGGTGGCCTGACTTTAATATTAGGTTTTTTAAAAAGGGCACAGTTTCTTGGAATGAAATAATTCACTCTGTTCCGGTAACTTCTGGGAAAGGTATGGATATTGACTGTAGCGAGGAATTAGCTATTAAACATAAGACCTATTCATCATTGGAAGAATATATTACAAGAATGAATAGATATACGACTATTCAAGCAAGAGAGTTAAATAAAAAAGGAGTAGAGTTTTCTTGGAAAGATTTAGTAGTTAAACCAACTTCAGAATTTTTAAGAAGATATTTTGCAGAAGAAGGCTTTAAAGATGGTCTTCATGGGTTGAGTCTCTCTCTATTACAGGCATTTTCAGAAGTAGTTCTTTATTCAAAATTATGGCAAAAACAGGATTTTAAAAAGAAGAAATTAGATATAACCGAAGTTTATGAAACATTTGAAAAATCTTACAAAGATTTTTCTTGGTGGACAATTAATTCAAAAATATTGGAAAGTACTAACTTTTTTAAAAAATTATGGCTAAAAATAATAAAATTCCTAAAGTATCGATAGTAATCTTAACTTGGAATGCCCTCAAGATGACTAAAGATCAGCTTAAAGATGTATCCAAACTTGATACAAAAGGCTTAGTTGCTGAAACGATTATTGTTGACAATGGTTCGACGGATGGAACCATAGAGGAACTTTCTAAATACACACTTTCCAATATGGGTTATAAATTTATCGAGACTGGGTCAAATAAAGGTTTTGCTGGGGGTAATAATTATGGAATTAAAGATGCAATAAAACATGGGGCTGACTATGTAATTTTAATGAACAATGATTTGATTTTATCTGAAGATATTTTAATTAAAATTGTTTCTTTAGCTGAGAAAGACAAAAAGATAGGATTAATTTCTCCTAAAATGTATTTTGCTTCAGGTTTTGAGTTTCATAAAGATAGATATAAGGAAAATGAAAAAGGAAAAGTAATTTGGTATGCAGGTGGAATATTAGATAGAAACAATGTTTACTCGTCACATAGGGGAGTTGATGAAGTAGATAAAGGTCAATACGAAAAAATTGAAGATACAGATTTTGCAAATGGGGCTTGTATGTTAATTACTAAAGAAGTTGTTAAAAAAATTGGAACAATGGATGAAACATTTTTTCTTTATTGGGAAGATGCAGATTATTCAGAACAAGTCAAAAAGGCTGGTTTCAGAGTGGTTTATACTCCAGAAACAAAGCTTTGGCACATGGTCTCTGCCAGTACGGGAAATTCTGGAAGTCCTTCAAATGACTATTTTTTAATTAGAAATAGACTTATTTTTGGATCTCGATATTCAAATTTAAGAACTAAGTTTGCACTCTTAAGAGATAGCGCTAGACTTTTGTTTACAGGTCGTGAATGGCAGAAAAAAGGTGTAATTGATTATTATCTTCATCGATTTGGTTCGGGTAGATGGTTAAATAGGAAAAAATGAAAATCTCAGTAATTATTTTAGTAGGAGAAAAAATTAATGATGTTTTATTTAAAAAATGTCTAAATTCAGTTTCTTGGGCTGACGAAATAGTTAAAGTCGAAACAAAAAACCGAAAAGGAAGTTTTTCCGAATGGAGAAACTTGGGATATAAAAAAGCAATTGGTGATTGGATTCTTTATATTGATACTGATGAAGAAGTAACACTAGATCTGCAAAAAGAAATTAATAATATTATTAATAATCCAAAAATTATGTTTACGGGATATAAAATACCTAGAAAAAATATTATTTTTGGAAAAGAATTTAAATATGGTGGACAATATCCTGATTATCAAAAGAGACTTTTTTTAAAGAAGGATTTTAAAAAATGGCAAGGTGATCTTCATGAAATGCCAGAATTTGAAGGTAAATTAGGTAAAATTAATAATCCTATTATTCACCACAAAGACCTAACAATAAGTGAGATGCTTGAAAAAACAAATAATTGGTCCGAAATTGAAGGACAGTTAATGTTTAGTGCAAATCATCCTAAAATGAATATTTTTAGATTCTTTTCAGCGGGGTGTCGCGAATTTTATTTAAGATTTTTTAAACAAAGGGCTTTTATGGATGGACCTTTAGGAGTAATATATGCATTCTATCAAGTTTACAGCAGGTTAATTTCATATTCCAAATTATGGGAAAAGCAGCAATTTTCAACCCGTATCTAGATACACTTGGGGGTGGAGAAAGATACACAATATTTTTTGCTAAAGTTTTAGCAGATGAGGGGTATATTGTTGATATTGAGTGGAAAGATAAATCAATAAAAGAGAAAATACAAAATCGATTTGGTATTAAATTATCAGAAAATATCAATTTTATTGATGATATTAAAAGAGGTGAAAATTATGATATCTGTTTTTGGATAAGCGATGGGAGTATTCCAACATTAAGAGCTAGAATAAACTTTCTTCATTTTCAGGTTCCTTTTAAAAATGTGAACGGAAGGACACTTTTAAATAAGATGAAACTTTTTAGGATTAATAAAATAATTTGTAATTCAAATTTTACAAAAAAAGTGATTGATAAAGAATATGGAGTTAATAGCCTGGTTATTTATCCACCTGTTGATATTCTTTCTATTAAACCAAAAAGAAAAGAAAATATAATTTTATATGTCGGGAGATTTTCAAGTCTTATTCAGAGTAAAGGTCATGAAATTTTAATTGATGTTTTTAAGAATTTAATAAAAGAAAAAGGTTTTTCCGACTGGAAATTAATTTTAGCTGGTGGAATTGAAGTTGGTGTCGGAAACTATTTGAATAGATTAAAAGCTTTAAGTAAAAATTCTAACATTGAATTTGTGGAAAGCCCTGATTTTAATTCTTTAAAAGAAATATATGGGAAATCAAAATTTTTTTGGTCTGCAGCTGGTTTTGAAGTAAATGAAATAAATAATCCTGAAAAAGTGGAACATTTTGGAATTAGCTTGATTGAAAGCATGTCAGCAGGATGTGTTCCTGTTGTTTACAATGCCGGCGGTTATAAAGAGATAATTACTAGTGGTGAAAATGGTTTTTTATGGCAGAATAAGAAAGACTTAATAAGAATTACAGAAAGAATTATAAATACTGCCAGGTTATATAAAGATATCTCAACAAAAGCTAAAAAAACATCTTTAAAATATAGTTATGAGTTTTTCAAAAAAAATGTATGTCAAATATTAAAATGAAAATAAATAGTAAAAAATCAAAAGCCGTTGAACTACATGAGAATGTTCCAGCAAATTGGTATTACCAATCTTTAAAAGTAGATATTTTTCAAAGATATTGGCACAAAAGAAGGTTTGAGGAAGTAAATAAAATATCAGAACCTGCTACTAAAGTATTGGACATTGGATGTGCTGATGGAATGTTTTCAAAAGTAATATTAGATTCAACTGAAGCATCTTCTTTAATTGGTATGGACGTAATTAAAACTTCAATAGATTGGGCAAAAAAACATTGGAAGAAAAATGGAAAAATGAAGTTTATGGTAGGGGATGCACAGGAACTTAAATTTAAATCAAATGAATTTGACGCGGTTTATATTATGGAAGTATTAGAACATGTTGAAGATCCTTTAAAGGTTTTACTTGAGGTTAAAAGAGTTTTAAAGAAAAACGGTTTTGGAGTATTTTTGGTTCCTTCTGATAATAATTTGTTCAAAATAGTTTGGTGGTTATGGATAACTTTTTATCCTAGGGGTTGGGTGTGGAAAGATACTCATATTCAAACTTATAGAGGGAATTTTCTCCCCACACTTTGTAAAAAAGCCGGTTTCAGAGTAGAAGTGGATAAAAAATTTCATTTAAAAATGTTACACTTGGTTAAGGTTAGAAAATAAATAATATGAAAGTATCTGTTGTAATGCCTAGTTTAAACGGTAAAACTATTTTGGAAAAAAATCTTCCCATACTTTTAACCGCCTCTAATAATCCTAAAAATAATATTTGTGAAATTATTATTGTTGATGATGGATCATGGGATGATAGTGTTTCGTTTTTAACTAAAAATTTTAAAGGTAAAATTAAACTTATAAAACATACCAAAAATAGAGGATTTTCAGCAAGTGTAAATACAGGAGTTAGAGCATCTATAGGAGATTTAATACTTCTTATAAATATTGATGTAATTCCCGATATTAACTTTTTGGAGTCTTCTTTACCACATTTTGATAACAAGAAAGTATTTGCTGTTTCTTTGCATGAAAAAGGATATGGTTTTGAAAAAGGATATTTTGGGGACGGATATATTCAACTTGCCATGGGTAAAGAAGATAATGCACTCCATCCTTGTCTTTATGTTAGCGGTGGAAGTGGCTTGTTTAGGAAATCTTTGTGGAAAGAATTGGGTGGTATGGATGAAAAATTATTATCTCCTTTTTATTGGGAAGATGTAGATCTAGGTTATAGGGCAATTAAAAGAGGTTACATTAATCTTTGGGAACCAAATGGTAATTGTATTCACCATCATGAATCTACAATATCAAAACTTCCCCAAAAATATGTTGGAAGAGTAAAGGAAAGAAATCAACTTTTGGTAATTTGGAAAAATATTCACAGTAAAAATTTAATCAAGAAACACATTGTAGGATTATTAAGTAGAAGCTTAAAACATCCTGGTTATTTAAGAGTTGTTTTTATGGCATTGATGCGCATTAAGATTGTTTTAAAGGCAAGAAAGAAAGAAATTAAGGAAGGAAAAGTTAGTGATGAGGCAATCCTTTCTATGTTTTCTTAAAACTTATTAAAATTTTTTAACCTTAAATTATTAAATTACTAAAATAGTGGTATTATTTAAGAGTGAATTTGAAAAAAGTAATTTTTAAAAACGCAGTATTAATAGTAATTTTATTGATAGCTTCATTTTTGAGGTTATACAAAATTTCTTCTGATCCTGTTTCACTTTTTGGGGACGAGTTGGATGTTGGATATCATGCATATTCTATTCTAAAAACAGGGAAAGATTATTCAGGAAATTTTATGCCACTGCATTTTCAAAGTTTAGCTGAATGGAGGACACCTTTATATCTATACTCTGCAGTTCCAACCGTAGCAATTTTTGGAATAAACGCCTTAGGAGTTCGTCTGCCTGCTGCTATTTTTGGGATATTAGGAATTTTAGGAATTTATCTTTTAATTAAAGAATTAACTAATAATAAAAATTTAGGTTTAATTTCAGCAGCAATTTTAACAATTAATCCTTGGCATTTACAATATTCTCGTGCAGGTTTTGAAGTTACAATGTTATTAACGTTTTTATTTTTTGGACTTTATATCTTTCTTAAAAGTTTGAAGAATGGGAAATATTTGTGGCTATCTGCAGGAATTTTAGTTTTAACACCATTAATTTATAGTACTGCAAAATTATTTACTCTTTTACTTTTAATATTTTTAATTATTTTTTATAGGAAAGAAATATTTTCTCTTCCAAAAAAATATTTAATAAATACATTAATAACTCTTTTAGTTTTAGGTGGAATTACTTCCTATGCAGTTTTGTTTTCAGGTGGAGAACAAAGATTTAATTATATAAGTGTTTTTTCAGATCCAATTGTGGAACCTGAGGTTGGGACATTAAGATTACAAGATAGTAAGTTTAGGGGTGAAACTGGAACTGGCTTATCTCCAAAACTATTAGATAGGGTAATGCATAATAAATTTGTATTTTGGGGAAATACTATTTCAAATAATTTTTTGGAAAGTCTTTCAGCTGAATTTTTGTTTTCAAAAGGAGATCCTAATCCAAGGCATTCTCCGAATGGGGTGGGCGAATTTTATAAAATAGAATTTATTGCTTTAATATTAGGTCTAGTCTTATTTATTTCAGACAAAAATCAAAATTTCAAATTAAAGTTATTTATTTTATTTTGGATTATTGCAGGAATAATTCCAGCTTCCATAACACGTGATGGTGGAAATCACGCCACACGCCTTATTTTAATTCTTCCACCATTAATATTTTTAATTTCATACGGAGTTAAAAAGTTATTTGAGATGAAAAGAATTGCAATTATTATTTATCTAACCATTTTAATTTTAGAATTTGGAAGTTACTTACATTTATATTATATTCACTATCCTTGGGATTCTGAACGTTGGTGGCATACTGGTTGGAAAGAATCAATCCAAACCATTAGAGGAATTGAAAAAGATTACGATAGAGTAATAATTACAATGGCAGATGAACCTGCTTGGATATTTTTTGCTGGTTGGTATGAGTATCCACCTTCTCTTTGGCAAAAAGAGTTTCCAATTGGAAATGATGTTGAAGTTGTCGGTTTTGGAAAGATTTCTCATACGGGTAAATTTTATTTTGGGTCTCCCAATAAAGATGAAAATGGAATTTATGGGTTAGAAAAAGTAATTACAGAAAAAGATTTATATTTAGCTTCTGCAAAAGAAATTCCCTGGAACCTGATCATGGATCCCACAAAAACACCTAATGGTTTAAATTTAATTAAATCAATAGCTTTTCCTTCTGGGGAACCTGCCTTTTATTTATTTACAAAAGCAAAATGATTAATAATTAAGTAGATTTAATATTTCATGAAAAAAATATTTAAGATAATTTTACTGGCATTATTATTAAGATTAGTTGTTTCTTTTTTGGGATATCATGGGGATGTCAACGATTTTTATTGGTGGACAAAAGATTTAGTTTCTAATGGATTAACTGGTTTTTATGATCATAATATTGCAAATGCCACGCAACCGATTTATCCACCAGTGACTTCATATCTTTTTTGGTTTACAGGTATTTTACATAATATTTTTTGGCAAATTATTTGGTTTCTAAATCTAAACATTAAAATTTTCCCATCAAATTTAATTTTCTGGTTAGAATCACCTCAGGGGTGGTATGTTTTTAACAAACTGCCAGCAATATTTTGTGATTTAGGAATAATATATGTCTTATATCTTTTTGCTAAAGATCTTAAGGATAAAAAAGCTGGACTTTTGGCTGCCGAAATATTTGCCTTTTTTCCTGTATTTTGGTACAACTCCAGTTTTTGGGGACAAACAGAAAGTATTTTTGCACTTCCAATGATTAGTGCGTTTTATTTACTTCATAAAGGAAAATTAAAAAGCTCAATGGTTATCTATACATTAGCGTTATTGACTAAGCCAACGGCTTTTTTTGCTTTCCCCGTATTTGTTTATTGGATTTTTAAGAAAGGTAAAATTAAAGAAATATTTATTGGTTTATTGTTTTCTCTAATTCTTATACTTGGTTTATATTTTCCTTTCCATCCAAATGGATTATTAACATGGGTAATATCATTTTATTTGAGAAGTTTGAATGGTGTACTTGGATATATGGTTGCCAACGCCTTTAATTTTTGGGCATTATTTTTTGGTTTTGATAATAGACCTGACACATCTCTATTTTTGGGAATACCAGCAAATATTTTAGGAAAAGGAATTTATATAGTTTCTGCTATTGCGCCATTTGCTTTACTACTAAAAAAGAATCTTGGAACGAAGTCAATTTTATTAATGGCAGCGATTTTGTCGTTTATTGCATTCATGTTTTTGCCAAGAATGCATGAGAGATATTTTTATCCTGTTTTAGTTCTTTTAATTCCTATTGCTGTAACAGATAAAAAAATTAGAAAACTTTTTTATTTTTTTTCTACAATGCATCTATTGAATCTATATCATTTTTGGTGGGTACCAAAAATTGGGATATTAGTTAGCATTCTTTCAAACCATTTAATTGAAAAGACCCTACTAACATTAAATCTCATTTTTTTTATTTATTTAATTTATTTATTTTTAAAAGATTATGCAAAAACTGATTAAATCAAAAATATTTTGGATTTTTTTTGTAGCTTTCTGTTTTCGACTTATATTATCTTTTTTAATTTGGCATCCTGACTTAAATAATCATATTGATTGGGGCATTAGGTTTTGGCAGTATGGTCCCGCAAAGTTTTACACAGAAAATGTTTGGAATTTTACTTGGCCAAATCAACCTCCTGGAACGATATATATGTTTGCAGGAATTAGAAAACTTTTTGAATTTATTTTCGGAATCTTTTGGATAATTAATACAAAAATTCCTGCATTTCCGTCAATTGTAATTTCTTTTTTTGAAACAAACTTATATCCGGCCCTAATTAAACTACCTGCAATTCTAGCGGATTTTGGTATTGCTTATTTAATTTATAAATGGACAAATAAAAAATGGGCAAGTTTAATTTTTTTGATAAATCCTGTTATCTGGTATAACTCATCAGTTTGGGGACAGTATGACTCAGTGATTAATTTTTTTGCTCTTCTTGCTTTTTATCTACTCAATAAAAAGAAGTTATTGTTTGCAATTATTGCCTTTATATTATCAATTTATATTAAAGCCTCTCTTTTAATTTTTGCTCCTATATTTTTAATTATTGCAATACGTCAAAAGTATTCTTTCAAAAAATATATTTTGTCACTAGTGCTGTCTCTTATTGTGGTTGCATTAGTAACACTGCCTTTCTCACAGGGCGAACCTTTTTCCTGGCTTTATTATCTTTATAAGGATAAAGTTTTTATTGACCAGTTACATGTGGTTTCTGCTAATGCATTTAATTTATGGGGAGCTATCTTTGGGGTAAAGGATTCTGCAGTTGAAATCAAAGACTTCCTACCTTTCTTTGGGTTTACATATCAAATTTGGGGTTATATTTTATTTATTATTTCCTATATACCACTACTTTATAAAGTTTATAGAAATAATGATTTAAAAGTAGTTGCATGGACGTTAGCTTTAACAGCTTTTGCAAGTTTTATGCTTTTGACAAATATGCATGAAAGATATCTTTATCCACTTTTCCCATATTTAACAATTTTGTTAACAATGGGTGTTGTAGCAAATTGGGAGTATTGGTTAATTACAGCTATTAGCTTATTAGGAATGTATAACTTTTGGTTTACTCCAAAGATAAATATAATTATTTCATTTTTATCATTTGGAGATAGGCTAATGCCAAGAATTTTAGGATTTCTATTGTTTATTCTTCTCTTGAAGCTCTACACGCGATATAATGAGATTAAATGAAAAAGTGGATATTACCTCTCATTTTAGCTTTATCCTTTCTTCTTCGTGTTCTAGCACTTGATAAGTTTCCAGTGGGATTTACGCCTGATGAAGCCTCTTTTGGATATGATGCTTATTCAATTTTAAAAACCGGTAAAGACCAATGGGGGAACGCATTTCCTTTAGTTTTAAAATCCTTTGGAGATTATAAAGCACCTGTTTACGCTTATTTAACAATTCCATCTGTTTCTATATTTGGGTTGACCAAGTTTGCAGTAAGACTTCCTAATGCTTTAATTGGTACTTTAGCCGTTTATGTTTTGTACTTACTTTCAAATAAGCTTTTTTTCAATAAAAAATATGGTATTTTAATTGCGTTTCTACTAGCTATTAGTCCTTGGCATATTATGATGAGCAGGGGAGCGTTTGAAGCTAATTTGATTACACTATTTCTTCCTTTAGGAATTTATTTATTTTTAATAGAAAAATACTATTTATCTGTGATTATCTTTGGTGTAAATATGTTTACCTATCATTCAGCCAAATTAATCACACCCTTAATATTAGTTTTATTATTAGTATTTTTTAAAAATAATTTATCTAAAAAAATATTCAAACCACTATTAGTTTTTGGATTGTTTGTAATATTAACAATTTATACATTTAATCTAGGAGCTGGTGCAAGAGTCGCGGAAAGAAGTATTACCAATGGTGCGCTAGAAGATGGTGCTAAGGCAAAAATTGTTTTAATTCAAAATGGAATGAACCCAACTCTAGCAAAGTTACTTCATAATAAATATCAAGTTGTTGCAAGTAGATTTATAAATAATTATATTCAATACTTTTCTCCTAGGTTTTTGATTTTAGATGGTCCAGCTGAAACAACTTATGGAATGGTTAAAGGTTTTGGAGTTTTATCTTATATTGAAATTATTGGACTACTTTTTTTTATTATTAATTTTAAAAAATTTAAAGACAAAAAAATTATTTATTTTTTAATATTATGGCTTTTAACTTCTCCACTTCCAGCAAGTTTATCAACAGGAGTAGGCTATGCTGCTAATCGAGCAATATCAATGATTCCTGTTTTACAAATATTAGCAGGATTAGGGATTTATAAATTAATAGAAAGTAATAAAAATGCTAAATATTTATTAGGTTTAGCTGTTATATTTGGTTTTATTGTCTTTTTTCAAAAATATTTAATCGAAAGTCCAATTAAATCAGCAGACGGTATGCTTTCAGGTAATTTAGAAAAAGTAATCGAGATAATTAATAATTCTGATAAATTTGATGAGATAATAATTTCTAAAACTCTTTCAGAGCCTCATATTTATATTGCATTTGCAGGAAGAATTGACCCTAGGTTTTACCAAGAAGAAACTAAACTTTGGAAGTTTGAAGAAATTGGATTTAATTGGGTGGATCAAATGCCAGAATATAGACTTGGTAAATATGTCTTCAAATAAATGAAAAAAAAGATTAATTTTTTCTTAATTTTATTATTAACTGCTGGTATTTGGTGGAATTTATTTAATATCAAAAATATTATTTTGGAATGGAAAGATATTCCAAATCTTGTAAAGAATAATTTAAGTTTAATTTTCTCTCTCGATAATCAAGCCAAACTTTATGAAGTTAGGTGGAATGCTTTTGGGATGAAAAAAGAAAATATATTATCAAAAATTTTTTATAATAAAGGATATATTTTAGTTGATAATTTATTTTCATTTTTAAGCTATACATCTCCAAGAATGTATTTTCAAGCGGGGGATGGTACCAGATTTTCCCCTCCTAATGTTGAACCATTAGCCGGGATCTTATTTCCATTTTGGGTTATAGGAATTATCTTCTTAATCAAAAAGAATAAATTTAAACCAATTGTGTTAACACTGCTATTTTCATTTCTAGCATTTTTAATAGGTATACGTACTTTTGCGTTTTTACTACCTATTTTAATAATTTATACCTTTATCGCTTCAGAAGTGTTAAATAAAAAATATTTAATTTTTATTGTTAGTTATCTTATTTTTATAATAGGAAGAGTCATATGGCTAAAAAGTTAATAATAATTGGTATATTTTTATTAGCGTTTTTTTTAAGAATATGGAATATTTCTAAATATCCTGTTTCCATTTCTATGGATGAAGCCGCTTTTGGTTATAATGCATATTCAATATTAAAAACAGGAAGGGATGAATTTGGAGAGTTTTTACCTTTGGCATTTAGATCTGCTGGGGATTATAAACCGCCAGTTGATGTTTATTTAATGGTTCCTTTTGTTTGGGCATTTGGTTTAAATGAGTTTTCAATTCGTTTACCAATTGCGTTATTAGGTAGTCTTACAGTCATTTCCTTTATTTATTTACTTATCTCCTTTAGGTTAAGTAGAAAAGCTTCCTATTTGGGGGGAATTTGGTTAGCTATATCTCCGTGGCATATATATTATTCAAGAGGTGGGGTTGGGTCAATTTCATCTCTATTTTTTTTAATAACAGGTGTTTTATTTTTTACCCTTTGGGTTAAAAGAAAGGAATTTATTTATCCAATTATCTCGGCAATTTTTTTAAGCCTTTCTGTTTGGGCGTATCATGCTGAAAGGTTATTTATACCGCTACTTACTGTTTTTTTGATATTTCTTTTTAAGCCAAAAAAGAAAGTAATATTATTTATAATAGTTACTTTAATTTTTGCAATTCCTTTTATTAAACTTGCATTTTTTACACCAGCAATTAGCCAAAGAGCTTCTGTGACTTCAATTTTAAGTGAAAGGTCACTTGTAAACGCGTTACATAATGGAAATTATCAAAACTTGAAAGAAAGAATTTTTGATAATGATATTTATTTAGTTTATAGGCATTGGTTAGGTAAATATTTAAATTATTACGATTTAAGATTTTGGTTCTGGAAAGGATTGCAACTTACGCCAACTGGATATCCTGACTTAGGTCTACTTATGGTAATTGATTTACCATTAATTATTTTAGGGATATATTCTTTAATTAAATCAAAAAATACTAAATTAAAATATTTATCTTTATTCTGGTTTTTTGCAGGACCATTTCCTGCTTCTTTAACTATGAATGAACAACACCCATTAAGAGCTTTAGTCTGGCTTCCTTTTTTTGGAATTATAATAACTTCTGGTTTTGAATATTTATTAGCTAAATTTAAATTAAAAAAAGTTTTAATTGGATATTTAGTTTTGGCATTATTTAATTTTATTTATTTTTTTGATATTTATATAAATCAGTTTCCAAGATTTTATTCAGAATATTGGCAATATGGATATAAACAGGTGGCAATTTATGCTTGTAATAATAAAGACAAATATGATGAGATTGTTATAAGTGATACGTTTGGAAGTGACGGACCTTTAAACAGCGGGCTTCCATACCTTTATATGTTGACGTTTTGTGATTGGGACAGACAATCATATTTGGTTAATGGTAAACATCAAGATAAAATTAGATTCAGAAGAGCAAAAATTGAAGACTTTGAAAGAAACAATATAAAGACTTTGATTATAGGTTCTCCTTGGGATTTTGTTGGAGAACTGAAAAACAAAGGTATAATTATAGATAAGATACAATTTAAAAATGGAAAGGATGCTTTTTGGTTTGTAGAATCATGATTTATTTAATTTTAATACTAACTTTAATTACAAGATTTGTATTTTTGGATTCTACCCCACCTTCTTTAAATTGGGACGAGGTGTCTCATGGCTATAATGCTTTTTCAATACTAACTTCAGGTAAAGATGAATGGGGAAAAATAATGCCTTTAATTTTTAAAGCCTATGGAGATTTTAAATTACCTGTTTATATTTATTTAACTTCAGTTTCAGAATTTTTCTTTGGAATTAATTCTTTTGCAGTAAGACTTCCTTCAGTTTTATCTGGGATTGGAACTGTTTGGATAACTTATTTATTGGTGGTAGAGCTCTTAAAAGATAATCTAAAATTTGTAAAAAGTTATAAAAGGATAGCTTTGTTTTCCGCTTTTTTTGTTGCAATTGAACCATGGACTTTCTTTTTAGGAAGACCGGCTTTTGAAGCTAATTTAGCTTTATTTTTATTTATTTTAGCAGTTTATTTATTTATCAAATTTATTAAATGTTTAAAACTTAAGTATTTGATATTTTCTACACTTTTCTTTGGCCTAACTGTTTGGACATATAACTCATATCGTATTTTTACTCCGTTATTTTTATTATCTTTATTACTAATTTATAAAAATGAACTTAAAAGTATTTTTAAAGAAAATAAAATTTTAGTTAAAAAGACACTAATTTTATTAGTAATTTTTTTTGTTCCAATGTTTTATCAACTTGTCAGTTCCTCAGGATCTGCAAGGTATTTTAAGGTAGCAATATTGGATGAAGGTGCAACAAATAAAATAATTGAATCAAGAAGAAAAATAAAAGCTCCTGATCCAATCCCTAGAATACTATCAAATAAAATTACGTATTTTTCGAAAGAATTTATTAAAAATTATTTTAGCCATTTCTCCCCGAAGTTTTTGATTTTAGAGGGTGGATCAAACTATCAATTTAGTCTTCCCAAAACTGGTCTTATTTATTTTATTAATTTTCCATTTTTAATAATTGGGTTTATTTATTTATTAAAACTTAAAACCAAAGAAAGTTATTTACTTTTATCTTGGATTTTATTAGGTCCAATTGCAAGTAGCCTGACCAGAGAAGCCCCACATGTATTACGTGCAATTACCATGCTTCCAATACCTATGATTTTAACTTCCTTTGGTGTTAATTATGTTATTAAAAAAATTAAAGGAAGAAATAGATTACTAATGACATTTTTATATGTGGTTATATTATTTCTATTTTTTGAAAACTATTTAATGAAATATTTCATTGATTATAAAAATAAATATTCAGAAAGTTGGCAATATGGATATTTAGAAGTAGTTAGTTACATAAAAGAGAATAATGATAATTATGCAAAAATAATAATTACTAAAAAATATGGAGAACCACATGAATTTATTCTTTTCTATAGTGCATTTAATTCTAACAGGTATAGGAATGATAAAAATTTAAATAGGTTTTATCAAACTGGTTGGTATTGGGTTGATGGATTTGATAAATACTATTTTGTTAATGATTGGCAGATACCTAAAGAAGGTTATAAGTTTATTCAAGAAAGTAAAAAGATCGTAGATTGTAGGCAAGCAAAATGCCTTCTTGTAACAAGTCCCAAAAACGCTCCAGTAGGTTGGAGTAAAATAAAGACAGTTAATTTTTTGGATGGAAGTATTGCCTTTGAGTTATATGAAAATAATTAAATTTTTAAATAAAAATATATTGTGGGTAATTATAGTACTGGCTGCAATTATTAGAATATGGAACTTGGGTAATATTCCTCCACATTTGACTCCAGACGAAGCCTCACTAGGTTATAACGCATACTCGATTTTAAAAACAGGAAAAGATGAATATGGAAAAACTATGCCTTTAATTTTTAAATCATTTGGAGATTATAAACCTGGACTATATATTTATGCGACAGTTCCATTTGTTGCTATCCTGGGTTTGAATGAAGTTTCGGTTCGTTTACCTTCTGCGATTTTTGGAATAATTTCAGTTTATTTAATATATTTGATTGCAAACAGATTTTTTGGGAAAAAGTTTGCCATACTCGCAGGTTTCATAGGAGCTTTTAATCCATGGCTTATTTATTTCTCTCGTGGTGCGTGGGAAGTAAATTTGTCGCTTACTTTAACTTTGGCAGGAATTTATTTTTTTCTTAAATCACTAGAAAAGAATAAATTCTTAATTTTAAGTTCTTTTTTCTTTGCTCTTACACTCTTAACTTATCAAGGTGCAAAGCTTTCATCTGGCCTAGTTCTTGTACTTTTGTTAGTTTTCTATTTTAAAGATTTAGTTAAATTCCCAAAAAAATATTTAATAACATCTGTTCTTTTAGGTTTATTAATTTCATTTCCAATAATTCTTAGTATGTTTACTGGTTTAACAGGAAGACTTGAAGTATTTAGTGTATTTTCTTACCCGAGGCCTAAAGAATACATACAAAGTATGCTTGATGAAGGAGGAGAAAAAATTGGAAGTTTAAGTTATTATCTATTCCATTCAGAAGACCTAAATTTTAAAAGAGGAATAATGGGACGCTGGTTTAATCATTTTTCAGGTAGGTTTTTATTTTTTGAAGGAGATTTCTCAAATCCAAGGCATTCTGCACCCTATCAGGGAATGTTACTTTTGTCTGATTTAATAATTTTAATTTTAGGATTTTTTGAAATATTTAAAAATAGGCTTAAGAAAGAACATTTATTTTTCATTTTTTGGCTGATATTAGCTCCTCTTCCTGCTGTTTTGTCACGTGATCAAGTGCACGCAGTTAGAAGTTTTAATATGGCAATACCTTTAATAATTGTTTGTACATTTGGACTTAACGGTTTAGTTAACTTTATAGACAAAAATAAATATAAAGTTTATTTTTACTCAATAGTCTTTTTGGTTTATTTAGTTAGCATAGCTTACTTTTTAGATTCCTATTTTGTACATGTTCCTACACATAATTCTAAACTTTGGTCATATGGTTATAAACAAATTGTGGAAACTATTACACCAATACAGGGAAATTACAAAAAAATTGTTGTTCAACAAAGTTTTGCACAGCCATATATTTTCTTTCTATTTTTTCAAAAATATGATCCCTTTAAGTATCAAAAAAATACAAGTTTTGTAAACAGTGAGTACATTGGGGATGTTGGTTATATTACAAAGTTAGACAATATTGAATTTGGTCCAATAGATTGGTCTATAAATAGGGGAGATAAGGGAACTCTTTTTGTTGCAGATACACTTCGTATTCCACCAGTTGATTCAAATAATGAAAAAGAGTTTAAGTTAATTAGAGAAATTAAGTATCTTAATAATAGGGATACAGCATTTAGAATTATAGAAGTTAAATGAAAAAATTATTATTTATTTTTATTATTGTTTTAGCTTTCGGATTAAGATTCTATCGACTTAATTCATACCCTGCCTTTAATGCTGATGAGGCAGCTATTGGATACAATGCATATTCTTTAATTAAAACAGGAATGGATGAACATGGAAATTCTTGGCCTATCCATTTCCAGTCATTTAATGATTACAAACCGGGACTTTATTTTTATACAGTTATTCCTTTCGTAAAATTATTAGGTTTAAATGAGTGGGCTGTAAGAATTCCAGGAGCTTTTGCTGGTGTGTTGACAGTTTTAGTTCTCTATTATCTTACTTTAGAGCTTTTTAAAAAGTATTTAAATACTAAGGAAAACGAGAATTTAGCACTTATTGCATGTGGTATGCTTGCAATTTCACCTTGGCATATTCATTTCAGTCGTGGAGGATGGGAAGTAAATTTAGCAACATTTTTTATAAGTTTAGGAGTTTTTCTATTTATTAAGTTTATAAATACCAGGGAAAAAGCTTACTATTTAATACTTAGCCTTTTTTCATTTGTATTATCTTTATATACATATCATGCTGCAAGAATTGTGGTTCCACTATTAGGTTTGGGGTTGTTGGCAATTTACTTTAAAGACATATTTTTCAAAAAGAACCTTAAGTTAATAATAATAGGCTTGTCTGTATCATTTTTACTTCTAGTGCCTCTTATATTAGATTTCACAAGGGGAGCTGTATCCTCTAGAGTCGCTGGAGTAGGACTTTTTGCCGATCCAGGACCACTTTCAAGAATTGAAGAACAAAGAACTGAACATGGTGATTTTAAGAGTCTTCCTGCAAAATTAATTCATAATAAAGTAGTTAATTATGGCCTGGCCTTTATGGATAATTGGGGTGAACATTTTCATGGCCTATTCCTGTTTTTATCAGGAGATGATATTCAAAGAAATAAAGTTCCTGAAACGGGGGAAATGCATTTAACTGATATTTTATTTTTAGCTATAGGAATTGTAGTTTTAATTAAAAGATTCAAAGAAAAACCAATTAAACTTATATTTTATTGGTTAATTATCGCACCAACGGCAGCTGCTTTAACTTTTCAATCACCACATGCACTTAGAGCTCAAAACATGGTAATACCCTTAACTATTATAAGTAGCCTGGGCTTATTGACTATTATCGGTTTAATAACAAAAAATAAAAATAAAATAATAAGAATTTTATTGTTAGGTTTAATATCCATAGCTATGGTCTTGGGATTTTTAAGATATGAACATATGTATTGGATTCATATGGCAAAAGAGTATCCATATTCTAGTCAATATGGTTTAAAAGAATTGGTTACCTATGTTAATGAAAATAAAGATAAGTATAAAGATATAGTAGTTACTGATAGATATGACCAACCCTACATACTATTTCTTTTCTATACAAAGTATGATCCTTTAACTTTTCAAAAAAATCATAGTTTAACTGCAAGAGACGGATATGGATTTTCAACAGTTAGAAATTTTGACAAATATGTATTTTTAAGTATTAAATATGATGAGATGAGACCAATTTATCCTAACTCACTTTTAGTAGGGACTCCTGAAGAAATTCCAAATGAAGCCAATATTGTAAAGGAAATTTATGGATCTAATGGTTATAAATACTTTAGAATAGTAGCTAATTAATATGAATAAATTGGTTAAATTATCATTATCATTTTTTGGACTATTAGGTCTATTTAAAATATTTTCAATTGTGCCATTTAACAGAATGGCTGGTGATGACTATAGTTCCGCAATAATGGCAAGATTAGGTCTCTGGGGATCTATAGTTGCAACTTATAAAACCTCTATGGGTAGATTCTCAGCTGTTTTAATTGAAACACCATTTTCATCAACTTTGGCAAACAATGGAAAGATTATTGTTTATTCCTTAATTACTTTTGGTTTATTGATAATATCTTTTTCGATTCTAGTTAAAAGAATTACTGGTTTAAAGGTTAAAAATATTTATATATACATAATTTCTATTGCACTGGTAGCTTTTCTATATCAATTAACTCCGAATAAATCAGAAAGTTGGTATTGGTTAACGGGTTCAGTCGTATATCTATGGCCTCTAATTTTATTTTCATTAGCTTCATCATATTTATTTGTTAAGTTGCCTTCCAAAATATATTATTTGATTCCTATCGTAATTACTTTTTTATCAACGTCTTTTAATGAAGCTTTTGGATTAATTGTGATAGTATTTTTATCAGGAGCCTTTATATTATTAAGAAAAAATAGAGAGAAAAGAAACTTAGTAGTTTCTATGTTAATAGCTTCTCTTCTTTCCTTTTTGATTATGTATTTAGCACCAGGAAATGATGCTAGAAAATCAAGTTATGGTTCAAACCCAATGAGTTTACCTGGAAGTATTCTTTATTCAATAAGCGAAGGGCCAAAACTTTATTATTCATTAGTAGTGAATAATGCAATGATTTTAATCCCGTTAATTATCTTGTTATTATCTGTTTTTGTATTTATTAACACTAAAAAGAAAAATAATGAATTTGATTTAGATAATTTGTTATTTAAATTATTTATCACTATTTTTTCAGGAGTGGTTTTTAGTGTTGTGTTTATGCTTCCGTCTTTTGTGGGTCTTGGTAGGGTACAGCCTGATAGGAGTGAGATTTCGTTGGCGTTTATTATTATTGTACAAATGTTATCAATTGCATATCTATTGGCTGATATTGTTTTAATTAAAATTAAAAGTACCAATTATTTCTATGTAACAATTGTTTCTATTTCGGCGATGATTCTAGTATTTTCATCATCAGTTTTTACTGTTTCATTACCGCAAGATCTATATATTGCTAAAGAATATAGTATTGCGTTTGACACAATGATATCTAGATTTAAGGAAATTTCTTTGACAAACGATCAAAAGGCAGAAGTTGAAGTTAGCTTACCTGACCATGGATTGGTGGCAATTCTTCTTGACCCTGCTGGAGTTTATTCATATAAAAATCAATCTTTGTCACTGTATTATAAAATCGGTAAGGTTATTACTATAAAATATGAAAAATAAACTATCTGTAGTACTTGCAACAAGAAACGAAGAAGAAAATATTGGGAGGTGTTTGGAATCTGTAAAGACAATTGCAGATGAAATAATTATTGTTGATGAATATTCTAAAGATAAAACAAGAGAGATCTCAGAAAGTTTTGGAGCAAAAGTATATCTTGAACCACATCATGATATTTTTCATATAACAAAACAAATTGCTTTAGAAAAAGCTTCAAATGAATGGATTTTGCAAATGGATGCTGACGAAGCATTAACACCTGAACTTTCTAAAGAAATAGAAGATGTAATAACAGGTAAATTAACATCTAAAGAACTACCAGAACTTTTCATTAGACATCAAATGTTGATAGAAGAAAGAGACGGAAAAATAGGAAAAGATACTGGGGAGATTGTTGGGTATTTTATACCAAGAAGGAATATGTTTTTAGGAAAACCATTAATTCATGCGGGTGTTTATCCTGATGGAGAAATAAGACTTGTTAAAAATGGTTTTGCCAAGTTTCCTCAAAAATCAGTTCATGAACAAATAGAAATTAGTGGAAAAGTAAGTTGGTTAAGTAATGATTTATTACATTTTGATTCTCCAACTTTAAAAAAGTATTTTTGGAGACTGAATCGTTATACAGATTTATATGCGAAGGAATTAAAAGGGAAAAAAGTTTCAAGAGGTTTATGGGGGTTTGTAGATTATGTATTTATTAAACCTATCTTTACCTTTTTAAATTTATATTTTAGACATTTAGGAATTTTAGATGGAGTAAATGGTTTTTTATGGAGTTTCCTATCCAGTCTTCATTTTCCTATTGCATATTTTAAATACATAACTGGGGATAATGATTTATAATAAATGATATGAATCTTAAAGATAAAACTGTAGTAGTTACTGGGGCCTCAGATGGTATTGGAAGGGAAGTTTCTTTAAAACTTGCTAAAGAAGGTGTTGCCTTAGCTTTAATTGCAAGAAATGAAGAAAAATTAAATGAAGTTAAAAACAAATGTTTAGAATTAGGTTCCCCAAAGACAGAAGGTTATATTTGTGACATTTCAGATAATGAAAAAGTAAAAGAAACAGTTAATAAAATATTAGTAGATTTTAAAAGTGTAGATATATTACTAAATATTGCAGGTATTTGGCAGAAATTAAATTTACTAGAAAATATTCCAGATGAAGAGATTGATTCTGTTATTGATATTGATCTTAAGGGGATGATTTATGTTACAAAACCTTTACTAAAATATTTTAAAGAAGAAGATAAAGAAGCAATAATATTAAATGTATCTTCTAGGTCTGGAATAACAGCACAAGAAGGACAAAATGTTTATACAGCTGCCAAATGGGGTGTAACTGGTTTTTCAGAAAGTTTAAAAGCAGATCTTAAAGGTTCTAAAATTAGGGTAGCTACAGTTTTTCAGGGTGGAACCAATACAGAAATGTTTAATAAAGCAGGGGAGCACTTTGATCAAGGTAGATTAATAAAACCTGAAGATCTAGCTGATGTAATTGTTTTTATGCTTTCTCGTCCTCCTCAAATCTGGCTTCATGATGTGAGAGTTGAGTATTAGTAAGGTATAATTAAATCATGCGTGTAGGAATATCTACAAATTCAAGTATTACAAAAGATGCTGTTAGAGGAATTGGAGTTCATACAAATGAGCTTATTAAAGCTTTAGATATAGAGATTAAGAATAAAAACGACATTCAGATAGATTCGAAAATAGATAAAAATATACATTACAATGTTATCCACATTACTTCTTTTAAACCATTTTTTATTTCACTACCATTTACTAAACCAAAATGCACGAAGTTTGTTTTAACGATTCATGATTTAATTCCCTTAATTTACCCCAAAGTTTTTAAGCCGGGAATTAAAGGAAAAGTAAATTTTTTAATTAACAAGTTATTAATAAAATTATATGTTGACGAGATAATTACAATTTCTGAAACCTCTAAAAAAGACATTTGTAGATTTTTGGGTGTTGATCCAAAAATCATACACGTAATTTATTTAGGTTCAAAGAAAGAATATAAGCAAATCTTGCCACTTCGTGATAGAAAAGTTCAATCTCAAAATATTTTTAAATTGCCCGAAAAATTTATCTTTTATTTTGGAGATATTAATTACAACAAAAATATTCCAACATTAGTTAAGGCATGCGAGAAATTAAATATCTTATTGGTTATTGCAGGTAAACAGGCAAAAGAACTTGAGAAAATGGATTTAAACCATCCAGAATTAGTTCATTTAAAACCTGTTTATGAAACCTTAATTAATTCCAATAAGGTAAAAAGATTAGGTTACATTACTGATGAAGAGGCAAACAAAGTATTAAACATAGCTAGTGTATTAGTCCAACCATCTTATTATGAAGGTTTTGGTCTTTCTATAATTCATGCCCTTGCTGCGGGTTGCCCTGTTATTGCTGGGAAAACACAGGCTTTGGTAGAAGTTGGTGGAGACTCATGTTTATATTTTGATACTCAGAGTGCAGATGATTTAACAGAAAAGATAAATGAAGTGTTAAATAATGATAATTTAAGAGAAAAATTAATCAAAGATGGGTTCGAAAGAATAAAGAACTTTAGTTGGGAAAAAACTGCAAAAGAAACACTAGACGTATATGAACAGGCATGAAAAGTTATTTATCTTAAAAAGTTTTTTTGTTTGGAGAATACTTTTATTTATTCCAATATTTTTAGCTCCTTATTTCTTTAAACTTCAAAATAATTTCTTGGGTGGGGGAATGGAGAAACATTTATCTAATCCTTATCTTTGGAGTTGGGCTAACTTTGACGGAGAACATTATCTATCAATTGCAAAAATGGGGTATGGGGGAGGGGAACAAGCTTTTTTTCCACTCTATCCCCTACTTCTAAAGATTTTAGGAGGGGAGATATGGGGAGGACTAGTGATATCAAACATTGCTTTTATTTTTGCGCTATTTGGATTGTATAAACTTGCAAAATTAGATTATTCTGAAAAAATTTCAAAACTTGCCATAATCCTATTACTACTCTTCCCCACCTCATTTTATTTTGCTGGAGTTTATACAGAAAGCTTATTTTTAGCACTTGTTGTCTGGTCATTTTACTTTTTTAGAAAAGAAAAATATTTATTATCAGGAATTTTAGGAATGTTTTCATCAGCCACAAGAATAATAGGCATAGTTTTAGTTTATTTATATGTATTTATTAAAAAGAGAATTAATTTTATATTACTAGTTCCATTAGGGCTTTTAAGTTATATGTACTATTCATACATAACTTGGGGAGACTATTTAAAATTTTTCAATTCAGCCAGTGGATTTGGAGAGCAGCGATCAGACCATTTAATAATGTTGCCTCAGGTGTTTTATAGATATTTTGTAAAGATCATTCCAAATCTAACTTGGAGTTATTTTCCAGTAGTTTTTACTACTATTTTAGAAATAACTACTGCAGTTTTGTTTTTAGCTTTAATATTTATTAGTTTTAAAAAATTAGATATCAAATATTGGATATTTTTAGTGTTAGCTTATCTAATTCCAACTCTTTCAGGAAGTTTTTCATCACTTCCTCGTTATGTTTTAGTTATCTTTCCAGCATTTTTCTTTTTAGCTCAAGTAGTTTCAAAACTTCCCAAATTATTAAAGCTTGGAATTTATGTAATTCTTAGTATAATTCTTCTAGTTGCCCAGATGTTGTTTGTGAGAGGCTATTTTATATCGTAAAAGTTTAATTTAAAAAATATAAATATCTATGAATCTAAATAGAAATTATTGGCAAAATAAAAGAGTATTAATTACTGGTGGA
>Ga0172379_10003826_pt1 | contig 23299 bp, 20 predicted proteins | sample GrowelOW334metaG_FD_119756 | JGI IMG/M metagenome (GOLD analysis project Ga0172379, IMG submission 119756) | Groundwater microbial communities from an aquifer near a municipal landfill in Southern Ontario, Canada - Groundwater well OW334 metaG | ecosystem: Environmental > Aquatic > Deep... | reverse complement strand
TTTAATTATTTTAGATTACTTCAACCATCTCTCCAAAAAAATCTTGAATCCACAGCTCTAGATATTTCAGCCTTAAACTACGCCTTACCTCGGTTACCAGAATGTATTTTAGATACCAAACAAGTCATCATCGCTCAGTCTAAAGATCAACTAACTTCCGCTGGTATCGATGTCACCAATTGGGAACTCCTGGGTTCACCAGCTCGTCGACGTCAAAACTATTTTGATAAAGTTACCAAAACCCTAGTAATTCTTATCAACTCCGATTCTGATACTGACGACTTCATCAACTGCCTAGTCTCACTTCAGATGGAACGTCAAAAAACAGCTCGCCTCGACCAATATCAACTTGGTTTGCTTCAGACTCGCGAAGACTACTCTGTTTTGGAGATAGATGAATCAGGCTGGCAAAAACTTAAAAAAATCTTAGGTCAACCTACTGCAGATCGTATAATTAGTTTTTGTCATCAGGGTGACATAACCGTTCGTGCATTGCCCCAGAACGAGCAATTTATTAAAGATGTTGTCGCCGCTTGGTGGCACAAAATTTCCATATCGTCATTGATTTTTGGATTTAATGAAACTCCTCTTTATTTCATCTCATCAAACCTACATAGCTTGACCAATCTTATTGGAGGTTTTGTGAATGATCGTCAAGATCATATTATTGCCCATATTTCCAAGAACTATCCTGAAATGTATTCTCAATGGCAGACTCTAAAAACCAGTCCCAACGAACTTCGGGTGATCGACTTTCTCTACTACGCTTCCAGTAAATATCTCAAAGATAATCCTGCTGAAGCCGTCGCCAAAATAAAATACGAAGAATCATTGGGAATTCGTCGGTTAAACATTAGTTCTCAACTTCCATGTGATGTTCAAATCGTTCCAGTTTCGGCGATTGCCAAATCCCATTTCAAAGATCCGAATCTCAACCTTCCCAACCCTGATCGTATTCTCAACAGTCAAGCCTATATGCTAAATATCGAATATCCTCTTGGTTTTTCTGCCTACTATATTATGTCGACTATCCTAAATAGTTTAACCAATCTTAAGGGAGTTTATGTGATTGGTAAAGCCGCCATTCTTTCTGGTCAAGTAGGGGACGTTCAAATTGCCAAAGATGTTTTTGATGAGCGGACTAACAATATTTTCCATATTGATAACATCTTCAATACCTATTTTCCTTTCCCTGCATTCCAAAGTGCCGTTCTCCAAAATCAAAAAGCCATCGCTGTTTACGGTACTTATCTAGAAAATGAAAACCAGCTCCAAAACTACATCAAGTCCGGTTTCAATATTATCGAGATGGAATCGGGCCCTTACCTAACTGCTATCCATCAATTCATCAACAAACAACCTGATTTTGCTACCGATGCTGTCGCTACTATCAGTCAGCCAGGATTTGATCTAGGAATCATTAACTATGCCTCTGACAATCCTCTTTCTCAGACTCTTGGTGACGCTGTTATGTCCATCAAAGGAGTTGAGCCCACCTATCTTGCTGCTTTAACAACCATCCAGAGAATTATCGATCTTGAATCAGCTTAAATAGACTTTGCCTCCCTCTTCTTCTATTAAGTCCCTCATCAGCATCAGTGAAATTGTTTTATTGGTTTCTACAACCGACAATTTCAACTTCTTACTTAGTTCATCAATAGTTATTGACTCATTTTCTAAAATTCCTACGATATTTTTTTCAATAATGGATAGATCTTTAAAATCTTTAAAAAGTATTTCTTGATGTGTTCCCTTGATTTCATCATCAAAGATATCAGCGGAGGAAGTCACCATTTTTGCTGCTCCGGATTTAATTAACCAATTTGTACCCTCAGAAACTGAAGAATTTATTGGACCTGGGACAGCCATAACTTTTTTATTATATTTAAGTCCATACTTAGCCGTAATCAAACTCCCAGACTTTATTCCACCTTCGATCACCAATATACCCATTGTAGCCATTGCCGACATTAACCGATCTCTTTGAGGAAATGACCATGTCGTTGGAAGAAAATCAGCTTCATATTCAGACATTACCAAGCCACCTTTCTCTAATATTTCACTGTAAAGTTGATCATTACTCGATGGTGCAAGTTTATCCAAACCTCCTCCTACTATTGCTATAGTTTTACCTCCAAAATCCAAACATTGTCGGTGGCACTGGGTATCAACTCCGTACATAAATCCTGAAATTACCGTTATCCCTTTGCTTACAATTGCCGGCATCATTTTTTCGATAATAGTTTCACCATATCTGGTCATTTTTCGACTTCCTACCATAGCTATTGTGTTTCTAAATAAATTCACATCCCAATCACCCCTAAAATACATTGTCTTAGGCTGATCCTTAATTACTTTCAATCCATCCGGGAATTCTTTTCTTTCAAGTCTATGAATTTTCCAATTTTTCCAATGCTTCATTTACTGGATATTTTGATAATGGTTAATCTTTTCTCCCAAAATACATACTGCATCTATTCTATATTTAGAAAATTTAGTTTTTAAAATTTTATTTGTAAGAATAAATAGTTCAGCCACTCTTTTTACTTGACTCACTTTGACTCGATTAATCATTTCTTCAGGAAGACCTTTCGTGTCATCTGCTTTATATTTCACCTCGACAAATACCAGCCAATCTTTATCACTCATTACAATATCTATTTCCCCAATTTCGTTAGTATAGTTTGATTCAATCCAAATATAATTCTTTGCCTCCAAATACTTTTTTGCCATTCCTTCAGCAATTCTTCCTTTTGAATAATTATATTTTTTCATTCGCTTCTAATTCTATATTGCAATGCCTCGGCTACATGATCTTCATTTATTTCTATTGAAGTTGCCAAATCCGCAATTGTTCTAGAAACTTTAATAAGTCGAAAATATGTTCTAGCTGATAATCCAAATTTATTAACAGCTTGTTTCAAAAGTAAATTAGCTGATGGTGACAATAAGGCAAATTGATTTATATGGGTATTTTTCATATCAGCATTACAGTAAATGCCTACATAGTTTTCATAACGATTTTGTTGAATTGTTCGAGCCATTTTAACTCTATCCTTTATAGAATTTGACTGTTCCTCAGCTTTAATAACTTTTTTTCCTAACATTAATTTGTTGATATCAACCGCTGGTACATTTAAATGAATATCAATCCTATCCATAATCGGCCCCGACTGTTTTTTTTGATAATTTAATATTTGATTAACTGTGCATTTACATTCCTTTTTTGGCTCACCTAAGAAACCACATGGGCAAGGGTGAACATTATTTAAGATTTAGCTTTAAGTTTAATCAAAACCCAAGAAATTATCAAACCTATTCCCATTCCTATTAAAAAATTACCCATATTTATAATTACCAAATAAATAATAGCTATCATGATTTTAATCCTCTTTGAAATAACTTGGAACTGGTGCGGACATGGTATTTATGGTTGTCTCGCAAAACCTCACTTTTTCTTCATTAAAGTCAAATAAACAGTCCCTACTTGATGAATCTCTAAACGATACTGCTAAAACTTGGCAAAAACGCTTAACCTTTTCCGAATTACTAAAATTTTGATAAGGTCTCCAAATTATTAAAGTTCCAGAAAGTTGACTTAATGCCTGTTGACCACCGTAAATGTCGGAAGTTGTTGGTTTTCTAATAATTGATGTTGAATCAGAAAATATTTTTTCAGGTTCTTCGCTTTTTATATACTCACGAACTTTATCAGGTAGGTTAGATACTTTTACATCTGGTTTAAGGTGGGTGACTAAAAAGCTCCAAACTTTAAGCTCTTTCGTCAAATTGATGATTTTTGATATTACCGCTGGTAGTATCAGATTCTTTGAATCTTTGTCTTGGGTTTGGTATGTGGTGATATTGTCAAAGACCAACACCTCACACCCAAGGCTCTTAACGGCATCCCTGGCAAGTTTAGTGGTTAAATTGAAATCAAACATTCCGTTTACTGACAGGTGCTCACCGTCAAAACGGATTATTTTGTCGTAGTATTTTTTTTGCATCTCCTTTACCCCTTCTTGGTTATTTTCAGCCTCTTTTACTGAAATATTCTTGTCAATTGCCAATAGCCGTGAGTAAAACTGCAAACTATCCAATTCGGTATCAAAAAAAGCAACTTTTTTACCCTGTAAAACAAAATTAACAACACATTGAAGGAGAAAAGAGGACTTACCTGATTTTTCAGCCCCAGCTACAAGATAAGTGCCTGACTTTCTAAAACCGCCAGTAGAGGAATCAAAACCATAAAAACCAGTCGTGATTCTTTCCGAATTGGTGAAATCAACTTCTGAACTTATATAATCGGTAATTCTGAAATTTGGTGTTATATTTTGCATAAAAATTTAACTGAATCAATAAATGATAATCCCTGTGTTTCCATAATATAACCAATAGTATCTAATGACTTTCCGCAACCAAAACAATGAATATGGTCAGGATAGACTTTACAACTTGGCGTTTTTTCATGGTGAAAAGGACAAAGAATTTGACCTCTTTTAATCGGTTGGTCAATTAAGGATTCCATTGGTACAGATTTGGCTTGACTTATAACAGTCTGGCTAATTACCCCCGAACTTTTTGAACTATTATCAAATAACATTCGTCTGTAGACTTTAATTTTGGCATCCAAAGACAAAAGTGTCTTCCCAAGGGTGGCATCAAGTAATGCCTCTTCAAATAATCTTTCGTTTAAGTTCTTTGAAAAAGTTGCTTCGGTTAAATCGTATAATTTTTTTATTCTCTCCCTGGAATCTAGCTTTTGAAGAAGTAACTCCTCAACACGATTTCTCATCTCTGGAAAAATATGTATCCAGCTTTCTGGCGTATATTTCATCCATGGTTGGTTTTGCTCCCAAGACCTTCTTAAATCTTCAGAGCATTCAACCCATTCCTCAAAATTCTTAAACTGAGATGGAAAAGTGGTAATCATCTTATACCCTCCAGTATGGAAAAAGCGTTAGCTGATATTGCTTCTGGTTTATCTAAAATATTTTCTTCTTCTTTGTTTATCTTTCTTTCTTTTGTGGGTAAAGTTTTCTTAACTAGTTTGCTATCATTTTCTTTACTGGTATCAGTTTCTTTACTAGCTGATAACCATTGCCCAACATTAGGGTTAATACTCAATATTGAGGTTTTGCCTAGTATAGATTTCTTAACTAGTATCATTTTTTTAACTAGTTGCTTTGTTTCTCTGGTAACTGTTGGTCTTGATTTACCAATTTTATTTATCAACCAACTGATGCTAATTTTGTCTTCGGTTTTATGGAAACCATATGTTTGTCTCATTACGAGTAATGCGATTGACAATTGGCTACCATTTAATCCAAGTATTGCCAGCTTCTCTAACTGTTCGTTTGGACATTGGGTAAATTTAGGGGATGATGTTTCTTGATTCATTCAAGCCTCCTTCGTAGTCGTCAACTAATTTTCCAGTTAAATTGTCAATTATGATTACACCCTTACCCTTACAGGTAATACAGACATGCTTACCATAGCCAAATGTCCCATATCCGTTGCAATTAGGGCATTTTTTGATTGTGAATTTTTCGTTGTCGTCCATATTCGTCATAAATAACTATTTATTTGACCAATCAACATAATCCTTTGGGGTCATGGGATTGTTTTTGGCGGATTCAACTCTGTCCATAAAGTTGCTTAAACACTCCGAGATGTGGGAGCAAAATTTGCTACTACTTTCGGTTGTTTCCGTCAAATTATTTCTAACTTTAGTCTTCATAATCTCACTATAAGTCAAGTCTCATTTTTTAGGGTAATGCTTTTTCGGCGATTTTCACTCAAAAACCACAAATCTAATCAAGCACATTAAAATACAAAAATACGATAAAAAGCAAATTAAGGGAAATCTAAATACATTGAACAACAAATGTACTCACAAAAAACATGTCAAAACATCTTTTTAACTTGACCTATCTATATCAAAATATACAGTTTGGAAAAGACTAGAGTAGAGGCGTTAAAATCCGTAACGATAGCAAGAAAGTTGGCAATTATTGAAAATTAAACCGTTGTGGGATACAAATCGTCAACCTTTACACCTAGAGCAAAGGGTATTCGGTAAAGAGAGAACGACGAGGGTAGTCTTTTTGAGGTTTCAATTAAATTTATATAAGTTCGGTAAAAACCACAGTTGTGAGCCAACTCATCTTGGGTAAGGTTTTTATCGCTTCTAATTTTTCTAATATTTGCACCGATAATATTTTGGAATTTGGTTTTGCTTAACATTGACCAAATTCTCCACAAAAACGCACTATTGATAAACGCACTACTAGTAGAATAAGATATTGAAATATCGGATGATAACGACTATTATCACAAGTATGGTACTTATAAAAGAATTATTACCAAACACCAATGAAAAAACTTTTATTTTCTAAAAATGAAGTAACCAAAATGCTAAGTGTAGGTGAGGATGTGGTTAATGAACTAATTGACAAGGGTAAATTAAAAACAATTGAAATAAAGCCAGGTGTTACACGAATTAAGGCTAGTTCCGTAAAGGCATATCTAAATATACAAAGTGGAAATATAGTTAACCCGAGAAAATTCCATCTTATTTTTTGGTTGACAGCGATTATTGCTTTTATATCCCAAATTGGACTAATTGCTGTTCAGGCTTCAGAAAAAAACTACACATGGTCAAGTTTGGTAAGTAGATTAGCAACATTGAATATTGGACTAGGAGTAATTTTCTTTTTGGGTATGCTAATTAGTAAAGACAAAAAATACTTTCAAAAAAATATTCCGATTATTTACAGAAAAACTTGGTCACTGGCATTAGTCTATTTTTTAGTTATTACCATACCAACCTTAGTTGATGTTTACGCTTTTCAAGGTACAAATTTAAGGAAGGCAAGTGAAACCATTACCAGCATACCTACTCCAACGCTCTATCAGGTCTTACCAACGATAAAAACGGTAAATAAGGTAAATAACACCCAAAACATTAACAATGCTGTTGTGACCGATATGGTGAACTGTAATATAAACGCAAAATGTGGGGGAGGAACTAAGCTGATGAAAAAAAGTGAGTGTGATAGCTCATATTGCTGTTTTTTGAAAGATGGAACAGCAAAACTATTATCGTCAAAGAGTGCCTGTGATAACTACTATTCCAATACGACAACCAATCAAAACACAAATACAACAAATTACCCACCCTGTGTTGTTAGTCATCCAGAAGGAGGGTCATCAACCTATTACAACATTCCACCAGAACAGTGTAAAAAAGATAAAGACACCTTAAATTCAATTTATAATGCTTCTAAACCTGCGCCAACATCCTCTTATGTAGCCCCAACAACCAATGTGTACCAAGCTCCAACTTCAAATCAGTCATATGTTGACCAATGTAAAGCTATTTGCAGTAATACAGGTGCTGGTGCCATGAGAAGAATAACCGAACTAGCCACAGCAATGGGGACTATAAATTTGCAGTCTTATGCTGATGATGTGGCAAAAAATAGGGATTGGGTTACTAATTGCCAAAATGACTGTCACTAACAAAAATGAAATACATACTAACCATAATCGGAACCTTTATCTTTGCTTATTTTATTTTTGCTGATTCAATCGGTTCTGGAGGGAGTTCTCAAAACTGTGACGATAAAGATACATCAATAATGGAATTGGAAGATAAAGTTCAAAATTATAAAACCTGTGTGGAGGATATTAGATATAAAGTGGACAACGCAATTAGTGATATCAAATATCCAATAAGCAAGAGCGATTACAACAGTGCAATTGACACTGTTGAAGCTGTTGACTGGTGTGGGTTATAAAATCATTTCTTTCCTTAACCACCCTATAAAAGCCATTTTTGTCCTTTTTAATCCCCACTCATTTTAATATGGTATTACCGAGAAGACAGGGGAAATATTCGTATGGAAAGTTGACGGTTGCTTCGTAATAAAATAATCACAATTATAGACTAAATATAACACTATTGAACACAAAATATACCCAATCAATAAATTATCCTTAAAAAATAAGTAAATAAACTTAGTCAGAAACCTTAGTCTTCACTGGGTCATTATTCCGTCATTAATATCAATCAGTATAAAAATATTAGGTATAAAAATTTTACCAGTAACTTGTCATTAAGGCTTTACTCTGTCATAAAATAGGGTAAGAGGTATAATTTTTACAATGACATACGACCCAGTAAACTTTTCAAAAAATCTAGTTAAAGGAAGAATTGCTGAAACACTTTTTGAACAAATGTTGCGTGATGCTGGGTGCTATACGATTCTTTCCTTTGGGTACGAACATATTATCCCAGAGTTAGCTCATCGTCAAAATGATATTCACGCAGAAGAAACAATGGAGATTATTCGTGTTGCCCCTGATTTTGCTGTAATTGATAATGAAACCCACGAAGTTTTCCTGATAGAAGTGAAATATATGATGAACCCCAGTGCTGATTGGATTCTTGCTGATGCAAAAAGAATGCACCAGTCATGGAAACCATCGTATTTATTTTTGGCGACACCTAAAGGTTTTTACTTTGATAAGGCTAGTGTTGTAGTTGATAAAGGAGGGGTTATCTCGCCTCTCAACCTACCTCAAATTTCCAAAGAATTACAAGAGAAATACATCAAACTCCTAAACGAGTTCATCATTCCGACTGAGCAGTCTGACAAAACAGGGGAATAGTACAAAACTTGTCAACTAACTTTTGATAACTTATAAAAAAAGATGGGTGGTAGTGGATAGTCTGGCAAATGAAAGGTAAAATACTTTTGACCGTGGAAAAATTAAATAGCATAACTATTCCGTTCAATTTTGAGTCATCTTTAAACGAGGACATTCACCGCAGGCTGGTATTGATAAGCCCAAGCGCAGCACAATACTTTAAAGATGCCTGTAAATTAATGGATGAAAAAAGTAATTTAGAGTCAACTGTAAATCTTGTGGCTCACATGTTAAGAGAGACAGAAAGCTTGTTACGGGAAGTTCTTTTGCCAATACCAAGTGACCCATTAAGGAAGAAAAGAAAAAGAAAAAATCAGCATCTGTGGGAGATTGAAAACGTACTAAAATCTTTGAAATTCAAAAAGAAGGATTTGGTGTGGATAAAATGGGAAGATATTTCACGGCAACAGTATAAATATGCCCATCGTAATGGTTTGTGGACAGCTGAAAAAAAAGATGAAGAATTTAGAAGGTATTGGGACAACATGCTTTTAATCTTTGATAAAGTAACTGCAAAAGTTGAGTCTAATTACAGCTCATTTTTTAACCAGGTTGATATTTTACTTTCAAAACAACAACCGACTCAGTTGGATGCTGACTTATTGGCGAGACTTCCAAACAATTCTATTTTACTGGGCTACTTTTTTGAAAAACTAGATAATCCGATGTGGTTAGGGATGTTAATTAAACGACATTTTTTTGAACATCCACCAAAGGCATTAATTCATCCAGATGGTGGTATTAGCTATCCGTCATGGCAACAGTCTGAGTATCTAAAAAAAATAGCTGATAACCAGTCGTGTTGTAAAGAAATTGTTAAAATTATTTCTGATATAGATACAGATAACGCTAGAGTTAAGGCTGAGGTTATTGAGGTGCTCATTAAACTGCCCTCGTCCGAATCCGTAAAATTAGTTGAAAAGGTAGGTCTATGGACTTTAAATCTTGAAAGATGGATTCTGCCAAAGACAATTGGTAGTTATATCCATTATTTGGGAGAAAGCGGAAGTATTGATGAAGCAGTTTCGTTAGCCAGAAAACTACTTTCTGTTGAATCTAAGGGCACTGTCAATATCGGGAGCGATACGTATATTTCTTCTGGTCTTAAAATTAAGATTGATGAATGGGAGTATCAAGAGATTCTAAATGGTGATATTTTGCCTTTGGCAGACACGAACGGGGAGGTAATAGTTAATTTTTTAGTAGATATTTTGAACTCAGCAATAGACGTAAGTAAGGGCAATAAAATGTCAACTATTTGGCAACCAGCCATAGAAGAGCATGAACAAAATTCTGATTCTGAGATTAAGGCTAATCTGACAAATGCATTGAGGGATGTTTGTATTAAAGCCGTTAATAATGAACCAAAGAAATTAAAGTCAATTCTTAAAATTTTAACGAAAGAAAAAAAAATTGTTTTCCACAGAATTGCAATCTATCTTTCTAATAAGTTTACCTCAATAGCGATAGAAGAAGCTAAAAAAATACTGTTAAACAAGGATTATTTTGAAGATGACCATTACAAACATGAGTACTTGGACTTGTTGCGCAATTTATTCAATCAACTAGACCAAGCTAGTCAGGACCAAATACTAAATTGGATTGACATGGGTCCAGATATTGAAAAAATTCAAAAGAGATATAACTGGAGTAAAAATAGACCAACAATAAAGCAAATTGCTCGGTTTAAAGAAGTTTGGAAGAGAGACCGCTTGTCCTTTATCGCAGAAAAAATTTCAAAAAACAAAAAAGATGAATATAAAAACTTAATCAAAAGATATGGTGAGCCCCAGCATCCCGATTTTGATTTTTATTCATCTGGCGGCACTATAAGTGGACCAAACAGTCCGTATTCAAAAGAACAATTGGAGAAAAAAACAGTCGGTGAAATTATTAGCTTATTAAAATCATGGAAACCAAATAAATCTGACGATGAAAAATTGATTTCTAAAGAAGGTTTAGGGAGATTGTTAACGGAAATTATCGTAAATAAACCAGTAGAATTTTCTGGGGGAGCCTTAGACTTTTTGGATTTGAATCCAATTTATATTGGAGCACTGCTTAACGGGTTTAAGGACTTATCAAAAAACAAAGCACATTTAGATTGGGTCGTAGTTTTAAATCTTTGTACAAAAATAACTGAAATGCCTTTGGTTAAACCAGTAGAGTCAGAAAGACCACAAGAACGTTGGAATTTAAATACAATGGCTGAATTATTAGATGAGGCTATTGGAAATGATTTAATTCCCTATGGATTAAACAGCCAAGTTTTCAAAATCTTATCTTTCCTTGTCAACCATCCACATCCAACAAAAGAAGATGAAGAAAAGTATTTGTATAATGACCCAGTTGCTTACTCCATCAACACTGTTCGGGGTGATGCCTTCAATGCTTTTATTAAATACATTGGCTGGGTTAAAAAAAATAGCGGAAAGAATGAATTCTCTATCAGTAATTATCCTGAAATAAGCCGAATATTGAACGAGCGCCTAAACGATGAGTCTTTGGCAATAAGGTCTATCTTTGGTTCTAGTTTTGTTAATTTATTCTTAAACGACACAAAATGGACCAATTCACATATTGATGATATTTTCCCAGAAGATAATGAGTTGATTTTTAATGCGGCTTGGGAGGGCTTTATATGTTGGACAAGACCCCACAGAAAACTATATGAACCACTAAAAAATAAATATCTCCATGCAGTTAAACTAATTTCGGAATTACCACCTAAAGATAGACCTTTGTATAATAAAAATCAAAATCTTGTAGAACATTTAATGGTTTATCTCTGGGAAAAGACAATTAGTTTTGATGACAAAATATTAAACGAATTTTACAAAATAGCTCCGATAGAGCTGAAGGAACATGCTATCCATTTTGTTGGGAGAGTCATTAGCAATAAAGGTTCAAAGTTCACAACGACTCAATTGGCTAGAATCAAAGAATTGTGGAATAAACGGAAAGAATTTGTAAAAATAAATAAAAATGGTTATTCTGAGCTTGAAGGATTCGGATATTGGGTGATATCAGGTAGGTTCAGTCACAGGTGGGTTATTGCTGAAGCCCTTGATTGCTATGGATTTGGTGTGAGCCTGGAAAGAGACAGCGAAATCTTAGAATTTCTAAAAAAGAATACAACCACATTTCCAGTAAGTGTTGTGAAAATTGTTAATTTATACATTCGTAATGACGAAAAAGGATGGAATTATACGCTTAACTTAAATAATATTAAAGAAATAATGTTATCAATAAATTCCACTTCTAACAGAGAAGCAAAAAACAGTGTCAAAAGTATAGCCAATCTACTGGTTACAAAAGGTGTTATGGAATTTAGAGATTTGGCTAACTAGCCGAAAAGTTGAGATTGACGAGCTACAGAATAAGTTTAGAACATAAATACCGAATTATTTCTTCCCCACACGATTTCCCATATCCATATTTTCTTGGATAGTTATTGCCTCTCTCCAGCCGTTTAGTAATCCGATTAACTTGGTTAAAGTTTTTATTGTGGCAACCTTTAATTCTGGAACTAAGGCTTTGTAATAAACCTTTTGGATTTCAACAATTTTATATTTTTCGTTTACAACTTTAGCCTCTATTGACGAAGAAATCGGTAGTTTGATTCCAACTAATGCTAATCCTGGTATGGGAGCTTGAATTTGAATCTTTCCTGTTGGTGAGCACAAAGCCATTGCCAAAGAGGAATCAACCTTCTTAATTTCTTTGATATTTGTCCCAAGCGCAACCTCTAGGTGAAAATCAATTTCAGTGCTACTTTTAGTCACATCACAAACTCGTGCCGTAATTCCAAAACTTTCTAGTGTCGTTTCAATTACCATGACCAGTGCTTTTATATCAACATCCTTTTTTACGATATTTACTTTTTTCATTGAAATTTAAAAAACCGTTAATAAAATATAACATTAAATTACCCATAATAATTTAATTATACAAAGCTAAATACGACATGTTTCTAATTTTGTTTTTTGGCGGTACAAAGTGTCGTTGAGTCAAGAATCGTTCGTTTAGTCGCCTCTGGCGTGCCCAATAAGTTCAAACTTAACCTAATTATTAAAGAAATATTGAGAAGTGATAAAATTTACTAAATATTGGACTTGTTGACAGTATAACTAAGTCCAGAAATTGACAACAATGAATAAAGTAATTTTTGGTGGTAAAAGAAAAATAATATCAATTCCGATATTTGGAGCAATCGCATTGGCATTTTTACCAATATCTTTAGGGTTAGGTTTAGCATGGTTAGTTTATAAAAAAGTTAGCAATCTAAAAGTCAGAAACTCAATTTTAGCCGTAGTAGCAATCTCCACCTTATTTATCGGAAGTGCTTGGGTTTCTGCCATGTCCTCACCGACTAGTCCAAACAAAGAAGTAAAACAAGAAACTTCAATCACGCCCACATCACTCCCAGAAGCACAAACAGCCGCAGTAGAGGATGTAAAAGCAGTATTACCAAGCACCACACCTTCTCAGACCCCACAACAAGGGTATAAGGTTGTCAAAGTCATTGATGGTGACACAATTGATGTCTCTATTGACGGCAAAACGGAAAGAATAAGATTTATTGGTGTTGATACTCCAGAGACAGTTGACCCACGAAAATCTGTTCAATGCTTCGGCAAAGAAGCTTCGGCTAAAACTAAGCAATTGCTTGAAGGTAACAATGTGGTTTTAGACTCAGACCCTACCCAGGGTGATAAAGACAAGTACAGCCGACTATTAAGGTATGTTTATTTGGAAGATGGTACTTTTGTTAATAAAAAATTGATTGAGGATGGTTTTGGATTTGAATATACCTACAATATTCCATATAAATATCAATCTGAGTTCAAAGACGCTCAAAAACATGCTGAATCAAGCAAAATAGGTTTATGGGCTGATAATGCATGTCCATTACCCACGGTCAAACCCACATCGGTTCCAACTCAAATAACGGTAAAGCCTACAACACAAATTAAACCAACCACTATTCCTAACACTAATTCAAATAGTACAGGAGCATGTAAATATTCATGTACAAGTCCAGACAGAGATTGTTCAGATTTTTCTACTCATTCTGAGGCACAATCATTTTTTAATTGCTGTGGATTTACAGCAACAAACGACCCGATGAAGTTAGATTCAGTTGGAGTAGGAGACGGAGTTGCTTGTGAATCGTTACCTTAAAAAATAAAGTCAAAAGTCTCCAAAAAATAAGCATAAATTTACCAGTCAAACTTTTTGAAAATTCAAAAAAATATTTGGTCACTTCTACGGGTATATCAAAAGATATCAGTGAGAGTTTTTCTTATTATCTTTTATTTACCAGCTAACCGCTTTACTCCATTTAGTCAGTAAAGTGATGGGTGGGGGTGGGTGATGGTTGAATAATAGCTATAAAATATCCAAGAAAGCCTTGACAATTATTCTGTACATAGTATCATAAACCATGAGAGCAGTAGCATATGCAAGAGTATCAACGCTTGACCAAGCATCAGAGGAAAAAGTATCAATTCCAGACCAATTAAAGTGGGCAGAGAACATAGCAAAAGAAAAGGGTTGGGAATACGGTGAACCAATTATAGAACCTGGCATAAAAGGTTATGCGGAACTTGAAGACCGAGAAGGTGTAACTAAATTGTTTAATGACGCAAAGCAGGATAGATTTGATATTGTTTTGGTTTATCATTCCAGTCGTATAGCCAGGGAAGGTGATTTAATACTTAAATTTCACCGTATATTAGCCAATAGCAAAGTTCAGGTATTTATTCGCAATATTCCAGCAGAAATAGTAAAAAAAGAAGATTACTATTGGGGAGGTAACTATACTCAACAGATTATGACAGCACTAGCTGGTGTCCAAGACCAACAGGAAAATGTTGCTCGTTCCGAAAGGGTGAGAAGTGGTTTTCGTGGAATGGCAGAGAGAGGTAAACTAGTCTTTGCCCCATATGGATATGAAAAAAAATACAGTGTAGATGTCAACGGTAAAAGAACTTGGACTTGGGAAGTAGATACCAATAAGGCAATTGTAGTTGAAATTATCTTTGATGGTTACGGAAATAAAGAAATGACTATTAGGGGGTTGATGATGTACTTGAATGAAGAAAAAAAGATTCCGTCACCTTCAGGGTCACAATGGAGTTCAAGTACAGTAAAAAACATTTTGAGTAACCCAGCGTATATTGGAAAAGTCAGATGGGGAAGGAAATTAGGCAGTCGTTATAAACAGGGGACATCTAGCACTGGTAAACAAAAAAGAATAATACTAACACCAGATAAATGGGTTTTAGAAAATGGAGACCAGCCTTCAATTATCGGAGATGAATTATTTAACAAAGTACAGACCAGATTAAGAGAAAGAGGTTTGATTCATGGAAGAACAATTGCTTCGCCAGGTCTTCTAACAGGGTTAGTTAAATGTGGTATCTGTGGCAAAAATGCTTATCATAAAGCCCAAAGAATAAAAAGAAAAGGAGACTTGGAAAAGAAAGGCGTGAGATTTGATTACATCTGCCAAACTTATGTTTCAAAAGGCAAAAACGCATGCCGAAGACATATCATGAGTGCCTCTAAACTACACGAATTAGTAATTGAGGACATAAATAAGGTGATAAGTAGTGCCTCCAAAAGAAATAAGATTTTTTACACAGGAACGAGTAACAATCTGTCTAAGTTAGAGGAAAAACGATTGAACTATGTCACGGCAATTAAAAAACTTGAAATTGAATCGGGAAGAGTAGTTGAAGCATTCTCAAAAGGAGCAATTACACTTGACGACTTGGGTAGGGAAAGAAAAAGAATTGACAACGATACAATCGCCATTCAGAAAGAATTAGATTCAATTGAGGACAAAGTCAAAAAAATAGACCAATCTCAAAATGCAAAAGAAAAATTAAAAAATATTGCAAAAGATTTCAAAAAGGCATTCAAAAAAGGTTCATTCATAAACCAAAAAGAGCTAATCCATTCACTGCTGGAATCTGTGGTGGTTGAAAAAGATGGAGCAGTAACAATAAACTATAAACTTTAATGTTGTAGGTGAATTTTAGTGATATTATTTACCTATGATGTGGTTAAAACAATTAATTTTTTTACCAGGGGAACTTTTGGCTGTATTTTACAAAGCATTAACTGGTAATTTATCCCCCGATGGTGAGTCTCTCAAACCAACACCTTCCATATTCAAATACGTTTCAGTAATTTGTTGGGTTTGGTTAGCATATACCCTTTACTCAAATTTTGCTTTCTCTAAAATCTATTATGTTTATGCCTGTCCTGACGGCAATACAAGTAAATGCTATAAAGTAGTTGCTGATTATATGTCTGGTGAATGTGAGGATGTTGAATATGATATACGAGGGTCATCGGGTGGAAGCTGTACAGACGACTCATTTGGCAGTATCACATTTCCCAACTCTGGCTATATCTCTTTTGACTACTGTGACAAAAATTCAAAAGATAAATGGACATGTTACGCAGAAGACAGGAGCGATGGAGTATGGAATTTACAACTAGCTGAAATATTAAAGGTAAAGAAATAGGCTTTTAATCAAAATATAGTTGCTAATAATAAAATATAGACCTCAATTATGGCTTTAATACAAAAACAATGTTCATCCACACGGGCAAGGGTTGGCTGCAGCAATCAACATAAACTTTGCTGGAAAAGTTAATCGACCAGCAGAGCGAGAAATATTGACATATCCATCTTCCATCGGTTGCCGAAGAGCTTCAAGGGAGCTTCTTCCAAATTCTGGAAATTCATCCAAAAATAACAACCCTCTATGAGCCAAAGAAACTTCACCAGGGTGAGGGATAGACCCACCTCCGATCAACCCTACTAATGAAGTAGTGTGGTGAGGGTTACGAAATTGGCGATTTCTAACCAAAGATCCACCGGCTGGAATGTTTCCTGTTACTGAAAATATTCTAGTTACTTCCAAACTTTCTCCTTCAGACAAATTAGGCATTATCCCAGCTGTTGCTCTAGCCAACATGGTTTTCCCAGATCCTGGCGGTCCAATCATCAATACGTTGTGACCACCAGCTGCCGCAATTTCCAAAGCTCTTTTTGCCGACTCTTGTCCAATAATTTCTGAAAAATCATATTCCGCTCGCACATCGCTCATCAACTTTTCAGTATCAATGGATTTTAATGGAGTAATTGGTTTTATGCCTCGACAATGCAACACTAAACTTTTTAAACTATCAACCGGATATACTGTCACCCCACAAATTGCGCTGGCTTCGTTGGCGCAAAGTCGGGGTACAAATATATTTTTAATTCCATTTTCTTTTGCAGCTACGGCCAATAAAAACACTCCTTTTGTATGCCTTGTACTTCCGTCAAGAGATAACTCTCCAAAAAAATATGAATCATTAACTGACATTTTTAATTCTCCAGCTGAAGCTAAAACACCCATAGCTATAGGTAAATCAAAACCAGAGCCATCTTTTTGCATATCAGCCGGTGCCAGATTTATGGTAATTTTTGCCATTGGAAATTCAATGTCCGAATTTATAATGGCTGTCTTTATCCGCTCTTTTGCTTCTTCAGCTGATCTACTAACCATCCCCACAATTGCCAGTCCTGGAAATCCTTTATCAGCTATATTTACTTCAACTTCAACATCAATGCCATTAAGACCAAAACAGGAAATTGTCTTTATCTTTGTAAGCATTATTACAAATAATACTACTTCTTCTACTTTCTTCCTACAATTGTGTCATACAACTTTGCCTGTTCTGGTGCCGCTTCTACCATCTGACCATTGCCAAACTGTACCATCCATTTGACACCGTCCCACATGCAAAAACCACCATCAGGCCAACGTAAGCGATAAAGTGGTGGTGCTAAATGAGCATTCTGTGAACTAAAACCTCTACCAGGGCTTTCCGCCTCAATATCTGGCATAATGTCCAATTTAAATTTTCCACCCATCTCCTCATCATAGCACTAAAAACAGAACCCGAAACAAACCCAAATAATTTGCTAAAATCAAGAATGTCTTTTGAACTCGTAACCGACATGGTTCCATCTGGTGATCAGCCAGAAGCTATCTCCAAACTTACCTCAAATATTGAATCTGGCGTCGAACGCCAGACGTTACTTGGTGTCACTGGTTCGGGTAAGACATTTACCATAGCCAATGTCATAGCTAAGACCCAACTACCAACCCTCATAATTTCTCACAACAAAACCCTGGCTGGGCAGTTGTATCAAGAATTCAAGGAATTATTTCCCAAAAACAAAGTTTCTTATTTTGTTTCATACTACGACTATTACCAGCCAGAGGCTTATATTCCTGCTTCCGATACTTACATAGCCAAAGAAGTGGAAATTAATGATCTGATCGACAAGCTTCGTCTCGAAGCCACTTCCAATCTTTTTGAAGGTGGTGACAATATTGTTATTGCCTCAGTCTCCTGTATTTACAACATCGGCGACCCTCGAGTTTTTGGCGATAAGACCTTTGACCTTAAAGTAGGGGATACTTGGAGTCGGCGCCAGCTTTTTGAAGAATTTGTCAAACTTTATTACACCAGATCAGAGCTTGAATTTAAACGCTCCCAGTTTCGACTGCGTGGCTCAAATGTGGAGATTTGGCCTAGTTCTGCTGATTGGATTATTGCTCTCGAATTTAGTCCAGAAGACAAAATAGTTTCTATTACTCAACGCAATCCGTTTTCAGGACATGAGTTTGATCTTCCAAAATATCGTCTCTACCCAGCCAAACAATTTGTAGGTGCCAGTGGTGAATTAAAAGAAATTATCGCCAAAATTCGCTCTGATCGGGACATTGAAGTCGAAAAATTTAAATCCCTTAACAAAATTCTCGAAGCCCATCGACTCGAACAACGCGTCGAATACGATTTAGAAATGCTTCAAGAACTGGGTTATGTCAATGGCATCGAAAACTATTCGCTCTATTTTGAACCTGGTCGCAAGTCTGGTGATCCACCATATACTTTAGTAGATTACTTTCGCCACTTGTGGGGTGACAAATTTTTAACAGTCATTGACGAATCTCATGTCACTGTCCCTCAAGTTCATGGAATGTTTGGCGGAGATCTGGCTCGTAAAACCAACTTAGTAGAGTTTGGATTTCGCCTCCGCAGTGCATTTGATAATCGACCATTAAAATGGGAAGAATTCAATGATCGACTTTCAAAAGTTGTCTATGTCTCTGCCACTCCTTCAGAATTTGAAATAAAAGATTCCCATGAAAATGTCATTGAACAAATAATTCGCCCCACTGGTCTAGTTGACCCTCCTATCACCGTCAAAGCTACCAAAGACCAAATTCCTGATTTGATTAACGAAATAAAAATTCGTGTAGCTAAAAAAGAACGAACCTTAGTAGTCACTATTACCAAAAAAATGTCCGAGGATCTTGCCAATTATCTTTCTGATGAAAAGAAAACTGGGGTCAAATTAAAAGTCGCCTATCTACATTCCGATATCGAAACCTTAGAACGTTCCGATATCCTCGACAAACTTCGTTCCGGTGACTTCGATGTCTTGGTTGGTATCAACTTACTTCGAGAAGGCCTTGATCTACCTGAAGTCTCCCTAGTCGCCATTCTTGATGCTGACGCCCAAGGATTTCTTCGTTCTCGCTCCTCACTCATTCAGCTAATGGGTCGAGCCTCACGTAATGTTGAAGGTCAAGTAATTCTCTATGCTGACTCCATCTCTGACGCTATGAATGCAGCCATCAAAGAAGTCAACCGTCGTCGTCAGATCCAATTAAAATACAATTCCGAACACGGTATTACTCCACAAACTATTATCAAAGCTATCCGTGCCAGAATTATCGAGAAACCTGCTGACAAAACTCTGGAGGTACCTATTCTTTCAGTTGATCCAACATCACTCACTCCAAATCAGAAAAAACATCACATCTCATCTCTTAAAAAAGAAATGCGTTCAGCTGCGGCTGATTTAAACTTCGAATTGGCTATCAAAATAAGAGATAAAATTTTGGAAGTCGAAAAATAGCATCTATTCTTCATCCAATTCAGTTTTAATTTGGCCGCCTCGCACAACCATAATTGGTGGGGTATTGTGATCAAAGACCCTTGAAAATGGACTTTTTCCAGACTGTATAGCAATCAAATAATCAGCATAACTCAAATCAACTGTTCTTCCGTTGGCCACAATCCTTACAGTACCATCGGAGTTTATTGTCACACACGGTAATTTCTCCACACCTCTGACCATATGCCGATTAGCTTAACATTCTCGCCACCACTTCTTGCATTAATTCATCATGATAATGCCTATCCGCTATCGAGTTAAACAAATTTATCTGGGCCATCCACCTACTAGAATCTTCTGGAAGTTCATCTAATGTAAATCTCGTTAAAAGTCCTCTATCATCTGTTTTCATGGTCATCAAAATACCCGTTTCTTTACTCGCCCGTTCAAGTGAACTATTTCTTGAAGAAACTACTACTGTGCTAAAACTAGCCATTTGAGCAATAGTATTCCCAATAATGAATAATTACAAGATACATAGAATTGGGAGGTGTGGCTCTGTAAATATAAGTAAATAAAACCCGAAGACAAACCGAAGACTTTGCCGTATAATTAACAATTGTCGTCAAATCAATATGATTAATAAAATAACTGTCAAAGGAGCCCGTGAAAACAACTTAAAAAGTGTCTCTTTTGAGTTTCCCAAAAACCAACTTGTTGTTTTCACTGGAGTCTCCGGATCAGGTAAATCCAGCATGGCTTTTGATACTTTATTTGCTGAAGGCCAGCGACGTTATGTCGAATCACTTTCTTCGTATGCTCGTCAATTTTTAGGCAATATGCATCGACCTGAAGTCGATCAGATTGAAGGACTCTCTCCTAGTATTGCCATCAACCAAAAAGCAATTTCTCATAACCCCCGTTCTACTGTTGGTACTGTTACCGAAATTTATGACTACCTTCGTCTTCTATTTGCTCGCATTGGTCACCCTCACTGTCCTACCTGCGGCCGGGAAGTCATGCCTCAAACCAGTAAACAAATTGTTACCCAAATAATTGACAACGCCAAACTGTTCTGTACTCCCACCGCTAACTATCGTTTCTTTATTCTCGCTCCATTAGTTCGTGCTAAAGCAGGGGATTTGCATGGACTGTTAGAAAACCTCCGTAAACAAGGTTATAAATGGATTAGAGCCGATGGTAAAATTATTGATCTTTATTCAGACTTTGGCCTTACCAAAACAAATAAACATACCATCGAAGCAGTCTGTGATCGGGTATCTCTTAACTTTGAGCAACTCAAAAAATCAGAAGAAGTAGTTTCTCGCCTTATTGACAGTGTTGAGCAATCTCTCAAACTTAGTAATGGTTTATGTCTTGTAGCCCAAATAAATGACATTGGTTTTGATTTTCCAGACAATCCTACTGACTTAAGTGATACCCTCTATTCTGAAAACTTTGCTTGCCCAGTTTGTAACCTTTCACTTCCTCAAATCGAACCTCGACTATTTTCCTTTAATTCACCCGAAGGTGCTTGTCCAGAATGTAAAGGCTTGGGTAATAAATATCAGATTGATCGCAGTAAATATCCCGAATGGAAAGCCCGTTACTTAGAATCCCGTTACTTTACCTCTCAATCAGAAACTATCCGTGAAGAATTAGAGAAATTCATGATTAAGACAAATTGCCCTATTTGTCACGGTTCCAGATTAAACCCCGATGCTTTATCTGTCACTATTGAAGGCAAAAATATTTATGAGATTTGTCAACAACCTATTGGCGAACTTACCGCATGGGTCGATGCTCTCGAATCAAAACTTAACAGTTCCAAAGAAAAAGAAATTCTTGAATCAATCCATCGGGAGATTCATACCCGTCTTGAATTTTTATTAGCTGTTGGTCTTGATTATTTATCTCTCGAAAGAGAAGCTGGAACCTTATCTTCTGGCGAGTCACAACGTATTCGTTTGGCATCTCAAATTGGAACTGGTCTTACCGGAGTACTTTATATTCTTGATGAACCAACCATTGGACTTCACTCACGTGATAATGATCGACTGATTGGTACTCTCAAAAAACTTCGTGATACCGGCAATTCAGTTGTTGTTGTCGAACATGATGAAGAAGTCATTCGTTGTGCCGATCATATTGTAGATTTTGGCTTACATGCAGGTAAAAACGGTGGAGAAATAGTGGCCCAAGGTAGTCTCGACACAATTCTTAAAGATAAAAATAGTTTGACAGGCCAATATTTGTCAGGCAGAAAAATTATTTCGACAACTTTGCAACCAGAAATCGCCCCCAAACATAAATCCATCACTATCAAAGGTGCTCGCCAATGGAATTTAAAAAATGTTAATGTTTCTTTTCCTCTCAATAAACTTATTTCCGTTACCGGAGTCTCCGGATCTGGTAAATCTACTTTAGTTCATGACACCCTCTATGGAGGTGTCAGAAAAGCCACACTAGGTGCTTACTTTGGCACTATTGGTGAGTATGACGAAATCACTGGTGCAGATGGCGTCAAAGATGTCTTGTTGGTCGATCAATCGCCGATTGGCCGCACTCCTAGAAGTAACCCAGCCACTTATACCAAGGTTTTTGATGATGTTCGCGCACTTCTAGCCCGTACCACCGAAGCCCAGATACGTGGTTACACTGCTTCCCGTTTTTCATTTAATACTAAAGGTGGTCGTTGCGAAGCTTGTCAGGGTCAAGGTCAGATCAAAATTGAAATGCAGTTTTTAGCCGATATTTACGTTACTTGCGATGAATGCCACGGTACTCGCTTCAAAGATGAAACCTTAGAGGTTTACTACAAAGAAAAAAATATTGACGAAATTCTCAAACTGACTTTTGATGAGGCTGCTGATTTCTTTAAAAACATTAGCTCACTAAGAAGAAAAATAACTACTATCCAGGAAGCTGGTTTGGGTTATCTCCAATTAGGTCAACCTAGCAATACTCTTTCCGGAGGAGAATCCCAGAGACTAAAAATAAGTCGAGAACTTGTCAAACGTTTTAATGGACAGATCCTATATATTCTCGATGAACCCACCACTGGTCTCCATTTTTATGACATTGATAAATTGATCAAAGTTTTGCGTAAATTGGTTGATATGGGAAATACTGTTGTAGTAATCGAACACAATCTTGATGTCATCAAGAACTCTGATTGGATAGTTGATCTGGGTCCAGAAGGTGGTCATCGTGGAGGTGAAATTCTAGCCTCAGGAACCGTTGAAGATATTATCGCTTGTAAAAAAAGTTATACCGGCATCTACCTTAAAAAGCACCTAGATCAACTCGAAGCTATCCGGCTACAAAAGAAAAACGGTAAGATCCGGCAATAAGAGTAGCACTCCCCGTATCAGTACCGATAGTCACTATGCTATTACCATCAACATTCTCACGAACCACATCACCCTCAGTTCTGAGTCTTCTGGAAGTAACAGGCGCCGCAAATTTTAATGTCACACTTTCTTCTTCCACTCGAGCGCTTACCAGTCTGCTTGGGACCACTCCAATCCGAGATAAAACACTTCGTTTATTTACCAAGGCGCCAGTACCATATTCTGTCATTGAACCGTTACCAGGTTCATG
>Ga0172379_10003825_pt1 | contig 23307 bp, 21 predicted proteins | sample GrowelOW334metaG_FD_119756 | JGI IMG/M metagenome (GOLD analysis project Ga0172379, IMG submission 119756) | Groundwater microbial communities from an aquifer near a municipal landfill in Southern Ontario, Canada - Groundwater well OW334 metaG | ecosystem: Environmental > Aquatic > Deep... | reverse complement strand
TTGTAGAGCAAGTACTTGCGCGCCACTTGCACGAAATTGGTATCAATCAAACCCGAGGCAATGGTTTCGCGCACATTCTCGGTAGTGGGCACAGTATGGCCGTCAAAACGCTGGGTCAGCTTATGGATCACGTACGAAAGCACCTTATCTATATGGCGGGCGTCTTTGTCCTCGGAAAACCCAGCGCTCAAAAAAGCTGCCCGGATAGAGGTGCGTATCTTGTCTGGCTGGAACTGATCAATGCGTCCATCTGAACGCCTGATGGATTTCACGGTTTTGAGGTATGCCATAATGGCGTCTGTGTTTACGGTTTCAGGCAAGGTATGCTCGCCTTTTTTACTAATCGAAAAATGTGCCTCGGGACTCATATGAGCTGGGTTTTGTTTTCTCCCGATGGGCATCGGGAAGATGAGTTAATTTTCTAAAAACAAACCAACAGGGTGAAAAACCCTTGTTTGCCAGCTTCTGCAATTTTGTCCCACCACCACCTTGGGTGAGACAAGCGCGTTTTGCAGTTTACGGTCTATTTTGGACCGGTTGTAGATGGCAGGACCACAACATCTTGTGGTCTAAATCGGATTATACCACAAGAGGTTGGGGTTCAATGGGGATACTTTTTATCCCCTGTCATCCCGAGCGAAGTCATACGGAGTCGAGGGATCTGGCTTGGTCTGTGATACTGATCGAGCCAGATCTTTCGACTTTGTTCGTCGAACTCACTTCGCTCAAGATGACGTTGTAAAAGAAGTTGTTAAAGACCTAACGACAGGTTGATGGTTGGGCCTTCTTTGGCTTGCGGGGGCACAATCGGTAAAGGAATCGCCTGCTTTTGGCCGAGCCTGTCAAAGTAATACACTTTCTTATCCTTGAGCGCTGCTTCGTAAACATCGCGTGTCACTCTGACATCCTGTAAACAATATTCTTTTAGTTTTTCTATTTCCCCGTTTTTCCAAAAAGCCACGGCCTGCAACCCATCCCCGCTCTTGCCCATGCCAAGGGTCGCTTGAGCAACTGAATCCAATTTGATCCTAAAGCCTAAGCGCTTTTCAATCTCCAGCAAAATATCAACCGTGGGCAGGGCCATGATGTTGCCAGTGTAATAAGTCTGCATGCACGGATAATCAAAACCAAACAGGTTATAGCCGATAATGCGCGAAGACCGTTCCAGCCTAGGCCAGAGCTTGGGCAGATCAGCTTCCAGAAAAGATTCAAAAGTATCGGTTTCGTAAAAATAAACCCCGACCACAGAAATCTTGAGCATTGAGGCTTTGTAAGTGCCAATGTCCTGGAAAGTCTGCTGCGTCTCAATGTCGAGGACTATCTCGGTTCTATCAGTCATACGGTGAGTCGAAAATTACTTGTTTGATACTAAATTACGAATTCGTACATTCGTATACAAATTCGTAATTCGTACGTAATCTAGCACAAATCCCGCAACTTTTGGACTGTGGATAGATTGCCTCGGGCTTGCACTCTTATCGCAGTAGTGCTTGATGCCTTTTTAACATCTTCTGAAAGATTTTTTTAAGCTCCGGAACTCTGGAAAAATCAGAATTGGGTACTTTGTGCCCTACCACAATTGAGAAGCCTTTGGCCTTGTATCGCGGGATTAAATGCCAGTGCACATGCCGCGCTTCATCCATATAGAACAGATAAACTTTTTTGACTTTAAAAACTTCAAGCATCGTGTCACGCGTTGCATCAACGATTTCCATCAAAAACTCAAAATCTTTGCATGAAAGCGCATGCAAATCTTTGACGTCTTTTTTCCAAACCACCAGCAGATGGTCTTTTGCGAACGGATGCGCAGCTGCGCACACATACAGCTTTGAGTCCTGATAAATAATCGACTTGGGGTCTGGTTTTGGAAAAGACATATTGAGAAGCATTATAGCAACAAAATAAAAAACCCGCTTTTCAGCGAGTTGAGTCTGCAGCCTTGAGGGAGGTCTTGACCAAGCAGCGAATCAGCTCCTCAGCCAGTTTCCAGCCGACATCAAGCCTGAAGCTTGCTGCACCCTCTAAATCCCATTCCCCTTTAGGCAGGAGGGGTTCCAGGGTAGGCCTGCTCTTTATTCTTCTGGCACGGTAGGTTTGCAGGATCCGGCTCACATGGTCCGGGCAGTTGCGCCCTATCGCCCATTCCAAGAACACATGCTTGTCTGCCGGGAAGAACTTGAACACAAACGCGGTTTTTTGGGGTTGGTCGCAAGGCTGGCAGGCGTCCGGTTGACCATATGTGCAATCACTGACCAACTCAGCCTCAGTATAATTCTGGCCGAACCAGAGTTGGGCATAGCTCATGTCCGCATCAGTATGGTCGATTGGGAAGTCCCATGCCACCCGATACACATGCCTGAAGCTTTTGGCCCGAGGCAGTTTGCAGATTATCGCAATGCGTTTGAGGCTTTGCGCTTCCCGACCTTCCCCCAAGAAATTAGTTTCACGGCAGAGCGTTGCAGGAAGGCCGCATTTTTCCAAAAGCTCAACAAAGCGTTTGGTCTGCTCAGCCATCCACAAAGCTCGGCTGACCTCGCCCTTGCCAAACTTGACGTAACCACATCCGATTTCTGCCATGGTCATCTCCCTTGTGTGCAGTGAACGAATCTTAGTTGACCACAAATCTGTTCATTTGTCAAGATTGGAACCGTGACGCAAGATTATAAGGAATTTAAAAAAATAGCTCAACCGAGCTATTTTTTTACAGCTGCCCGGCTCTGCGCCTTTCGTATTCCTTGAGGAAGACTTTGCGCAGCCTGATGTTTTTTGGCGTGACTTCTACCAGCTCGTCGTCGCCCACATATTCAAGCGCGTTTTCCAAGCCCATGCTGCGCGGGGGTGCCAAAGCATCAGCCACGCCATCGCCTTTGGAGCGCATGTTGGACAATCTTTTTTCTTTGCAGATATTCACGACTAGATCTTCAGGCTTGGCATTCTGGCCAACGATCATGCCTTCATAAACCTCAACGCCCGGGGAGATAAAGAGGATGCCGCGTTCCTGGGCTGTTTGCATGCCATACGTCACGGCAGTGCCTGGTTCGTGTGCAATCAATGACCCATGCTCTTGCCTTGGTAAGTCGCCGGCATACGGCCTATAGCCCAAAAACAAGGTGTTGAGCGTGCCTTGGCCGCGCGTATCAATCACAAATTCATTGCGATAACCGATCAAGCCGCGGGTCGGGATCTCAAATGTCAGATAAGTCATGTTGTTTTCCGAATGCATGTCTTTGAGCTCGCCTTTGCGCTTGCTTAACTTTTCAATAGCAGTGCCGGCCATGTTGTCTGGTATTTCAATTTCAACTTGTTCAAAAGGCTCGTTGCGCTTTCCGTCTATTTCTTTGAAAATAACTTGCGGGCGTGAAGCTTGGAGTTCGTAGCCTTCGCGGCGCATCTTCTCGATCAAGATGGCGATGTGCAACTCTCCCCTGCCTGAAACCACAAAATCTTCTCCAATTTTTTGGAAATCCACTTTAAGCGCCACATCATTCTGCAACTCGCGTTCCAGCCTCTCTTTAATGTTACGTGAAGTCGTGTACTGCCCTTCCCTGCCTGAAAATGGCGATGTGTTGACCCCAAACGTCATCTTAACAGTCGGCTCTTCAATGGCCATGACTGGCAAAGCTTCTGGCTGATTGACGTCGGCCACGGTCTCGCCGATGTTAATGTTTTCAATACCTGCAAAAGCCACGATTTCTCCGGCTGGCACTTGGTCCATTTCTTTTCTTTCCAAACCATCAAACACCATTATATTCGTGATTTTGGCCGCAGAGCTCTTGCCATCGCGATCAATCCAAATGACTGGGCCTGGTTTGAAAATGCCGCGCGTCACACGACCAATGGCAATCCTGCCCTTATAATTATCATGTGAGACGTTTACAACTGAAACCTGCAATGGACCATCCGGATTGTTGTTCGGGGCCGGGATATTTTCAACAATGCAATCAAACAAAGGCACAATACCAGTCATCTTATCCAGCTCTGGCGTCAAACCAGCCTTGGCTTGTTTAGCTGAAGCATAGATCACCGGAAAATCGGTTTGCTTATCAGACGCACCCAAAGCGCAAAACAAATCAAAAGTCTTGTCCAAGACCCAGGCTGGCCTGGCATCTGGTTTGTCAATCTTATTGATGACAACGATGATGCGATGTCCGGCTTCAATGGCCTTCTTGAGCACAAAGCGTGTTTGGGGCATTGGGCCTTCTTTGGCATCCACCAACAGCAAAGCGCCATCCACCAAGTGCATGATGCGCTCCACTTCGCCGCCAAAGTCAGCGTGCCCAGGAGTATCTACTATGTTGATCTTAACGCCCTTATAGTTAACAGCCGCATTTTTGGAGAAAATCGTAATCCCGCGCTCGCGTTCGAGCTCGTTTGAGTCCATTATAGTGTCGCCCTGGAGCTTCTGCATGCTGGCAGAATCGGATTGTTTAAGCAAAGAATCCACCAAAGTAGTCTTTCCGTGGTCAACGTGGGCGATAATCGCAATATTTCTTAATTCCATTGTTGCGGAATCTTAGCGTAATTTAGCCACAATGTCAAGATTTTACGCTAATTAAGCGGCTTTGGCCTGTGAATTGACGATTTTGTCATTATCATATATACTCATACTCCCGTAAAACCCGCACTTTCAGGGAGGAGAAGCAATGTACAGTGATCCGGTAGTCGAAGAGTTCAACCAGTGCATCCGTCGAATGATTCGGTCTTCCATTGAGTATTTCGATCTTGCCCGCAAGTTTCTGAAGTACGTGGGAGACTTGGCCACGTCAGAACCTCGCAACGAGGCAGAGTGCCGCGCTCAGTTGAAACGCCAAGCGTCCAAGATAGTCGCGAAGCTGACCCAGGAGCGCAGGCGCGAAAACTTGAGCGAGGCCCTGCGCGCGTTCGACGACTCGTCGCTCAGCTGTGCCGAGATAAAAAACTTGGCCATCAAGCTCATGCCTGTGGTCATTGAGCTCGGCGTGCGCCCAGCCCCCTCCTCTGACCAGCGGCCATCCTGGTCGTCACCATCCTCCAGCGCGCCACCGCCCAACGTCTGTTCCTGACAACTTGGCCCTTGCGGCCCCTTCAACCCGCCGACTCCTCAGTCGGCTTTTTTGTATTTAAGGCCTAACTCATCCTGATTTGTCGTCCCAATAGGCTGCCTCTAACCGTGGACGACAAATCTGTCCTTCCCTTACGACAAGGGAAGGACAGTGATACTAATTAATTGAAGTCTTCCCCTTGTTGTAAGGGGAAGATTTAGTAGGAGTTATGCCTTACAATACAAATACCCTCCGATTGCGATTGCATCGGGATTTTCTTTTAAAGCCACCACGTGATTTTTGGATTTTTTGGCTTGGAATTGGTTGCGGCTTTTGCCCATGGCATGGCCCCAAGCATCAAAAGTCTCTACTGCTTGGCCAGTGAGGCCAATGCCATCCGGTTCAATCAAAGTGTCCACAAAAGCCACGAGCGCACCCAAGTTGGTCCCGAATTCCACGAACAGCTCATCCCCTGCTTCCACATTTCCGTTTTGCGTTTGCGCATAAAGCTGCTTGGAATTCTGTTTTGCCCGGTGGACGAAAAACGTTTCAGTGCAATAATTGCGCAAGGTCGCGACTTCTGGCTCGGGTTCGGAAAGCTTTTCATAATTAGCCACCATTGGTCCCAAATCTATTTCTTTGTACTTGGGCTGTTTTTTATCAAATTCAATTTTTACCATCTTGATATGCGGTCCGACTTCGAATAATACGTATGTGCCTGGTTTTGAAAAACTTCCGTATTTGGTTTCATAATGTGCCCGAGCCAGGGCTGAGGATATTTGTTGGGATTTTTTAGCACTTAGCATTTCCCAGCCTTGATCCTGATTCGCATCTGGCAGGACGAGCAAAGGTGAAGATTTGGATTGCAGTCCTAGCTGGGCTTTTTTGATAGCCTGGTCAATTGTCTGCGCTTGATTGTCCTCCAGCGGAAAAAGCCCCCTAGCCAGGATTTTTTGGCTATCAGATACCATGCTCGCCCGCAGGCGACCGGGTAATACCTCGATGATTAGTTCTGAACTCATATGCATCTAGCATATTATTCCGCACGAAAAATGCCAAATATTTAGGTTGGACTTTAGCATTCGCAACATGTATAATACCGACTTACAAATCTGGGGAGATTTGTTTTTTATTTGGTGTACAGGCCTAACTCATCCTGACTTATCGTCCCACTTCGCTACCTTTGACCGAGGACGATAAGTCTGTCCTTCCCTTACTTCAAGGGAAGGACTTTTAATTAATTAGCACACAGGTTGAATCAGGCGTGTACGTAATAACACTTAAATACTAAACTCTCTCTTGATTGTAAGAGAGAGTACCGAACGATATGTGAGGGGAGTGAGTTAGGTCACTGATGCGCTCTATAAAACTCAGTCGCTGCTTGCAATAGCTCTGGGTGGCCATGATCCTTCATCCAAGTCCACCATTCCAGACCCCAGAAATCAATATTGTCGATTCCCATGCGCTCGGCATACGCGAAATTCTCCTGCATTTGTTTGAGGTCCATGCTCGTCAACTGATCCTCTATCGGCGTCTCATTCAAAGATTTGTTGCTCCAGGGTTCCATCTGGAATTCGCTGACGTAGACGCCTTTTACGCCGAACAATCGGGCCAGCAAAGCTTTGCGCTCATAAAACCAAGGCGGAAGGAAAAAGTATTTGAAATTCCTGTTGCCCAGGGCAGGATTGCGCACCACGCGATAAACGCTCACGCCGAGCTTGTCCACGTATTTGCCTAGCGTAAACCAGGTAGAGAGTTCGCCTGAGTCTGTGGTGTAGATCGGGTGTGAAGAATCTAATGAGCGGACAAAGTCAGTTTCTTTTTTGATGAATGCATTGTCCATCTTGGGGCAGAACCCATACCCGAAGTGCGGCTCATTCTCTACTTGCCAGGCCAAAATCGCATCGCTCCTTTTGTATCGCTCTACCACGGTCTTGATGTAATCCAAAGCCGCGACATCCTGATCTGGCTTGGATAACTTGTAATACCAATCAGGCATCCAGCATTCGGGCCAGCGCGGCAATTTTTTCCCCACAGCCAAAATCACCTTGCCTCCTCGCTTGTTGATTTCGTTGACGTCCTTATCCAGATTCGCGAATTGCCACTCCCCTTGCTTAGGCTCGAGATCAGACCAGTATGCCGGCAGCCTGAAGCGACGGATATCCATCTCGTCCAAGGCGTATTTCAGGATCTGGTCATAATCAACCTTGAGTTCATAAGCATAAGGCCGGCTGAGTGTCATTCCGTATTCCACGTTTTTGGTTTTGCTGGGCCAGCCCGCAAAAAAGAAAATTATCAAAGCTGCTAGCAAAGCGAGGATAACAATGGCCATAATTTTTAGAACAAGAGTCCAGTTTGTTTTTCGGGTTCTCATATTTTTGTCATCTTGAGCGAAATGAATCCGATGAATGAAGTCGAAAGATCTGGCTTGTGCTTAAGAACCGTCCAGATCCTTCGACTCCGTCGAACTTTGCTCAGGATGACAGGGGTCATAGGACTATTAAATACAATCCAATAGCCATGATCACTAAGGCAATGCCTTTGATGAGCACGACGGATTTGTTGATTGATTCTCCAAGCAGAGTCTGGGCTTTTGATTTCAGGATAAAGGCCGCGACCACGAGCAAAGCGAATTGGATGACTTGGAGCGCGTTAACGATTGAGGCACTGCCCAAGGAAGTGGCATATTGGACTGCGATAAAGCCCAGGCCGCCCATTATCTGGCCAAAGATGGCAAGCTTGGCAGCCATGCGCACAGTGATCGTCTCCCCCTTTTTCGCTTTCTTGTTGCGCGCTGGTTTGAAAATGGAAATGATTTCTTCGCCTGATAACGGGTCAATCAGCCAAGCCAAGATAATGGCCATGAACAAAGCCGCTATCCTGGTCGTCACGAAACCGCCCAAAAAACTTGAGCCATCATAAACAGCTTTGCCGCTGACCGAAGCAATGGCAAATAATAGAGCTGAGAGCAAGCTGAAGAAAAGTGCGGAACGGGTGAGCTTGTTTTGGGATTTGCCGCCGGCCAACAAAATCGTGGCCAAGATGAGCAGGCCAAAACCAATCATCTCATTGATATCCAGTCTCTCGCCCAGCAAGGTGGCTGCGCCGAGCAAGGTAATGATCGGGATTGAGGCGCTGATGATTGGGACAACGCGCGTGGCCTCGCCCTCGGACAAAGCCGTAAAAAAAGCCCACAGCGCGGCCATAAAAGTCAAACCGCTTAAGATGCCCCAGAGCAAATCTACGCCCGTGGGCCAAACCGTAATCCACGGAATCAGAAAAATGACCAAGCCGGATAACAAACCAACCAGTCCGGCATAAGTCGCGCTGCGCTTAAAAGCATTCTTGAGCAGGATTTTATCTATGAGGAAGGCAACCCCATTGGAGAGGTGTCCTAAAAGTGCGATCAGTATCCAGGTCATAATTTATTAAATGATAAGCTACCATTCGGCATTTTCTTCAGTTTCCTCTGATTCCGGACTGATACTAGGTGATTTTTCTTGCTCCTCGCCATGCAAGGATTCTTGACTGTATTTTTCTTTAAGGGATTTAAGTTCCTCCACGTCCTTTGCTATTAATAATAGCACATTGTGCATATTATCTTTACCTTGTTCATACACTCCCAGCTCAACCAACTCTACCAGCACATTATGTTTTTTGGCCTCGGCTTGGGCCAATCTCAAGATCCACTGATAAGAGGTTTTTTCGCGTGCATTAGTGAAGATGGGGATATAAGGTTTCTGCTCAGTGCCATAATTTCCAAAATAATTACGGATGAATGTCCTGACCAAAGCCGGGCCAGCCATTTTATTTTCAGGATCAGCAGCCAGATCAGAAATGTAAACCATGGGCTGATCATTCGCGTTGCCTTCATAGGCGATCATGTAGCCTAGAGGCACGTTGTTTTCGTCTTTGACGATAAATGAGAGGTTGGGCCGGTCAAAGAATTCATTGGCGATCTGTGAACCAATGATGTTGTTTTGGACTTTGTGGAGATACTCCATGAGGCTTTCATTGTCAGCATAGGCCTTGCCCTCAATATAGGCGGCCGCAATAGCATCTCGAACGTCCAAAGGCCTGATTTCGGCTTTTTTCTCTGGTTCGTACGCTTCGAGTCCTGTATCCAAGACAAAACAATTTGCGTGCACATTATCCGAATAGCCCATGGGAGCCTGGGGCACAAAATGATTTGTTTCTGACCTAAAACCTAGCTCATTAGGCGTATAACCTTGCCCGATGGCGACCTTCGTCTTATCAACTCTGAGTTTTTCGGCATTTTCTTCCAGATAATCGCGGAAGAATTTCTCGTACACAGTCTTAATATTGCGATATCGCGCGCCCTCCTCGTTTTTAGCGATTTCTATGTTGTCGCATGTCACGACCGGCAAAGTCGCAAAATCATCGGGGTTGAACAGATCCTTAAGGGCCTGATGTTGTCGCATGTACCCCTCTATGAGCTCAGGCGTTGTTTTGGTCGCTTTATGGTCAATCGTGACCACAGACTGGGCCGCAGTACGCCAAGTCCCGTCAGCTGTCTGCCTTTCGACTACAAGCTGAACGCAGTTTGGATTAAACATGTAAACATTATTTTTGCCTGAACCGAACGGCATGCAACTGGCTGTGTCATTGCCGGCAACAGTCATATCAGGGTCCCCTTTTCTCCCAATCCGGATACGGTACGTGTCGCCCTTAAGTTTTTTGATGCCTATCCCAGATTCAAAAATAATACCTTCCAGTTCAGCTCGAGTCTCAGATTTGAGAGCTTTGATCACTTCAGGATCTCTGATTAAATCCTGAAAAACGATTCCCTGCTCCATGCAGAGTTTTTTAACATTATCGAAAACTTTTTTAGGTCTGGCGGCCTGGCCCTTGACGCCTTTTCTTTCCTGGCCCAATGCGTTCGTCAAAGCCGCATGCAGGCCTAGCGGGGTAGCTGGATCGGTCGCTTCGTCATTGACCACGTTTTCAAATATTCTTTCCATGGTAGGCAAGGTCTGTATTTCATCAATATCTCCTTCGACATAAGCATCCCGCAGATTCTCGGCCGTGAGTCCCAAATGCGGCAAAGAAATATAGTTGGACGGCTTTTTAACGCCATTAATCGCGGCATTGGTATGATGGTCGTCAATGGCCAAGAAATGCGCTGGGTCTTGCCAGAACTGCATGACTTTGTCCATCGCGATATTGGGGTGGAAAGCTAATTTTTCCAAAAAAGCTCGCATGCGCGGCGGCATGTTTGGACTATTGAGCTGCTCAAGGACTTTCGTTTTTCGCAATAACTGCACGACATCCCGGTATTTTTTCAAGGCTTTCCAAGATGCAAAAGGCCCACCTTTATCGAGTTCTTGAGCCAACCCTTGCAAGCCTTGAACATTGGCGTAACGTTCAATTTTAGCTTTGATATCATCTTGGTCTGTTTTTTCTAAAGCCTGGCAAACGGAAGCGAATTCATGGTGAGCAGTTCCCGTGTCATAAACCGCCTGATCTTTTGCGATTTGCATCAGAACATTGACGCTGAACGCTTCAGGACCAAGCCCGCTTTTTTTATATAAGGCAACAAGGCTGGTCATGAAATACAATGCGTCATGGCGCGCCATGTCCGCGCGGTTCATGTACTCGAGCATGGTGCGTTCACCAAAAGTCTCACTACCCAAAGCGAGCGCACGGCGCAAGTTATCATTTTTGATCAAGCCCGGATTTGTTGCTAACTCGCGGCAAAGGACAGAGGCATTTTCTTTTGGCTTGTCCAAAACGTGCGCCGCGGATTTTTTTAAGGCCAAATATTCCAGCGGTGAAAGGCGATGCGTCATTCTGGCGAGCAATGCAGCTGGCAAGGCTTCTTGGGACTCCATGGCACCGACCAAAACGGCAGTCGCATTTTCTTCGCTTAGCCTTATTTTTTGCGGAATTTTTTTATCGTCGCGTATTTCAAAACAGCGTTTGATCCATGGAGCTGTATTTTCGTCTGGAACAAGTTCAGGAGCAACGCCCTTCAAAATTCGCTCATTATTTTTTTGATAGATGAGCACTAGGCCGAGGCGGTGCGTCAGATTGTGAAAGTGCCCTCTGTCTGCTACCAGCCTAACTGCGCCGTAGCCATTAGCCAAGAGTTCTAGGGCCGTATCTTCTTCCAAATCAGTGAACACTTTAATACTTGATTTAAGGGCTTTTATTTTTCCTGCCCTAATGATTCTTTTTGCAAAAGCATTGTCTTTAACAATATTTAAGCGACGTTTAAATAACTGCGCATAAGGTGAATCGTCAGATAAAACTTGTTGCAACGAAAAATCGTCAGAATCGTTTAAAACCGCATCAACCACTTTGTCTGCGGCTAGATCGGGGAAAGAGCCTAAGTTATTCAAGATGTCGGCTACACGGCCCGCACTGAGAATAGCCTCTGCGATCTTATTTTTATCAGGCAAATTGAGCGCCCGCATGGCTCTTAAGACTTCATTTGACCCTTTTTTCTCAATTATTGCCAGCGCAAATTTTTCATGCTCCTCTTTAGGGATGTCGTTTAGTTTGGGGATTGTCACTGCCAAGCCATCAACTTCGCCTTTTTCGATTAAATCCAGAACGATTTGACGCTTGGGTATGTTTGGGAATTCTTCTGCATTTTTAAGTATTAAGACGCCTTGCCCTTTTTCAAGGAGATGTTTTGCTAGTTCATTTCTATCTAATCCATCAAAAATATCCAAACCTATGACTTGTTTGCCAAACCCTGCTTCAATTAATCCATAAGCAAGTTTAGAGTGATCGAAATTCACAAGCTCGTCAACATGCCGTAAAAAAAGGGGCACATCACTTTCTATATCTGTGTAATCCCGTGTGCTATCTCTAGACAAATTTTTGACAACAGATTCGACTATGGCCGGTTGAAAGCTTTCCGTAGCTTCAAGAAGTCGCTGTTTTTCGTCCCCTTTGTAATAATATTCAGGATAAACTTGGCTGTTCGTCTCATCGTCATAATAATCCGTCTGATCTTCATCTTCCCATATTATTTTGAGCCAGTGTGCAGCTAATTCTGCGGCTTGATCCATGTCTACTCTATTTTCTGCTAGCCCGATTTTCAACGCGCTCAGGAAGTCTTCAAAACCCCCAGTCACATTTTCTAAGTCAATGAGCTCTCCGGCTTTTTCGGTTTGTTCCTCTGCTGGAGTCTCAGCCTGATTTTCCGCTAAGGGCGGTATTAATTCAAAAGGATTCACAGGCATAATCTGGTAGTATTCTAGCATATTTTCAACTTGCATATAAAATGCTAAAATCTGTCAATGAAATTCAAAAGCAAGATCTTGAGCGTCGTCTGTCTGCTTGGCCTGGTCGCTCTTGGCGCTGGTTGTTCTGGCGCGTCTTTATCCAAACAAAACTATCAGAAGCTTGCTCCTGCACCAGCACCGCAAAAAGCCCCTGTCATTCCAACAGAGGCCAGCAAAATACCGAGACCACTATAACCAACAACTGACAACTAAAAACTTACAAGAGTGACCTGGTAACTCTTGTCCCGCCTCAATTAAAATAAATAATGGCGGGATCCCGTTTCGAGGCGGTGATAAGTTGTAAGTTTATAGTTTTCAGTAGTTTCGCAACATCATCTGATGCTTGTTCGCTATTTCAGCGTCCAGCTTTTTTAGGAGCCATGTGTCCTGCATTATGTTCTGGAACTCCATGGACGAATCCTCTTCCTGCCAAGTCGTTGCCGTATAGAAATTATTTTGGTTGCTCGTGAACTCCGCGATGATTATCTTGTTTGTTGTTGCCTGCCCTGGCCATGGCGTACAGCGCGCGAAATATTTGATATCAAAGATACTCCCCGAGGCCTGGCTGTTGATAGGCAGGGTCGCGCACACGCCATAAGGCGAAGTCGGGATCAAGTGCGACTTGGCGGCGCTCTCCAAGGAATACATGAATTTGAATTGTTCGGAATTGCTGCTGGCTTCAGTCTTGAAAAACGGGCAAATAGCCTTGAACTCAGGAGTCTTCGGGTCATTGCATTGTTTGTTGACAATCATGCGTAAAGCCAGCCTGTCCATTTCAGGGTTGCGCAGCAGCTCAACAATCAAAAAAGTTTGTAAGACCAAGAGAATGCCGCCGGCTACGATCAAGATGCGGAAAGCCGTGTCTTTGTGTTCAAAAATATGGCGGTACTCGTCGTTGAAAAACCAGACCTGGCCGCGGACAATAGCCTCAAGCACGATAATCAAGAATGTTCCGGCGCAAGCCAGGATAAACGAAAGCAAAGCATCAATGCCTAAAGCAGTAAAAGACAAAGCCAAGATGGGCAAGCTGAAAATAGTAACAACTGCCCAGACCATGTCCGTGCTTTTGTGTTTTAAGCCTTCTGGCGCGCCGGGTTTGTGCGCATGAATAGTTCGGTGCATACCCTCCAACGAACATTATAGCACATCTAGTATTGTCATTGCGAGCGATAGCGTGGCAATCTCTTACTAATCAACCGAAGTACTTCAGTGTTTCGGTGTGAGATTGCTTCACTGCTCGCTCGCAATGACAAACGGAGGGGTCGCAATGACAGGGCTGGACTTGTCAGTCTGTCCATTTATTGAACAGAGCTCGCGGCAGGAATTTGAGCAAAAGTTTCGTCTTGCTGGTTGAGCGTCCGACTATCACCAAGTCTTTGTTGGATTTGAGGGCAGCCAAGGTCTGTTCCACGACTGTTTGCGGATCAGAATAGGACTCGTAATCTTTGAGGTCAACTTTCATACCGGCGCGTACCTGGAAAGATGTGGCGACCGGGCCTGGGCAGGCGCACAAGACTTTTATGCCTTTGCCTTTGAGTTCTTGGGACAATGATTGTGAGTAGTTGATCACAAAAGCCTTGGTCGCCGCATAAGTAGACATCTTGGGCCAAGGCGCGAGCCCGGCTGTTGAGGCAATGTTTATGATTGCGCCTTTGCCTCGCTTAAGCATTTCCGGCAAAAATAGTTTGGTCAAAGCCAAGACAGCGCGGCAATTCAAGTTGATCATGTTCAGCGCATCCTCATAGCGTATATCTTCCTCATTGCCGTACTTGCCGAAGCCCGCATTGTTGATGAGCACGTCAACCACGATCCCCATCCTGCGCAGCTTGTCAGGTAAAAGCGGCAGCTCTTTGGAGCGCGCCAAATCAATGGCCAGAAAACGCACGTCTATCCCCTCCCTGGAGCGCAGTTCCTCGGACAAGGTCTTGAGTTTTTGTTCGTCCTTGCCTATCAAGAGCAAAGGCTTTTTCTTGGTGGCTAAAACCTGGGCAAAGGCTTTGCCGATGCCAGACGAGGCACCAGTGATTAATGCATAGCCTTTTCTGGCGTCCTTGGCGTCCTGCGTGGCGGGACTGGGGGCTATTTCAGCCCTGGGTTGAGCAGGCTCCAGAGCATGGTCTGTGGTGGGCTGGACTAAGGGAGATGTGGCGTCAATCATATATTTCCTTTAGTAATTAAACTGCGCCCATTTTACGTCTATTGGGCGAATTTTGTCTATTAGCGCTAACTCATCCTGATTTGTCGTCCCAGCTGGCTGCCTTTAACCGAGGACGACAAATCTGTCCTTCCCTTACGACAAGGGAAGGACAGAAAATATTAGTAATCCCCAGGGTGAGTTAGGCCTATTTTGCCACTGACTTCAATGCGCCAATCAAACCGCCTAAAGCCGCAAGCACAAAGATCCAGACTGCGATCCAGCCTAAGACCGGGATAGCAGCGACGATTTGGAAAACGATAACGCCGACGAGCACTGTTTTCCAATCCACTTCCCAATCGCGGGATTTCATCAAGAGTTTGCGCAACCACATGCCCAGGATTATTTCAGCCAAGACGCAAGCTATGAGCCAGGTCAAAGCATAGAGTATGAAGCCGGCGATTCCGAAGATGGATCCAAGGATCGTAACCAATAGGATGACGCAAGCGATCGGGACGACAATTGCCCAGACCAAGCCCCAGCCTAAGTTGGCTGCGAATTTGTCCAACACATCTTTGCTGATGGCAGTGATTTGTTTGCGGAAAAAATGGAATGCAACCAAGGCCGTGACCAGCATCACTAAGAGCTTGATCAAGAAAGCCAGGAAAAATATGCCGAAGGATATGCCGCGCTCTGGTTTATATTCTTCGCGATCAACTGACGGCATTTCTAGCTTAACGAATTGCGAGCCATCGGTTAAAACAGCCTTAGGGTCAATCGCCGCTTCTTTAGTTGAATTGTAGTTCAGCTTTTTTGCAAAGTGCGCGGTTTCACCGATCGTCAGTTTTTCTTGGACATTAAATTTAGTTTCGCCGTTGATCGTACCGTTCACGATTATGCTGCCGCCAGAAGCTTTGACATTGCCCATGACCTTGCCATCAATGGTCACCATGGCCGCGCCAACAATCAAATCGCCTTTGATGACTGCATCAGGCAAAATTTGGACAAAAGAACCGGCCGCGATTACGTCGCCCTCAACTGTGCCGCCGATGGTTACCTTGTTGCCGGCTGCGCGTATGCTGCGCCCGACATTGCCTAAAATATCCACGTACAATCCGCCGACCATCACACTGCCTTTGACATTGCCCGTGATGCGCTCGTTCATGCCAGCGGAGATCAAGTCTCCGTTGAATGTGCCTTGCGCAGTCAAATCCTGTGACGCGGCATACACATCCTGCGCAGCTACAAAATCCTTGGGGGTCAAGATTGAATCCCCTGCCTTGAAGATCGCCGCGCTGGTCGGCTTGGCCCACATGGCCAATGCCAGGAACGCGACTCCAAGAGCTATCGCTCTTTTATGCATAAAAAAATAGAAAAAAATTAAAGTGCGTAAATATTATAGCATACCCATCAACAATAAAAAAAGAGACCAGCGCAGGGTCTCTTTTTCTTTAGGCGTTGCAATATCGCAATGAGTTGTCGCTTGGTGGCGTCTTCTCGTATCGTTCAACCAGCTTCCGTTGGTCTTCGTTTGATTTTTTTATGATTGTTTTAAGGATCCTTTTTTTCTCGCCAGAGCTGGTATTTACCACGAACTCATAAAATGGATTTTCTTCGATTTTTTCGTTTCTAGTTATTCGTAGCTTCATATCAATGTTTCTAAGTCTTCTTTCTTAGAATAAGGGAATTTAAGGTAATTGTCAATTTTGTCTATGTTTAGATGTAAACGCTCCATGTTTTGCTCGAAATTTTTTTCAATGAGCCAAATTTGGGTCTGGTCGCCGTACTTCTCTTTTAGCCTATTGACCGTGTTTTTAGCGGAGAGGAACTGTTCGATAAATGCGTCTTTTGGTATGTTGCGTTTTTCCAGCGCCTCTCTCTTTTGTGTAAATCCCCATGCGACAATTGGATCTTGGTAAACGTATACGATCAGCACTATTCTTTTGTGTTTAAGTGATCGATCTATATTCTTGCATGCTACGTCGAAATTAAACAATGTGCCGTCTAATACGAAATTTTTATTTTTAACCATTGAATAGTCAACTAACTTTTCAACTCCGATTGTGGCGGCTCTTTGAAAAACTGAGGAATTTTTTCCTGTATATCCCGGGAGCAGGAGTCGGATATCATCCGGGTCAATTCTGACAACGCCATTAATCCCGTCTTTACTCAAGTAATCGTTAATGAGGCGCTTAGAAAATTCAGTTTTTCCTGCCCCTGGTGAACCTGCCATAAAGGCCGAGACTGGATTGTTGACTGATGGATATTGCTTGTCATTCGCGAATTTTTCGATCAACTTCCGTTTTTCTTTTTTGATGAATTCAATGGCTGTGTTCGATAGGATCTCATCTTCTTCGTTCATATTTTTTTAAAAAGCGGATTTTAATGAGATTGGCAGCAGCTTCTTAATTTAATGTAATAGCCACGATCTCCGGGCGGTTGCCCGTGCGCATGGTGGGGCCCCAAGAGCCCACGCCGCAAGAAGTGAAGATGGAGAAATCCCCTTCTTGTTTCAAGCCATAATCATAGCCTTTGTATAGGATTTTCGTGATCCAGCCCAAGGGGAATAATTGGCCTTTGTGCGTGTGTCCGGCCAGCATGAGATTGACGCCGATTTGTTTGACTTTGGAAATTTGTACGGGATCATGGAATAAAAGTATTGTCGGTTTGGTCGAGTCATAATCTTGGATGCCAGAGATTGCTTTGTGCAAATCTTTTTTCTTTCCTCTCTCCGGATAACTGATGCCGACTATCTGCAATCCGTCTTCAACCGCCATCATATCGTCAAGGATGCGGGTTTTTGTGTTTTTGATTATGTTAAAAGTCCTTTGCACACCCAAATATGTTTCATGATTGCCTGTTATGTAGAACGTACCGCTTGGCGCTAAAATTTTATCCAAGGGCTTGATGGAAACATCCAAATTAAAATCCATGCCGTCAAATAAGTCGCCGGTGATGAAAACAGCCTTTGGCCGGAGCTTGTTGATCTTTTGGACTATGTCGCATAAAAAATCATAGCCAAGGATATTGCCAAGATGCACATCAGAGATCTGCACGATTGTCTGGCCTTTCCATTCCTGCGGAAGATCTTTTATTTTTACACTCAGATATTTGACTATTGGTCTGTAAGCGTTCCATATGCCATAAGCCGAATAAGCGATCGCGAACATCAGGCCTAAAGCGCCAAACAAAAATTTAGGAGTCTCCCAGCCCACGTATTCGAAAAATTCTGCAGCTCCCCAGGCAAAAGCAAAACCAACTACAAGATTCGTCAAAACCCCCAACCACAGGCCTGAGAAAAAGTAATAGCCTTTGGTCAGCCAATTTTCGTATTTGTAAGCCAAGACCGAGGATAGGAAAAAGCTCAAAGTAAGCAAACAGAGGGCAATACCCAAGACGTATTTGCTTGCAATGTCATGGAGCTGAAAAAGCTCGGCCAAAGACAGGAATACAAACTGGTTGGTAAAGAATAGGATGCTGACTGCAATCGTCAGGCCTAGGATAGTAAAGACGAGCGAATTGATAGCCATGGCATATATCATCATATTTTATTGCAATTCAGTCAATCTCTGCTGTGCGTACACTTCCGGACAGCCTGTAAGTTTGCCATAATATGGACATGAAGAGGGTGGCTAAGGAAAGCGGGATGAAGAGATATTTAGTCGGAGCCGGCTTATTGGTTTTATTCGCTGTGCTGGCTTTTGATATTTTAGGCACTATCTTTGTGCTATCTGTGCGCCTTTGGGATAGGCAGCCTGAGCAGCCCAAGTCAGAGCCTGATTACCAGCTGTTAGCCAAGATGAAAGTTGTGGCCACGGCCTATTCCAGCGAGGCTGCACAAACGGATGACTCCCCTTGCTTAACGGCCAATGGTTTTAATGTTTGCGCGCACTACTCGGCCAGCGGCACGGTTGATACTGTGGCTGCCAATTTTTTGCCCATTAATTCAATCATAAAAATCCCAGAACTTTTCGGCGACCAAAAAGTATTCGTGGTCCGCGATCGCATGAATTCGCGCTATGGCCCGGGGAGAATCGATTTATGGATGCCCGAACGCGATGATGCCGTGGAATTCGGCAAACGCCCGCTCGTGATTGAAGTTTACAAATAACTAACAACTGGCAACTTACAAGAGTAGCTAGGTCACTCTTGTAAGTTGTAAGTTTTGAGTTGTCACTTTATCAGTTTCGCGAACACCAATGAGTTCAAGAAGAAGATAATGAACGTGCTGATGAGCCAAGTGATTTGCAGGCCGATTGGCAGATTAATCATGAGGAAAAGCGGCAAAGCGAACATCACAAAAGCCAAGACAAAGATGATCAAAGTAAACCACGTGACTTTTTTTATGTATCCGCCAGGAATGCCATCTTTGATGAAATTATAGAAAGCGGCCAGGACAAAGCCGGTCACAAACGCAAAAGCTAAAGACATGATCATGAAACTCGCTGGCGGCGGCCCGGCCGTGGGCATCATGCTTTTGCTCCATACGCTGAAGTATTCAGGCAGGGTGTAATAGTTCATGGTGAGCAAAGCTTCAATTTGTCTGATGATGGAAGCGATGACCATGAAGATGAGTGCTGAGAGCGCAACTTTTGACCATTGGAGTTTAAGCATAGTAAGTATTGATAATTAAGCGTTTTTATGCGATAATCGTGTTTAATGTCAATTGTATTACAGTTACAAGGAATCACCAAATCTTTCGGGCCGCGAAAGCTTTTTGACGAGGCTACGCTTTCTATTGCCGAGGGTCAGCGCATCGGCTTAATCGGCGCCAATGGCACAGGCAAAACCACGCTGTTGCGCATCATTTTAGGGCAAGAGACCTTGGATGGCGGCCTCGTATCCATCCACCCGATCACCAAGCTCGGCTATTTGGAACAGAACGAAGAATTCTTGCCAGACGAGACAGTGCTTGGATATCTTATTCGCGTTTCTGGGCGCGAACCATGGGAATGCGCTAAAGCAGCCGGTTCGTTTGAGATTAAGAATGATCTTTTGGAAAAACCGTTTTCAAGCCTGTCAGGCGGATATCAGATGCGTGCACGTTTGGCCGGTATCCTGGTGCGCGAGCCTAATCTCTTGCTCTTGGACGAACCGACCAATTATTTGGATCTGCAGACAGTCTTGTTACTCGAGGAAGTCTTGCGCAATTTCCGCGGCGCACTTTTGCTTGTTTCGCATGACCGCGAATTTTTGAAAAACGTGTGTACGCATACGCTTGAACTGGAACATGAGAAGCTGACTTTGTATCCGGGCAACATTGAAGATTATTTTGAATACAAGGAAGCGCGCTTGGAAGAAGCACGCCGCTACAATAAAAAAATCCAGACCCAGCAGAGGCATCTTAAGGAATTCGTGGATCGCTTTAGGGCCAAGGCCTCCAAAGCCTCGCAAGCCCAGTCCAAGCTCAAACAGCTGGGCAAGCTCAAGACTATTGAGATCGCGCATTCTTTGCGGACCGTTAATTTCAAGATTCCTGTTTTGCCCCAGAAAAAAGCCATGGCTTTGGAGTGCAAGGATTTGGCGGTCGGCTATCCTGAAAAGACTGTTTTGAAAGATATAAATTTTGAGATCAACCGCGGCGAGCACTTGGCCGTGCTTGGTGAAAATGGCCAGGGCAAATCCACGCTTTTGAAAACTTTGGCCAAGCAACTGGCGCCCATCAGCGGTTCTTTCAGGCTGGGTCACAATCTGCGGGCTGCTTATTATGCCCAGCATGTGCCCTTGATGCTGCCCACCATTGGCACGGCCAGTGATTACTTGTTCACCACTGCCAAAGAGAGCTTGCCTGATGATATTTGGCGCATGGCCGGGAATTTTTTGTTTTCCAAAGATGATTTGGATAAGCCGATATCCGTTCTGTCCGGCGGGGAGCGCGCCCGTTTATGCTTGGCTGGCATCTGTCTGGGGAAATATGATGTGCTGATTTTGGACGAGCCCACCAACCATCTTGATTTTGATACGGTTGAGGCATTGGGTGAGGCTTTGCAGGAATACGAAGGCACCATCATCTTCGTGTCGCACAGCCGGACATTCGTTTCCCAAGTAGCGACCTCCATCCTGGAAGTCAAAGATGGTTTTGCCCGCCGCTATCCGTATCCTTATGACATTTACGTGTACGAATTGAAAACGCACGAGAGTTTTTCAGAACCAGAGGAACAAAAGCCAGTGGTTGAAGGTAGAATTCCTTATATGCGCATCAAGGTTGATATTTTTCAGGATATACAGAAAGAAAAGCGCGCGCTCAAGCGCATGGAGCAGGATATCGCCACGCTGGCCGACGAGAAAAAAAGAATAATCCAGTTTTTCGCGGATAATGCCGGAAGCGTTGATATCAAAAAATCAAAACGCCTAAAAGAGATTGATGCGCAGATTCTTGTACGCGAATCTGATTGGCTATTGTCTCAGGAGCGCTTGGAATCATTCAACATGGAAATGAAGACAGCTGAGGGGAAATAAAAAAACCTTCTTTACAGAAGGCCTAGGGCACGGAGTTGAGCGAACAGGACGTAGATGCCGGTAAAGAGCATGTAGCGCCGGTTCAGCGCTTGGTTAGTGAGCGTGGCTAGCGGGTCAGTCGGGTCGCCGTGTAGTTGTTCGGCAATCACTTGTCCCACGGTCGTGGTTTTGAATCCGCGGCGTTTTGTTTCCACTACAAGCCGTTCAGGAAAACGGATGCCTGGTGTGGTACTGAAGTACCAATCGCCAGTAGGTGTGAGCGCCGCAATCACAGTCTGGTCGATGGTCACGTCTTGCGCTCGGATCAGGCCGCTCTCAATGCCAAGGCAAAGAGCTTGGGGATATGCGTTCGCGGTCAAAGTTGCGCGGTCCTTAGCGTACTTCAAGATTTGTTCAAAACCCACGGGCTGCTGGTTCCACTTTTCGGTTGGAACACGAAATTGGATGATTTCACAAACCACCTGCTGCTTTTCACACGCCTGCTTGAGCGCGACATACTTGTGCGGGCTGGTTGAACCAATCGCGATTTTCATGGTCCCCTCCTAATTCAGGCTTCAGCTCGGGATGAGGCCGCAGACAAGCGGCTCTGGCTCGAGCAAAAGCTCCAGACATCTGCGAGTGTGATGTCTGGAATCATCACCTGTGAGCAGAGCCACGTCTGAGCGGGTCATCCATTCCAGGCGAACGCAGAACGCAAGCATGAGTGCGTTGTTCCACGGACTGCGATAGCCCGCGAACCCCACGATGGCGCCAGAGGGCGTGCGAATCGCTCCTGTATCAGATGCTGTCTCTGGTCCGACTGAGTCGTGCCAGTCTTGCCTGATGCACTCCAAGGTCCGACACGCCACGACGCTGCGCTCATAGCTGCTTCTTTTGAATTCGGGCAGGACTTCGCCGACTCGGGTAACCAAATCAGGAGTGGAGCCCTCATTTGACTTCAGCATCAGGCAGAAATATCCGCCTTTTTCCTTGGCCGAAGGGTTCAGGGCATTCACCCTGTCAACCAGCCGTTGGAGTTCGTTCATGGCTTCGCGTGCAAGGAACATCTTTAATACCTCCTGAGGTTCTATTCGAGCAGGGCCTTGAGCTTGTCATGGTCGTCGTCCCAGGCTAGCTGGAGGGCACGGCTCAGCTTAAGCCAATGCATGTTGACGCACAGAGCGAGCATGATCAGCTCGTTCCACGGAGCATCATAGCCTGAGAAGCCCACGACCGTATCATTGTCTGCTCGTACTGCGCCGTCCATGCCGGGGAGGCATGAGCTGACCTGGAAGCGCGGCGCCTCATTGTTGAGCCGCTTGGTCACCAGTTGGCACCGTTCGAAATGGTCGTGCTCGTGAAGCTCGTTGACTTCTCCCACTCTGACGACCAGTGTAGGAACGGCCTCAGCGGTCAGCTGTTGGACAAGGCAGAAGTACCCGCCCTTTCTCTCAGCCTGGGGATTGAGGCTGTTGACCTTGCCTACGAGCACCTGCAATTCACGGATGATCTGAAGAGCGATGGACATGACTACCTCCTGGTTGTAGGCATTAATATTGCAGAAATCTCTTAAAGTGTCAATATCCCCTGCCCAGGCCTTAATGCATTAAAAAGGGTCGTCAATTATGTTATTTTATGCTAATCTAAAGCATGGAAATCCGCTATGTATAAATATATTCTGGTTCTGATTGCAATCTTTGCCCCTCTATCCTATGCGAGCGCGCAGGATGTGCCTTTTTTATCCCAAGCTCCGACTGGCCAATGGAATGATATTCGACAGGCCCAGGGTTGCGAAGAAGCAGCCTCAATCATGGCTGTGGCTTGGGCGCGCGGACAAACTTCAATTGACTTGAAACAAGGCCGCGATAGGATTGTCGGCATCTCAGATTGGGAATTCAGGAACTACGGCCATTTTATTGATACTTCAATCCAGGACACGGCCGAGAGGATCATCAAAGGATATTTGAAGTTTGATGACATCACAATCAAGCACAACATCACGGTCAAAGATATCGCGGCCGAGGTCTATGCGGGAAAAATCGTGATCACTGCCATAAACGGGCGTAAATTGCCTAACCCTCATTATAAATGGCCAGGCCCGCTCCATCATGAATTGGTTGTAACGGCCTATGACCGCGAATCAGATGTGTTTACGGTAAACGATCCCGGTACAATCTTTGGCCGCAGCCTGCAATTCACAGGCAAGCAACTGCAATTCGCGCTTCAGGATTATGAGTCAGGCAGCGGCAAGTCCAGGAAAGCTCTGCCCCCGGCCATGATTGTGTTTGAGCGGCTCTGACCTTGACCGCAACGTAGGTCCGTGATAAGTAGAGCTAGTCGATCACCCAAGGAGGTTTGGCATGGAGTTCAAAGCGCTCGGATATATCATCACTTTTTTTGCCGGTGTAATCGCCTCTGTCATCGTAAATTGGTATACGAGACGGCTGAAAAACACCCA
>Ga0172379_10003824_pt1 | contig 23308 bp, 38 predicted proteins | sample GrowelOW334metaG_FD_119756 | JGI IMG/M metagenome (GOLD analysis project Ga0172379, IMG submission 119756) | Groundwater microbial communities from an aquifer near a municipal landfill in Southern Ontario, Canada - Groundwater well OW334 metaG | ecosystem: Environmental > Aquatic > Deep... | reverse complement strand
TCTGAATCGCCGACTTTCCACGGGAGCGGGTTAACCATCAAGTATTCAGGCGAAGCTGGGAAGTGTTGGCCTGTGATAATATCGTAAACTTCGGTTTGGAATTGAACCCACGTTTCAGGTGGGGTTAGTGGTGGCTTGAGGCGCGCTTGTTGTTTTAACGCGGTTAAGAGTTGGTTGCGCGGTTTTTGTTTTACGGTTTCTTCAGGGTTAAGCAAGTATTGGTTGACGCCGTTGAAAACGTCGGTTTCGTCTCCTGTTTTCCATCGGGCTTCTTGCGCGTTCCATATCCACCATATTTTGGCTTGATCAAAGTATAATGGTTGTTTCGCTAGTAGGCCGACGGCTAGTTTTTGGTAGTTGGTTTCGCTATTCAGGAAAAACGAGTTGTCGAACGCGTTTTGTATTAGTGCTAATTCTTCATTTTTCATTTATTTTGCACCTCTAGGCGAAAAACAATAATTCGGGTTGGGAATTTTTTTCTTTGGTGGCTTTATATGTGAGAGTGAGGTTTGAATTATTGACTCGCAACGCCATAACTTGATTTCGTTCGGGTACGCGACTTCGTAGTCTTGCGGCGGCGCGTCGGGTACTTCGGTTAAAAACGTTTTTCTTTTGCTTGTCTTGTCGTGTAGGCCGCCGAACTCGCGCACGGGGTGTTTGGCGTAGAGCATTACTTCGTCGAGTTTGCTTTCTCCGTGTTGTGATTTGGCGATTTCGTGTAGTCTTTTCATCAAGTATTTTTTGGCGATGTGGTTTCGCAGCCATATTTTTTCGAAGTGTATTGCGTCTAGGCGTTGTTTTGTGGTTTCGGTGATTTCGACGTTTAAGTCTAGGAATATGTGGATGTGGATTGATTTGCCGCCTGTGTAGCCCATTATGAAGGGGATTTGTGCGTCTTTTAGTATTTGCGTGGTGATTTTGGTGATTTGCGCGTTTTTTTCGTATTCGGGGTAGTCGTACTCGATTACGATTTCGTTGTTGAGGATTACTCTGTGGTTGACTGGTAGTTTTTCGATGGCTTCTATTAGTGGGATTCGGGGGTGTTTTACGTTGTGGCATACTTGAATTTTTTCTTGCGGGTTGACGCTGGCTAGGTATATCAACCATTTTTCTTGTTGTAAGTCAGTTGCCATTTTTTAAAACCTGTACGAATATGCTTTTTTGTACGCGTCTTGTATTCGTTGGACTGTTGCGGTTTCGCGTAATTTAGAATAATAGTTTTTGTGGCGGCAGATTCTTTCGTAAAATCCTGCGTATTCGATTCCTATTTTTTGGCATACTGGGCATTCGCAGAATGCGAAGTATTCGTCACTGTATATTTTTGGGCTTTGTGCTGTTTCGTGGTGACATTTTTGGTAGGTTTGTATAAATGGTTCTTCAGTGTAGAATACGTCTAGAAATGGTTTTGGTGTTCCGTATATAAGGTAGAATTTTTTGTTTGGTTCTTGTAACGCGATTGTTTCTAGTTTGTAGCTTGCTTCTAGGTTTGGGTATTCTTGTTTGGGTTTGATTTCTAGTATGGCTTTTTGTTCTGGTAAGTAAAAGTCGGGCGTGTATATTTGTCCGTTTCCTATTTTGTAGGTTTTGTGTTCGTATTGGTATGGTAGGTTTAATGCTTCGAAGAATCTTGCTTCTAGGCGGCTTCTAAATTCGCAACCGTTGTATTCGGTTGGTATTCCGAATTTTCCCATTTTATTGTTTCACTCTCCTTTCTTCGTTTGTGATCGTTCGGTTGATTTGTTGGTCTAGGCGGGTGTAGAATTGTGCGGCGCATTTGGGTGTGCAGAAGTGTCGTGTTTTTTTGCTCCATAGGTCTTTGCCGTAGATGGGGCTGTTTGATTCTTGGTTGCATCCGTTGCATTTAGTCATTGTTTTTCACTTTTTGGCGCGTCGTTTTTCGTGCTCCAGAATTGGGCGTATTTGCCTTTGGTTTTTTCTCGGTCTTGGATGGTGATTGTGTTTTCGCCGTATTCTAGTTGTAGGTATTCCACGAGGGCGGGGGTTAGTCTCATGTAGGGGGTACTTCCGATTTTTATTAGGCTTGTTTTATCTCTCATTTCATTTAACACCTGCTAAGCGCACGCTTAGTGAGTTTATATAGTTTTTTGTGGAAGCGCGGTTGGTGTAGTCATCGGCAAGGTACTGTGTCTCGCTTTATAAGCGAGGGTAGCGTTGTTTAGTGTTAGAGGTAGATATAGCATGAATCAAGGGAAAATCAACGTGAGTGACGCGCCAATAACGCGCGTGCAAGAAGAGCAAACGCCAGTCGCAGGCTTCCCGCCCGACGTGAGCTTAATCGAGTGGCCGTTCAGTATCGCGGGCTGGGTTCGTAAAGACAAGAACGGCAAGGAGTATTTGTCGATTACGCTGCAAAAATCCCGCAAGCTTGATTCAGGCGAGTACGAGCGGGCGGATATTATGTTGTTTCGTGACGAGTTGCCTAAGTTGTCGCGTTTGATCGCGGATTATTACGCGGAGACTAGAGCCAAACGCTAAGGTAGTATTTCGTCTTTTTTCCCTCGTTTTTTCTCTTTTTGATTAGTGGAAGCGCGGTGCGTGTTTTCTTCGTTTTACGGCTTTTTGTTTATAAAGGGTTGACTTCCAGTAATCGGGTTTGTAGAGGTAAACTTAATGGAATAATAAGGTATATAAACAGATACGAATATACATCTATTCAGACGGTTGAACCCGTCGGAGCTGAAAAAAATGAATGAAGTAAAATTTGTAATGACAAAAGCAGTTTTGCAAGAACTTCTTATGGAAAGCTGGGTTGCTGGCTGGAGAAGGAAAAATGACACAAACGACAATGGAAAAATAGATGATAGTATAAAAATCATCGTAAACTTTGTTGAATACAGGTGAAAGTAAAATGGATTTTGTAACGAAAATAATCGCGTACGAAAACGGAGAATTAAACGATAAAGAAACGCTCGCTTTATTCTCTAAATTAATAAGCACTGGGCAAGCGTGGACTTTGCAAGGACATTACGGGCGTACTGCGGCGGCGTTGATCGCTGACGGCTGGCTTGAAAGCCTGACGGGGAAACAATTGAAAGACTTGGTGAAATTCTGATGACAACTCGTATTGAACAAAATGCTATTATCGACATTGTATTTTTTCTTCTTTGGTTTATGTCTGCAACATTCATACTAATATATTTATCAGCAAATTCTTCAATTCAATACATCTGGAATGGAATTGCAGCACCATTCAATTTTTCAGTATTAGCATTATTCATGCTATTATGGATTGAATTGTTTCATCGAATCAAAATGAAATTATTTCACAGAAGGTTTTAATGCATGACACCGCCCGAATACTACAAAAAGATGATTGATGCGGCTTCGAGTTGTCGATTGACAAGGACATTATACACGTCAAAAAAGGCTTGAAGGCCATAAAAATAGAGTACGACGAAGGTGCAGACTTGTACAACATCGAGAAAATAGCCTTAAAAAAAGATTATTCCACTAGCCGCGAGGCCATCAAGGGCGTTTTTTGTGACCAGTTGGCCGACGTGATCGAGGAATATTTTAGTTTTTCTTACTTGAACAAGCCGATATTTGGATAAAAGAATTGGAGGGGTTGTATTATGAAAAATGAATAGAAAACCAAGGAAAAAGAAGAGGTAAAGCCGTTATTGCGCGTTATGGATAACTCGCAAATAGCGATGTTGGACACTGAAAGCCCGAAAGTTAAGGCGCTCGTGCAATTAGGGGAAACTAAGTTTTTTGAGTTACCTAGCGACGACGCGAGCGTTCCGAAAGTGCCTAAAATGGAGGATCAAGCGATCGCTCAATTCCCTATAGAATACTTGGAGGAGTTTTTCAAGATAATGCGGAAACTCAAGGGCGTTAAGCCTGCGCACGTGCGTTTTTACGTTAAGACTGACGCGCCGTTAAAAGTAGAGTTTAAAGACGGTGACGGTTTGATAACGAGTTTTTGGCTCGCGTCGCGCGTCGAAAATTGATTGATTGGAGGATTGGTTTAATCATGGAAAAAAACGAGGAAATAGAGGCGTTGAAGGAAGAGATCGCGCAGCTTGAAGCTGATTATCGCGTGCTTGAAGACGGCGAGAATGAGGATGAGTACGATGATTTTATTGACGACGTGACGGGCGTCGTCAAGATTGGTAGCTTGAGTTTTAGCGCGTCGCGCATTCTCAAGGAGCTTGATCCGATCGCGTACAATTGCGGGATCGCTGAGTATAACGACGAGAAAATGACGGAGCTAAGAGACGAAATCGACGAGAAGAAGGCGGAATTAAAAGAATTGGAGGGAGAAAAATAATGGTTGAATTTTTGGTTAGTTTGTTATTCTGTGCTGAAAATCCTAGCGAAGTGCGGCATATTTTTTCTAAAAATATCCCGTCGTATGCTGATAGTGGGTATTCTACGAGTATGAAAATTTTGCGAATAGATGCAACGGTAGATGGTGATTGATATGCGAATGAATGTTTCTCTCTTTCCCTTGGGCAGCGAGGAATTGAATAGCGTGGTTTATCGTTTGACCGCGTTGTACGGCAGCGTCACAGTCGCCGCTATAGGCGAAGAGGTGTACTTGAATGCTTAAAAAAGAAGAATTGGAAGCGCAAGTTAAGGCGTTGCCGTACGAAGTGACGCGCGCCGTGATTCGCGCGCACGAAGAGTATAACGGTTGGAAGAATTACGAGACGTGGCTCGTAAACTTGTGGATTACGAACGAAGAGAGTTCGTACGAGTATTACCGCGAGCTAGTACGCAAAGCGAAGAGTGACGGCGAAGCAGCCAAAGCGTTGAAAGATAGCGTCGAGGAAGGTTGCGACGAGTTTGTAGGCAATCGAGGCAATCTTTACACGGACTTGCTTAACGGCGCGTTGTCGAGCGTGGATTGGTTCGAGGTAGTAAAGGCATTAAAGGAGGATTGAATAAAATGAGTGAAAAAATAGAAGTGAGTTTAACGGATTTAGTAGCGGCCGTGGATCGCGGCGCGGCTCTAGACGTTACAAACCAAAACTTGAAGTATGCGAGTTCGGACTTGAATAATTATTTAGACGTGCCGCGTACTGTGGATCAATTAGTAGAGATTACGGGGCGCGCGAAACAAGGCGTTATCGTTGCTCTCGGCGTTTTGCGTAAGCAAGGGCAAGTAAAGCGTTTCTTGTTTCGTGACGAAGTGTTTTACGTTAGCTCTCGCGCGTTAGCGCTTTTTAAGAGCGACGAGCGCGATGATTCCGAATTGATTTTGCGTAAGCCTGTAGTCGTTCACGCGGTGAAGAGCGCGCCGAAAACGATCGCGCGTTATAACGCTAAGGTAAAGACGCCTGAGTTTCGCGCGCGCGCGCGTCGGCCTGTAGAGTTAAAAATTCAAATCGTGAAGGAGTATCACGCGTGCAAGTCGAACGCGGCGAAGCAAGCGGTTTTAAGAAAGTTCGGCGTGCCTACTGCGTCAGCGTTGGCGTATATGGATTGGGAGTTAAGGAAGTATGGGGTTTTGCCCGCGCGCGCGACGCGCGGTATGCCTGATTTTGTTCGGGAGGCGGCGCGAGAGAGCAAAAAGGCGGTAAAGGGTGGCGTATAATGGCGAAATGTATAAGGGATCGGGTGCGTTTGCAGGCGATAAGGCACGCGTCGGGGCGGTTAGTGTTCACTTTGAGCGTGCCCGTGCGGTTCGCGCGGGATAACGCGGCGTTGTTCAAGAAAGGCGCTGAATGGCGCGTGGCTTTAGTAGGTAAGCGGTTAGTTTATGAAAAGGCGGAGGACTGAGTATAATGGTGAAGATTACGGTGAGTGACGCGTTTTGCGAGAAGATAACGGCGTTGTACGTGAAGCGTGGTTACGCGCCGCCTGAAACGCGCGTAGAGTGGGAGAGTATGTTTAACGCGTACTTGAAAGAAAACCTCTTACTTTTTCTAGAGGATTGCTTAACGGAGGAGAACAAATAATGGCTAAGTGCGGTATTGATAAATATGATGCGTTGCCTGCTAGAGTAGGTTTTGTTGATGTAGATTACTTGCGTTGGCGTTTGAGCGTATGCTTAAACCCGTCGAGCAATCCTATAATAAAATTTTTTAGTCCAGCGCATACTGAAAGCGATAAAAAACAAATTATGAAATTATTGGATTCGGTGATTTAAATTGAGTTTTGTTAATAAGATTTGGATAGAGACGTTTAAAAATAGGCCGTTCTTGACTGGTTGGGCTTTTTGCTTTTTTGGTTTTGCCGCGTACTTGATTGGAGTTTTTAGTAATGGTTCGACTCGCGTTTACTATTATAATTATACTAACGGATTAATTTTTGTCGTTGGCTCTATAGTAGGCGCGATACTAATAGATTATATGAACGAATACGCTAAAACCAAGCAAGGAGGCTAAAACATGAAATGTCTAAAATGTGGATTTTGGACTAACGGAACTAGGAGTTATTGTCGTAATTGTGATGCTGCGTTACCGCGCGGTATTCAAGCCGCAAAAAATCGTTATAAAAAATTTAAGGAGGTCGCTGGAAAATGAATTATTCAACTTTCAAGACTTTGTCTTTAGGCGCGAAAGACAAAACGCAACAATTAGTTATTAATAGGTTAAAAAAAGAACCGATGACCGCAGGACAACTAAAACATAACCTTGGCTTATCCCGCGCGTACATTCATGTTTTAATTAGCCGTCTAGTAAAAAAAGGCGTGATTGAAAAGCGCAATGATGGCGTTAGTCTTTATTATGGTTTAAAGGAGGTCGCTGGAAAATGAGTTTATTACGTTTGAAATTGAGAAAGGGAACTAGGGTTGAAACTGCTTTAAAAAAGTCAGCGGTATTCTTTCGGGATGCAATTTTATCGAATAGTTTTGACTTTTACCTAGATGAAACTATGGAGTTTAGAACCGAGGTGGAAGCATGAGTTTGCCTAGTGCGATTGAGAATTTTGATGTTCCTGAGAAGTGTCCTCACGATTATTATGGAACGCATTGTTTTGAGCGTGTTGGAGTTTGGGATAGGCGTTTGTGGTTTCGTTGTTCGCAGTGCCACAAGTATTTTTTCGAGGTTATAGACGTATTCAACTATAGAAATGGTGAGAAAGTGGATGATTGATTTTTGGTTGGAGACGATCAAGACTGCGTTATTGTTGTTTGTTGGTTGGCTCGCGGGTTACGCGTGCGGGCAAGACCGCGCGTACAAGCGAGTTAACGTAATGCTAGATGAATTATTGACGCGAATAAAAAAAGACAGAGGGGAAATTGAATGAAAAATTCGCGGGTGACGAAAGACGGTTATTACGATCGTCAAGGCGCGTTTTGGTCGTGGGAGGCTATAGATGATTTATTCAAGATGGCGCACTACTTGAAAAGCGCGGTTTCCCTAGCTAACTATTTAGCGACCGAACGCGCCGATGACAAAAACAATTACTTGCAAGATTGACTAAACTCTATTTCCTAGATTTTATCTTGGAGTTTTGGTCAACCCACGTGTACTTGTTGTTTAAGCTCACGCCGATCGTGTCTTGTCCCCACTTTTTTTGTTTTTGTTTCGCGTAATTCAGGAAGTCTTTGTCGTGCGCGTACAAATCCTTTTTTTTGGCTGCGGAGTACACGATGACGCCGTTTTCTTCGATTAATTTTTTGTTGTCGGTGTCGTGCCAGCCGCCGACGTCTTTTACGCTGGTGTAACCGCCGAAATTGTTGCTCATGTGTAGTCTTGTTTCTTTTACGCGGTTGTTCATTTCGGTGGGTGATATTTTCTCGGTTTTTTTCTGTCCGTTTTTGTAAGTGTTGCGGGTGCTTGGCACGTTCATTTCGACGCGGTTGGTAGCGTCAGGTTTTACCCAGTCTAAGTGTTGGTTCGAGTTAGTTTTATACTTGCATTTTTTGGCGGCTATAGAGTGCCTGCGGTTTTCTCCGAACCAACCGTTGTATTTCTTGCTCATTTGTAACGACCTCTCTTCGCCGCGAGCGAGTGCCTGCGTGACTGCAAGAACCAACCGCTCTGGCCTTGATTTTTAGCGTATTCAGGGCGCGTAGTGAACGTTTGTCGCACGGTTCGCGCGGGAATAATCATTTCTCCCTTGTGCACGCGCGCGTAGCCTGTTTCGCGCACGATGCCGCCGCTACCGTAGGATTGCAAGACGCCTTGCTTGATTCTCATCGTTTTATGCACGCCTGTGCGATCAAAGAACGTGTTTATCGCGTCTCGATCCGACGCCGAGTAACCGCCCGTGTAGCCTTTATCGTCAGCAATCTTAGTGCCGTAGTGGTATAACTCGACGCCGTCGGGAGTGACTTCCGTACGGTAACTACCACTTTTGTAACCCTTCCTGTTTTGAATACTCTTGCTAGTTAGTGACGCGACTTTACCAATCGTTTTACCCATTTCTTTCACCTTATTTTTTTTTGAGGTTGTGAGGCCGTTGTTTAAGCGGCTCAAACAACTAATTTTTTCTATTAAAACTACAGTCGGCTGCCTTTAACGTCGCCTCTCCACGCGGGCTGCCACGGTTGACGGGTAGCCTTGCTTTTGTGAGCGAGGTCTCTCTTTCTACCGAGCGCGCTCTGCGTGTACGCCTGCGGCTTCTTGCGCCTACGGCCTTTCAAGGCTGCTAGGCTGTGTTTGCGGCCTTCGCCGAACCATCCTGTTTTTCTTGCCATTTTTATTTTCACCTTTTTATTACTACAATAATGATTCCCGTGATTATTACTGCGGCGGCGATCCACATCATTAATGCGTACGCGTCGTCACGCGTCATCCGCGCTATAATCCTGTCAACGTCAGGTAAATCACTACTAGGCACGTAGAACGCCTCCGAGTCCTTTTCTGAATGCTAGGAACAACATTAACGCGATGAATGCGTAAACGTAAATCAAGGAGAAGCCGAAAGCGGCGAGCACTACTATCAAGTTGTTCACTAAGTGCGCGCCCCAACCGAAACCACCACTACGGAAGAACAAGTTGCCCGCGAGCATTACGAGTCCGAAAATGCTGGCTGACAAGATGCTGCCTGTCGCTCCGCCGTAAACGAAATAATGGAATAAACCGAAGCCAACGCTGCCGAGTATTGCTCCCGCGATGCTAGGAATAACCCACCCGTTGACTCCAAAGGCGTTTTTGAGTTGGTTTGCCGCGCTGAAAGGCAAGACTTGACGGAAGAATTTTTCTTCCACGTAACTCGCCACGACGACTGTAAACAGCATTGCCGCGATGAATCCCGTCGAGATGTTAACGCTGAAAGGCGTCGCTATTGCTAGATTGCTGAATTGTAAAATCAAGCCTACTACGCTACCGATGGCGAACGCGGGCAAGAACTTTTTGAGCGAGCCGAGTCCTGCGTAAGCGAAAATCACCGTGTTCTCCTTGATTGAATCCAATCCTGCTATTACGGCGGCCACGATCAGCATGAGCATGAATACTAACGCCGTGTCCAAGTAAGCGGGCACGTTGACTATTACCCACATCAAAATGAAAGCGATCAACAACGTCATTAAGCCCGCGAAGCCTTCAGCCCACTTGTCGTCATCCCAATCAACCAAATTAAAACGATTCAGGTTCATGCGTTTTTCACCAGTTCGTGTAATTGTTTATCTGTGAGGAGTAATGCTGAAATCACGAGTAAAGCTAGGAACGTTATTGGGTAAACGAGTACGAATAACGGGAAGCCCGTCACGCCTGCTATCTGGTATAAGTTGGCTAGGAACACGTCTATTGCTCCGCCTGATAAGAGCGTGCTCGTGTTGATTACGCCGTTGAAGTCAACTGCTAGAGCGGGAATCAATAAGTCGGTGGCGGCTATGAACGCGAAAAAGCCTGTGGTTCTCTTGATGGTGTTGTTGTTCAAGCTGCCTAGCAAGTAGCTGGGGATCAAGTAGAAAATGAATGTGGTGAGTGCGAATTGGTAGGCGAAGTTGAGTTTTTCTATTTCGGGTGCGTATTGAGTGATACCAATGCTCCAAATTATAGCGACGGCTGCGGCGATGAGGATTGTTCTCAACTTGAATTTAGAAAAATCAATCATTGTGGCAACCTCACTTTCCTTCCAAACAAGAATGGTTCAACCACGCCGTAAACGTTCAATCCTATAAAGAATAATACTATCCAACCCATCGGGTTAGTAAACATTAACGCGATCCACTGAGTCAAACCTAGCGTGGCGTTAATGTTGTTCGCCATATGAAAACCTACCGCGAACAAGAAACTAGCAGAAATGTAAGGAATAATATTCTTGCCCATATCTAGAGCCGCGACCACGTTTATGGCTACTCGGAACAACATCGCGCTCCAAAAGAACGCTGACAAGCTAGGTTGGTTAGTGTGGTAAGCAGCGAAAGCTATAGCGTTCAATACGGGAATCGTGGCGGTTTGAAACCACACGTTCTTAAAGAATCCTAGCGATTTGATGCTGTTGCCTATAGCGTTGAATATCGCGGCCATTACGAGCATTGCGCCGACTAGAAAGAAGTATTCTTCAGCGACTGGCGCTGCTACTGTGACGACGTAGTTTTGAAAGAACGGATCGCTTGCTAGGCTTTGTTGTACGCTAGAGTACGCGCCTATAACGCTGAAACTGCCGTTGAAAGTAATCAAGTAGCCAATAATAAATCCCGCGATGAATCCTAAGCTGTTAGCGAAGTTGTTGCCTTCGTAACTGAAAAAGTTCCATTTGCTAGGCCAATAGCGTTTTGTGTCTTGGTATATGCCGCCGAGGAATCCTGCGATGGCTAGGATTAGGAATACTAGGGTTACGCCTATTAGTGTGGTGTTGCCTGTGTTAGCGCCTGAAACTAGGAAGAATCCGAGGCTTACGAATAGGAATACGCTTAGGGTGATGTCTTGCCAACTGAATTTTTTGAGGTTCAAGTCATCATCACCAGTATTGCTGTTACGATGTCTAGGGCTATAAAGACGCCTGCTGTGTTAGTGATTTGGTAGTCGTCGTTTTGTTGTTTGAGGGTTGCGAATGCTGCGATGCTGAACATGAGGATGAGGATTGCCCACATTGGTACTAGGTTGTCTCCGATTTGTATGGTGCTTGACTTAACAAAGTGACCAATATCCACGTTGCTTGTCGCGCTTGAGATTAAGGCGGTTGCTTGACTAACGGTGTTGTTGATGTATGGTGTGAATAAGCCTCCGCCAGTGTCTGAACCGCCCACTTCGCCCGCTATAATGTTTTGCACGGTTAAGCCTCTCGTGCCGCTCGTCACGTTGTTGCCAGCGACGTCAAAACACTGTATGCTCCAGTAGTGAGCGCCTGCCGTCAAATTGGTGGCGGTATAGTAGTAAATCGTGTTGTTTACGACGGCTGAGTCAGTGTAAATCAGTGCGCCATCCCATATTAGCGAGCAATTAGCGAAGGCTATGTAGTCTTGCTTGGCGATCGCGCCGAACAATATGGGGTTAGCCCCGCTTTGTCCGTCGATTGGCATTAAGGCGGTAACGCTGAAAGCCGCGCCGTTAACGAAAGTCCACCTGAAGCTAGTGTTGTTGTAGTTGCCTGCGTTGTCGAACGCCCACACCGTAAAGTCAAAAATGCCTGTTGCCGAAACGCTCTGGTTGATATTGCAGTAAGCCGTGTTTTCCGTCAACGGTGTGAATGCTAGAGTTGAGTTAGTGCCGTTAGTCCACTGCATCACGCAGGAAGTGACGTTGTACGTGTCGGTCACGGTGAAATTGAAGTATTGATAATTTATGCTGGCGTTCGTGTTGTTAGCAGGCGTCGTCATAACGATCGCGGGAGCGGTGCGGTCGATGGTTAAAGTAATCCAGCTAGTAGCCGTGTTGTTTAGTGAGTCGTTGCAAGATACCGCGATCGTAAAGTTAGTCGGCGCGATCATTGTTTGGTTAGTAAAGTTGAAAGGCGAGGCAGTCAAATACTGCGACCAAATAGTGCTGTTTGTAGTAACGCTTGAGATCGGGTTCGTGTCTGTGCACGTGCCGTTTAAAGTCAATCCGTTGAATGCTTGCCAAGCCGTATTATTCGCGGGAGTGTTGATCGTTAGGGTTGGCGCAGTGTTGTCGATTGTTATTACGTCAGATACGCCTGTGCCGTTGAGTCCTGCTGAATTAACTGCTGTTACGCGCACAGTATAATTATCATCGTAGTCTAACGCAGTGTTCCAGTATAAACCTAGAGCGCTAGTGTTAGTTCCAAGGTAACGAGCGAAAGTACCATTGTAGTAGTATATCGAAGTGAAGTAATTACTTATGCCGAGTCCAGTGCCTCCGACTGAAGCCGTAAAGTTTATCGGGATCGTTGAACTGTAATACATCGTAGTAGCGTTCGGGTTCAAGATGTTAGGCGAAGTCGGTCTTGTTACCGACTCGTTCAAAGTATCCGAAATCATTGTAGAGTTAGCGCAGTTGCCGAGCCAATCGCACGATTGAACCATATAAGTATAATTCGCCCAACCGCTGTAACCGTGAGCGTGCAAGTCTATAGTGCTTGAACGATTGCTCCAAGAAACACCGTTGTTAGTAGTCGTGCGCGTTTGGTCGGGGCGAGTTACTGTAGCGACTTCCCACACGCTCCACGATCCCGCGCCTGTAACTCCGCGTAAAGCGAAGAAACTCTCGTTAGTTACTTTCACTGAGCCAACGAAACCGTTCACTATAGGCATTGGTAGTAAAGCGTGAGACAAGTATATGCTATGAGTGTGATTCCAAGCTAGTGCAGCACTAACCGTGCCGAATTGTGAACAGAACGAACTCGTTGAAATCGAGCCTGTAGAGTAAGATGAGTTGCAATAATAAACTCGTAGAGGATTCACGGTTGGAGCTGAAGCGTTCGCCATAAACTCTATTTCGTAATCTAGACTTGACGAAATGTTGAACAAACGAGTCTTAACAACGTCGTTACCGCTACTCAAAACGTAAGCCGAGTGAACGGTGGAGTCAAAAACGTCAAAGTCAAGGTTGTTAGTAGATGGATAAATTTCTCGGTCTGTAGCATTGTAATACCAGTAACTCGACACGTTACCTTGGCTAGTAGTAGTATTCGACCAAAAAGGTTGGTTAGTGCCGTTAATGAATAGCCACGCGCCATTCGGGTTAATAGTCGTGTTTACTGCGTGCCAGAAGATAACGCTCGTGTTGTTCACGCCTACAGTATCAGTCGCAGTGAAAGTAATGTTTAGTATTTGGTTATACATATTCAGCGAGTTAATGTCCGCAGGATACTGAGAGTTCCAAGTGAACACTGGCGCAGTCCTATCGATTCCAATAAAGTAAGTGGCGTTAGTAGTGTTGAGTGACGGGTTTTGAGCGTCGTAACAATTCACGCCCCACTTGTAGTAACCGTTAGGAATGCCAGCGACTGAAATAAAATTGTTCGAGTTATTAGTTATCGTGCTCGCGTTCGTGTTGTTCAAGGCGAATGTTCCGCTCCAATTGCCCCAAATTGAACAATTCAAGAATCCCGCGCCCGACGAAGGCTTGTACGTGAAAATTATCGGGTTCGAGTTATTGTACGCGGTGCTCGCGGGCGAAATCAAACTCACGACAGGCGCGTCAACTGCTGCCGAGTATAATATTGGCGCTCCGTAACCGCTATTTACTTCGCCCGTGTTGCCTGTAGCTTTACGAACGAATACGGAGTCAACGTGAATAATATCCGTGCCTCCAGCGTTCGCGGGAGCACAGAAACTCACGTTCAACGGAGACGCAGGATTAACTGTAGTAAAGTAGTAATTAGTTACGAGGCCGTAAGTGTACTCGTGTCTCTTGATGAACCTAGTAGCTGTTCCGTTATCTAATCCGACTATAAAAGTGTAATTGATTCCGACTTCGCCTGTTAAGTTTTGGTTGTAAGGATTACCGCTAACGAAGAGTTTTTCAGTCCAAGTGTTTAAGTACGACCAGTGTGCGCCTGTGTTATAGCATGATCCTGCTGCTGTGTTAGTTAAGCCTAGAGCGTTCAAGTTGCCTGCGCCGCCTGTCATTTGCGCCCAAGCCCACATTTCGTATCCTTTAGAGAACACGCTGTAACTTATTAGGAAAGGCGCGCTCGCCGCCGTGTCAGTGAGTACGACGTACCCGCCTGATTCTGTTACGGTGCTTCCGCCTGTTTGCCATTTAGTAGTGTTGATTGACGCATCGTTGAAGTCGTCGAACAAGTCGAAAACGTTTTCTCCGTTCGTCTTGATCGGGCAATTTATAGTGCTAGTGTTTTGGTAATACATATAGAACGTTTGGCTAGTCGTCGTGATGTTTTGGTTGAATTTCACCCAAACGTTCGCGTATTTTCCCGCCACAGTGTATTCAGGTTGAAGCCACGCTTGCAACTCTGTGTCCTCGCTACCATTCACGAATCGCAAATCGCAAAACGCTTGTTCTCCACTAGCAATCATTCCTGCTTGATAAGTGACGTTTAAGTGGACTTGAAAATTGCTCCAAGTCGTGCCAGTAGTAGTATTAATAACAATGGCTTGTTTGTATTGCCAAGTCGTGTTCCACCACGCCCACGGCAAGTCGCCGAGTTTCCAATCGTAGTCTTTGCTCGCGTTTAATCCTGTTCCTTTCAACTTCAAGTTTTGAATAGTTGTTTTCTCGTCGATTGAGTCTATTGGTAGCCACGCGTTAGCTTCAACGAGTTTTGAGTCGAAGCCAGTTATTACTTGATCGGAGTAAGGTGTTTCGTTAGTGCTAGTGTGCGGGATCGTTGACCAAACGGGTATTTGTTCGAAGTGAGTGTTGTCAACTAACGCGAGTAATTCTAAATTGATGGTTTCAGTTTTTCCTTTCGCGTCAACAACGCTTTTAGCTAGTTTCTTGAGTTCTTTCGCTTCAATTGGTTTATCTAGATAAATAAAAGCCTCGCCTGAAACGGGGCTAGTTCGAATCGTGTCGGTGAGTTTCCAAGTCACGCCGTCAACCACAATGTCGTTGGCATAAGGCGCGACGCGCGCTGCCGCGCCGTCGTAACCGTATTCTTTATCTAGAGTTTTCTTCAAGTCCGAGGGCGCGCTCATTGCGGCGACGCTCGTGGCGATTAGTAGGAGTCCGAAGAGGATCGCGATTGTTTTCTTGAGGTTTTCGCGCATTATTATGTTTCAACGCTTTTCTCGTTTTTAAAACTACCATTCTCGTTTTCGAGGGATGAGAAAAGGGAAGAGAATTAGAGGTTGGTTATTTTTACAGTAGGCTGAGGATTATGCCGAGTGCAGCGAATCCTGCCGCGCTCCATCCCGCTAACGGGTTAGCCATACCGATCATTGACAGTATGCCTGCTAGTCCTACGAGGCCGAACGCGAGCATTATGCTGAGTTTAGCTAGTCCTTCCTTCGTCAAGGCGGGTTTCAGCAGTGCCGTGCGCATTTGGTATGCTTCAAAAGCAGCGAATAGCGTGACTATTGGTGCTCCGAAAGTTCCTATTACGGGCAGGGTGGCGAAGCTAGTGCTTATTGTTCCTAGTCCTACGCCTACCATGCCGAATACTACGTTTTTCAAGTCCATTTTATATCTCACCTTAGGTTTTTGATATTTGGTCGATCGGCTACGCCTTTGGCTATAGCTTCATTTCTATTATCGTGATTGGTCGGGCTGGGGTGAGACGCGGCGCAGATTTTGCTTAAAGAGGAGACTCTAGTTTTGTCTGTCGCGTCTCTCTGTTTCGTCCCCGCACAGTTATGCCCGATTACCTTGATTTTCATACTTTTAGCACCGAGTGTTCTATCTTGTCTACCGAAACGAATATCGCGAAAACAATAATGCTAGTCAAATACAAGTTTTGCGCGACTTTATCCATCACGTACGGCCACGCTAACAGCAACGCTGAAAACAAGACTACGTAGTGTAAGGCGTCAGCGGTCGAGTCGAAAACGTAAAGAAACTTCATTGTTCATGCGCCTCCGAAGATTGTTTTAAACAAGTTCAAGAACCATTGTCCTATGGCGGTGATGAAGTCAACTTGTTGTGCGGGCGGTTGCGTGGTAGGAGCTACAGTCGGAGCGATAGTAGGTGAGGTAGTTGGTGTTGTAGTCGGGTAGGGTGTGACTTGAGGCGGGTTCGTCGGGTAAGGAGCTTCAGTCGGCGATACTGGGGGCGCTATAGTTGGCGCAGCGTTCGGTAGCAAGCTCAAGTCGCGCACGCCGCTGCACGCGTTGTTATTGCAATACTCTCGAATGCCGTTGTTTGTGCCGCAGAACGAGGCGAAACTGTTCGCTTCGCTCGTGCTGCCGACGTATATAGGTTGCGTTAAACTCGCTTCGCACTGAGCACTCAATTGTGACGGCGTGAACACGCTGAACAAGCCAGCACTATTACCTAAAAACCCCACGGCTAACACTAATACTAGCGCGAAAACCCAATTCTTCCGAAGCCAAGATTCAACGTTCATTTTCAAAATCACTTTTTTCACTTGTTAATGTTTATCACTGGTGCGACTGGCCTGAACAATAACGTGAACAAGAAAGCCGCTAGTCCTATTACTGGGGCGAGTCCTAAGAACGGTTGCCCGATGAACGGAATGTTAATGCCTGCTAGGAAACTAGCCGACACGTACCACGCTATCGCGCCAACAATCAAAGGCATTATTAACGGTTGCAGGAAGCCCACGCTAGGCAAACCCGAACCGCCTTTACCTTTGCCGCCACGCTGCGACAACAAAGACACGATCAAGAGCACGATGCCGCCGACCACGAGCAAACCCACCACGAACGGATCAATCCCGCCACTTTTACCACAAGCAACTAACCTATTATTCGAGTCAGTTACGCGGTACGGGTTCGCAGCAGGACAATCGCAAGTGCCTTGCACTACTACGCTATTCGTGATGCTAGAGCAGTCTATAACGCCCGCAGGAACAGGAGTTGCAGTAGGCAACGGAGCAGGCAAGCCAGTTATCGGCGACACAGGAATTGGTTTTATAGCAATGTTCGAGAAAGTCTTTTCAACGCACTTTACTGCGACTTGGCTGCTAGAACACATTTTCACTATTATAGTTCCAGTCTTTTCACTAGCAAAGTTTCCAAGGTTAAAACGTAATACTACGCCGCTTGTTTGTCCTGCCGCTATAGTCTTGGAATCGAAAGCAGTTAGCACGCTAACGCTGTTGTCAGGGCTGCGCGTTTCAATAGTGTAATCTGCTTGCGCTGCGCCAGCGTTTTTCACGGTTAAGACTGCGCTTTGTGTTGTTCCTGAATATCCGCTGATGTCGCTTAACTCTAGGATTTGTGGTTCGCTAATTACTGGTGGAGAATAAATTGGCCTGTAGCAATTCGCGTTCGTGGTTATAGTGAATGAGGGTGATGAAGCGCGGTTCGGGAGTTTTCCTATTACGCTTGAGCTAGTGATTTGAGGGAAAGGATCAAACGAGTTGGTAAAAGTAGTGTCGGCGTAAAACGCCTTGTTTTCTTCCACGTTTATGCAATTAGCTATATTTAGTGGAGAACCTAGTAGTCCACAAGTTACTGCGATGCCTGAATAAATTGAATTGCGGTTGTCAACGAGTGATGATTTTGTGAAACGGTTTACTAACGCGCCGTTTGCGTCTTTTACTTGAACTAGAGCGGTGTTTGCAGGGCTTGGGCACGTGTATTTGCCTTGGTAGCTTCCTAGTTGCGTGATTATTATGTTACAGCCGCCGCTCGTAGAGATTGTTTTTGATGTTCCAATTAGAGTACCGTCAAAATTTAGTATTGTTCCTGACTCGCTTGTTTTTACTTGGTAAGGTACGGCTAGAGCGGGGCTATTCAAGTAAGAGTATTGTCCTACGTTGATTCCTAGAATTGAGGGGAAATCTCTTAAAGCAGTCGGATATGTGCAAGTCGGGTTGGTTGGGAAGAAACTTATGCTGATTTCTTTTTGAGGCGTATAAGTGCCAGTTGAATTAGTTATTGGCACGGCTTTCAAAATTAAAGTTTCGGTTTGGCTCGCGTCAGTAGCTGCAAATGTAGAAACCCAAACTTCGCCGTTAGTAGTAGTGCTGACTTGACTTACGCTAATTACTGCAAATGGCAAACCTGTTGTGCCGATTACTGCTGCTACTACTACTAGCGCGATAATCAAAACGAGCGCGTTTTTTCCTGCGAATAATGAACCTAGTGAATTAGTCATAAGCTTGAAACAACCCCTGAATTAAAACTTGAACTAATGGTTAATAAAAAAGAACGGGAAGAGAAAGAAGCCGTTTGGCTTCCAGCTAGTTTTGACATTACTAAAAAACCCCTACTTAGGAGATTTGGTAAGTCACAACTGCGCCATTCGGGCTAACGAGCGCGCCAGCTTGAGTTTCAAAGCCTGCCTTTATGCTACCAGTACCAGCGTAGTAGTCATACGGGAGAACGATGAATTGCAAGAAGCCAGCAGGGTTCTGTCCGCTGATCGCCTGTACACGAACGTGCATTTGGTGTTCGCTCACGCCGCTGTTTACGTCAGTAGCGCACTCGAATACTGCACTGTACATATTGTTAGATGCGATTTGGCTTGTGCCAGAGTAGCGAGCGCATGGTGCGCCGTCAACGTCAATGCGCATTTGGCTGAAGTCGATTGTGGTCGCGCCGTTCATGGTCGTAGCGTTGTATATAGCGGGGTTTACGTTCACGAGTACCGCGAACTTGTTGATTTGCGGGTTGGTGAAGTACACGTTAGAGAGGCCGTAAGTCGAGTTGGTCTGCATACGTATGCGGAGAGTACCGCTGTATGAAGCGCCCATCGTCTGGTTAGTGACAGAGTTGAGAGTGATTGAGTCGTCGTCGTAGCCAGTTAGAGTCAAGCCTGATACGGGAGCGAGCTTGTTGTTGCTAGAGCTTTCGCCGAGCACGTAGTTTACTACGCCGCACGGGACAGTTCCTTCAATCAAGATTGGGTGCATTACGAGTGAAGCGTTGCCGAGGAGTAGGCTGTAGCCGCTGCCCCAGTCGCGAGTGACTGCTGTGCCTGCTGCTTGCGCTGTGTACGATTGTCCGTCAATCATACCTGAGTATATTGGTGTGCCGATCACGTAGTTCTCTTGACCGAGAATCACGCCGCCAGTGGTTATACTAGCTTGGCCAGTTTGCCCGCCTTTCAACTCGCATACTTGTGCGGGTGGTACTTGCGGGTTCGCAGTGCTTAGTGCCGCGCCTGCTATTGCTAGAGTCGGAATCTTTACTCCGAGCATGATCGCTATTACTACTATTGCTCCCAATCCTAAGAGCCAATTTGGAATTTTCATTTATTTCTTTCACCTTTATTTTATTTTTCTTTTTTTTTTATTGTGACAACTCTTTAGTTCGCTACGGCTACACGCTAGGCTTTAAAACAAAAATCGTAGGGCTTGGCGGTAGTTTCCGTGAACAATCAGTCAGAGTTGTCTCTTTATACATAAAACTAGCATACCGTTGTTTTGTTTATAAGCGCGTTACTTGACGCCTCTTAAAGTAAAGCAAACTAGACTTTCGTGATTTTTACGTCGTCGCCTTCTTGATCGAATAACAAAACTCCGTCTTGAGCGAGGAATAATAACGCTATCAAAAACAAAACGATGTTGTCGTTTCCTTGCATCAAATTGTTTTGAGAGTAACAAGTTTTGAAACTGAAACTTGCTCCGCTGCGCGCGTAATTCAACAAGACTTTTTTGGCTGAGTCCACTAGCGGTAGCAACGCGCGGGATTGTAACACTAGCACGCCGCGTTCGGGCGCGAACTTGCAAGCGAGAGCTTTCAACAACGGGTTATCGATTAATTGTTGTTCCGCGTTACCTCGCATTACTACGCCCGCGTCACGCCTGCGGGCTTGCTCGATTTCCTTCCATAAGCGGTCTTGCGCTAACTTTTTTTGTTTCTCGCGCCACCGCTTTTGCCTGACGCGTTGTTGTTCTAGCTCTCTCTGCCGCCTGATTTCTTGAGTTAACTCGCAACCTTGCAAGTCTTTGATAATGAATTTTTCCGTCTTAGCACTCAAAACTAAGGCTAGATTTCGAGCTAAAAGACCTTGTTCGCCCAGCCCTCGCGCCTCTTTTATGCCGTTTGCGAGCACTATTATATCAGGTTCAGGATTACTGAATAATCCGTAGTGTTTCAAGCGCGTGCGATCCGTCTCGGTGTAAACGTTAATTGCTTCCAAACACTAACACCCTCGCGTTGTCCGCGCTCGCTTCGTCTAGCAAGTTAAGAAATCGTTGGCAGTCGCCCGTTGACGCGCGCACGTTGTTTACTACTTTGCGATTGAAAATCTTTTTTAAGTCGGAAAGCCAAAACGCTGGTTTGCCGTGTTTTTGCAGCACGCCGCGAGGAATCGTGACGTTGCCTAGAGAGTCAACACTAATCGCTATCTTTTCTCCCTCAAACCATTCTAGAATGTTGCTTTCGTACCTGCTTAAAAAACTTTTTTTCATATTCACGGGCGTTCCGACACTCCAGCGAGGTCACAAGACTTTTTGTGGTTGGTTGCGAACACAAACACTTTTTGAGGCGTGTGCGTGAAAGAATTATCTTTTCTCTCTCGCGGTTTTTTTCTCGGTGATAAAATGCCGTATTCTGGGGAATTAGGCCGTCAAAGACGCCTGACGTGATGAACTTTTATTTCTTCATGCCTTTTTTTTATTGTTTCACCTGCCTTACTAACGCTTGTTTTACGCATCTTGAATCGTTTATGCGCGCGTAACCATCCTGATCCAAATCGAGGAAAACGCAGGTATTAAAAAGCTCTTGACACTTTTCTTGGCAAGCCCGATAATATTTGGTATCTACAATAAAATATGCACCAGTAGCATTAGTATAAGTCCACAATCCATCGCAGTTGTTGTTGCATTGTTTAACTTCAGGGTAGTCAGTTGTGCAGTATTCAACAACTTTTACGACTTTTGAATAATCCTTGTACTCGATGCACTCCCAAGACTGGGCTTTTTCGCGCTGTAAACAATTTTCAAGATCATTTTTTACTGCGGGCAATAAGCTGCGCTCTTGAGTGCAATTATCAAATTCCCAAATAGTTAATGACGGAAAGTTTAAGTTTTTCTTATATTGTGTGAAATCGTTCAGTGCAGAAACCCACAAACACATAAACAACACGGCCATAAAACCTAAAATAATAATAGCTTTTTCTTCGCCTGTGAAATTGGTATTACTCATTACGCACACCTCAAACCTAAACAAAGTATAAACAAAACAATAGTATTTAAAGCTACGCCATCAACCTGCGCTGCCTGACGGGATAAGCGCAAAAACTCGGCAACGCCTTCTTGTACACCACGTGAAAACCCTTGTCCTGATTCACTAAGCACCACTCTTTCTCAGCCAAATACTTGATGTCAACTAGCACGTTGAAATCCATCCCTTCCGCGTACTTCTCCGCGAACTCCTTGTTATTGCCTGCTCCGCCGAACTGAATACTCTGCGCGGCTTGCCTCATGTCATCCGTAAACAATTTGACGTCTTGAGTCGCGCTCTCACTGCAATAATGCAAGGCGCGCAGCTTGCGAGCCTTCCAAAAACCCAACTCGCGCAACAACGGCGAGCTGCGAGTCGCGTCAACTTCGTCGTTCACATCCCACAACGCGGGCAAACTCCCGTTCTTCAACAAGCGATAAAATAAAGTGTGAAAGTAATACTCCGTGAAAGCGTGCTTCGTAGAGCCTTCGAACAAGTCGGTTGCTAGACTAAAAAACGGCCTGAGAGTCTTGTTCCCGCGCAAGAAAACGCTCCAAGACTTCAACAACAACGCGTCAATATCAATTCGTTCCTCGCTCGTATTCACGATGTACCGCCTGCACCGCTTGACTCTCGAATAAAAATAGTTATCGAAACGCTCTTTGCTCGTACTCATTAATTGTTTCTTGTTGTCTAACGCTACCATTAGCCCGTTGAAAGTGTTCGGGCGCGCACTCATAATAAAGTCTAGCAAGGCGTTCGCGCCTTGTTGTCCTCCGTCTTGTTTTACCTCGAATAAGACGGCGAACACTTTGTGAAAACTGTCGGCGAGTTCTTCATCGACTTCTAGGGATTCCCAAATGCTTTTCAAGTCAACTTTGAGTTCCGTCGCCTCGATGCTGACGCTTGGAGCTTTCAATAATATTAAGCGGCGGCCTAAGCCCATCGGAGCAAAATTCCATCTTCGCAAGCGGTCGCAGCCGTCGGGATCGTTAGTAGGGAAGCGCGCGGCTGTGTCCTCCCAAGGCGGCTTGCGATCAGCACGCATCACAGGCAAGCCGTAGAAACAATTGATTTGTTCCGCGTGACTCCTGAGCTTGACGCTTTTGCCCATGCCTGACGGCGCGGCGCACAACAAGTAATTCCACGATTCGTTAAGCAAGTTGTACGCGATGTCGTCGTAACTATTCGGAATAAAACGGCCTGAAATGCTGCCTTCGATCAAGAACGGCACGTTGTTCCCGATGCCGAGGCCAGTGCGAATGTTTTCCATCACGCACCAATTATGCGTCAACACCTCGAACTCGCTCTTACTAATATCGCCTTTGTCGAAGCTCTCCCTGAATACTTCTTGAGGCAACGGCCTTAACCTGCGGTAAACGCTGCTAGTATCCGCGCGACGGTCGTTGAACACTTCGTGAGGCAACACCATCTCAATAAGCCCCGTCTCCGTTGACTATCAAGGCGTACTTAGGGCGTTCTTTCTCGTTCAACAACGCCACAATCTTCGCCGCCACGATCGGCAACGTCTTGTTAGTGTAGTACACTTCCACGAAACACAACTTTTTGTCTCGCGCGATCTCCCGCCGCTTCTCCAAATTAGTCGTCTTACTAGCCGAGAAACGATTATAAAGATCGCGCCCGCACACTTCAACAACTACCTTTTCCGCGTAATCCACCAAATCAAAAACACACTTTAACCCTTCCTTAGACTCGAACGGCTGCTCCGACACGAACTTGAAGCCCGCCTCGTTCAACTCGCGCATCACGTAATCCCTAGCGAAAACACCACAAGCCACCATCAAAACACACTCCATACTATTTTAAAGTTCCAACTATCAAAGCTGCAAATACAGCACCAGTTAAAAAACCACTAACCCAATTAATTGCGGCCTTACTCATTTTTCGTCACCTTGTGGTTGCGGGTGAGCCGACTTATCCTCTTCAGGATTCAACTCATCATCAACCTTTTGTTTTGTTATTTTTACTTCATCTTCATAAAAATAACAACCCTTAATTCGCCTAATTTCTTTACGCTTTAACATCTTACAAAGAACCGCCGAAACTGGTTTTGTTTTTAAGCCAAGACTATTAGCCACCTCATCATAACGAAACCTTTGATCCTTATGTTCCTTCAAAAAATTTAGTAGAATCTCTCGCTGCGTCAGCCTTTCACCTTGACTAGGTATTGGCAAAGGTAAAGGTAATACTGATTTACTATCTAAATTCGATGTAACTACAACCTTGTTTATATCATTTGATAAATCGCCTGTATTTAGAGTA
>Ga0172379_10003823_pt1 | contig 23310 bp, 33 predicted proteins | sample GrowelOW334metaG_FD_119756 | JGI IMG/M metagenome (GOLD analysis project Ga0172379, IMG submission 119756) | Groundwater microbial communities from an aquifer near a municipal landfill in Southern Ontario, Canada - Groundwater well OW334 metaG | ecosystem: Environmental > Aquatic > Deep... | reverse complement strand
TTGAAATTCTGTCTGCCATCAATGCTTTCTTTTTTGGATCTTTAATAGAACCAGTAGTTGAGCTAATAACAACCTTTACAATCTTTGGGGCCTGCATTACATTTTTGTAACCAAACTTACCTTTGAGTGTTTCAAAGATTTCTGATGCTTTTTGTTGTACGTTGGGTGAGTTTTTCATAAAATTACTTTACTTTCTTTACATTAGAAATATCTAGAGGAGAAGCAACATCGATAATGGTTCCCTTCTCATTTGATTTTCGAGATTTTCGATGACGCTTAAGAATGTTGAGACCAGCAACAATTAGCTTCCCTTCTTTTGGAAATACCTTCTCAACAGAACCAGACTTTCCTTTGTCTTTTCCTGTGGTGATTATTACGTTGTCTCCTTTTTTGATCATGATTTTATTTTTACAAATTTTATACGATTTCTGGTGCTAGTGACGCGATCTTCTGGTAACCCATCTCTGCGATTTCTCTAGGGATAGGACCGAACACACGTCCCGCCAATGGCTCTTTCTTACCTTTTTCAAGGATAACCACAGCATTCTCGTCAAAACGGATGTATGACCCGTCCTTTCGACGAATAGCTTTCTTCTGTCGAACAACTACTGCTTGAAGAACGTCTTTCTTCTTAACAGCCTTTCGAGGTTCTGCCTTCTGTACTGAAAGCACTAGAATGTCTCCGATTTCGGCATAACGCTTCTTTGAGCTTCCAAGCACCTTGAACACTCGTCCGATCTTTGCTCCGGAGTTGTCACATATTTTCACGATGCTTTGTGGTTGAACCATATATTTATTTTACGATTTTAAAATGTTTGTCTTTTGAAATTGGTCGACACTCTTCGATTGAGACCTGATCACCAATCTTTACAGTATTTCCTTTATCGTCTGCCTTGAATTTCTTAGCGAGCTTCTGGAACTTACCATACTTTGGGTGTTTAACAAACCTTACGACCTTAACTACTGCTGTATCGGTCATTTTATCAGACACAACAACACCCGAAAGAACTCGTCTTTTTGATGCTGTTTTCTGTTCTGTTGTTGTTTTTGTTGTTTTCATATTTTTTATTTTACAAAGACTAAACCTTTGTAATTACGTTTAGCTCGGTCATGATCTGAGCAATCTCTTTTCTCAAACCTCTACCCTCTTTTACGTTCTTAATCTTTCCTGATGAAATATTAAAACGAAAATCAGCAAGCTTTGCTTTCTTTGTAGAAAGAAGCTCTTTCAATTCCTTTTGATCTTTTCCTTTAATAGTTACTTTTTTCATAAAATTAATGTTCTCGGCTGATTATTTTAGTCTTTACAGGAAGTTTGGTTCCAGCTTTTCGAAGAGCTTCTTTTGCAGCAGCATCTCCAAGACCATCAATTTCGAAAATGATTCTTCCTGGTTTTACTTCAAAGCAGTATCCTTCTGGATCTCCCTTACCTTTTCCCATGGGAACTTCGGCAGCTTTCTGAGTGAAAGGTCGGTCTGGAAAAATACGGATCCAAACTTTACCTACTTTGTTTACAGATCGAGCAAGAACCTTTCGAGCTGATTCTAATTGATTTGATCGGATTCGGTGAGCGGTGGTTGCTTTGATACCGTGTGAACCAAAAGAAAGAGTGATACCACGAGTCTCTACACCAATCTTTTTAGGATTGACTCGAGCTGTCTGCCATTTTCGGTGTTTTACTTTTTTAGGAAATAACATGGTGGTAAATTAATTGTTTGTTTTTAGAGCGTCAGCTGCAAAGATGTCACCCTTGTAGATCCAGACTTTGATTCCTAGATCTCCCTGAGGGATAGTAGCTCGACCGATTGCATAATCGATATCTGCACGGAAAGTCTGAAGAGGAATTCTTCCCTTTTTCAAAACTTCAGAACGAGCCATATCTGCACCTCCAAGTCGGCCTCCTAAATAAATCTTTACTCCCAAAACGTCTCGACTAGCCATGACTTTCTCAACCATTTGCTTCATAACTCGGCGGAATGGCATACGCTTCTCGAGACCTTCTGCGATCATTTGAACTACGATAGCAGAACTTGATTCTGGTGACCGTACTTCTTCGATATCGATTTTCAATTCTTCTCCGTGTCCAACTTTTAGAGATTCGAGCTTTTTCATTACATCATTTCGGAGCTTTGTAGCTCCTTCTCCACTTCGACCGATAATCATACCTGGGCGAGATGTCTTAATAACAATTCGGAGAGTTTTCTGGCTTCGTTCGATTTCAATACCAGCTATATACATACCCTTTAGACGCTTTTCTAGAAACTGTCGAATAAGAACATCACATTTAAGAAAATCTCTGTATTGCTTGTTCACCCCAAACCATCGAGATTTCCAATCTCTGATAACTCCTAGTCGATGTGAATATGGATGAACGTTGTGTGACATAAAATTATTTTTTCTTTTCTTCTAATGTTATTGAAACATGGCTTGAACGCTTATTGATTCTAGCTGCTGTTCCTCGTGCTCTAGGCATGATTCTTTTTAATACGATTCCCTTGTCTACCTGAATCTCTTTTACAAAAAGATTCTCTTCGGCAACATTGAAATTGTGCTTTGCATTTGAGATAGCACTTTTTAGAAGCTTGATGATAGGGTCAGATGCTCGCTTTGTAGCAAAAGTAAGGTCTCGAATAGCAACGTCTACTTTCTTTCCTCGAACAAGATCAGCAACAAGTCTTACTTTGCGTGGAGATTGACGATAATTTTTGAGGTAAGATTTCATGATAGTAGATGTTATTTCTTAGCGGGACCTGCTGTTGCTGCCTTTGCTGATTTAGCAGCAGAGATTTCTGCGACCTTTTTAGCAGCCTCTTGTTCTTTTTGCATCTTTCCTCCGTGTCGAAGGAACTTTTTAGTAGGCGAAAATTCACCGAGGCGGTGTCCTACCATTTCCTCGGTGACCAAAACCTCTATGTGTTGCTTGCCATTGTGCACTCCAAAAGTAAAACCAAGCATTTCAGGGCTAATTTGGCTTCGTCGATACCATGTCTTAATAACCCCAGTTTCTCTAGGGTTTTTACCTTCAATCTTCTGAAGAAGGCGTTCTTCTACATATGGTCCTTTTTTGATTGATCGTGTCATTTTATATCCAATTTATATCTCGGTGAAAAAAAAGCTCTTTAAGAGCTAGTGAGAGCCATATTAGCAGACAGATATAGAAAGTCAAATGTTTTGGCTACATTTTCTCTCTTCTGTCTGAAAACTTTAGAGAAAGCTTGATAACTTCGTCTTTAAAGCCTTCTTCAAGGTCTTTTATGAGTAAATCCTTGATTTCGAGAGGGTAAAGAAGGGTTTCAGGAAGATTGGCAACTGGCACCCATGCTGGACCAAAATGCTGAACACCGCTTTTCATCGCTTCAAATTCTTCAGAAGTCTCGGCTATTTTTGGTTCTCCCTCTAAATAATCACAAACATAGTAATAATTTTCAATACCATTGTCCCAGACAATATGATAGACGAGTTTTCCGATATTTGCAGAGATAGAAGTCTCTTCTTTTATCTCTCTTAGAGCTGTTTGTTCTAGTGTCTCCCCCGCTTCTTGTCCTCCACCTGGAAAAGAAAAATATTCCTTGCCATGATTGATACGGTGATTGAGAAGAATCTTATCTTCTTTCAAGATGAGACCTGATGATGTAAATCGTGCCATGTGGATATTATAGGGTAAAATCCTGTGAGGTACAATTAAAGATAAAATTTTTATCAAATCTGCCCTTGCACTAAATTTAAACTTTGCTAACATATTAGTACAGGTTTTTACCTGCTGGGTTTTAATCAAGGGCCATTCCGTAAGGAATGGCCCTTTGAACTATCTATATTTGAACCTATCCGCATCAAGACGGTACTTGAAATCATCAATGTATACTATCTTTTCCAAAATACCCTCTTTTACTCCATCCATCAGTTCTTTGCCAATATGATTTCGTGCTGAAAAAACATAAGAACTCTTTTTAAATTCTTCACGTAAATATTTCAAAACATAAAACAGATCGCCATCACCTGAAAACAAAATAATATTGTCATATTCCTCCCGTAGACGAATAAGGTCTACAGTCATTTCAACATCTAAATCACACTTTTTCTGAAAGCCATCCAATCTATCTGAATGAATATATTTTACCCTCTTAGTAACTATATTAAGGTGATTGAATTCTGCTTTAGTGAGTACTGTTTCAGACCAAGAAAGCAAGGTGTTGGAGGAATCTTTTTGACCATAATCAGAGCCATAATAAAATCTTCTTAGGTCTTTATTTCCTTTTGAAAAATACCTTATGAGGTGAGCAAGTTCGTTAATACCCATTTTCCAACCCAAGCTTTCTTGCCACTTATCAACATTACTAAAATCAATTATTACAATAGTACGAAATAACTTATCCCTAAATGATTCTAGAAAATCTTTAATTTTATTTTGGTCCATGAGAACAATTTCTCATAAACCGAGTCAAGAAATTATAAAGAAAACCTCAATTATTTCTCAATTCACAAATTTTCATCGGAAGGCGAGACTATGATTTACTCGCAATCGAGGGGTTGCTTCAGCTTTTATTTTTGATCCATTTCCAAGCCTACCTAAAAACGGATGGACTAGCGACCAACCTACGCTACTTGTCCTACATATTCGATAAAAACTAACCTCCTGCAGATGGTTTATTTCTATACTATTGAATACGGGGTGACTCAGTTTATCTACACCCACTTTTGAACAATACATTTTAATGTTGTCCTCTAAACTACCCTACTCAGCCCTATCGCCTTTCGAATTGATATGCGTTATCCGTTGTTCCCGGATTGTTGCGCAACTTCCGATGAAAATTAATGAAGTGCTTCTAATAAGATAGACGAGATGGGTTCGAGATGTCTTACAAAATTTCAGAGCAGAACACAAAAAAACTCCCTTGCGGGAGTTTTTTTTTATTTCTTCTTTCCAACTTTTCGTCGAGAGACAATGAGTCGGTTTGAGTATTTCTTTGGAGTTCGAGACTTCTGACCTTTTCCTGTAGGCTTTCCGTAAACAGAGATGGCACGTCGTCGTCCTCGTCCTTGTCGTCCTTCTCCTCCTCCGTGTGGGTGGTCTACGGGGTTCATAGCTGTACCTCGGACAGTTGGTCGGATACCCTTCCATCGGCTTCGTCCTGCTTTACCATAGCTTACAAGACGGTTTTCATCTTTTGAAACTTCACCGATAGTTGCCCATGCTGTGTCGATGATTTTTCGAACTTCTGATGAAGGAAGTTTGATCTGGGTGTATCCATTGTCTTGAGCTACGACTTCGGCATAGTTTCCTGCTGATCTCGCAATTTTTGCTCCACCCTTTGGCTTGATTTCGATTGCATATACAAATGTTCCAACTGGAATATTTCGAAGAGGGAGTTTGTTTCCTGGAGTAAGAGGAGCTTTTTCGGAAGCAATGATTGTATCGCCAACATTGAGAGATTTTGGAAGAAGCATATATCGCTTTTCACCATCTTTGTAGACAACAATACTAATGAATCCTGATCGGTTTGGATCATATTCAACTGTTGCAATCTTTCCTTCTATATCCTGCTTTCCGTAAGTAAAATCAATATCTCGAAAAAGTCGTTTGTGACCAGCTCCTTTGTGACGAGTAGTAACACGTCCTTGGTTGTTTCGTCCTACTGAACGTCGGAAACCTGATGTAAGAGACTTAAGAGGCTCTGTAGCAGTAACGATACCTCGATAGGTAACTGTCGACATGTTTCTTCGTGATGGTGATGTTGGTTTATAGTGCTTCATATATTTATGCTATATCGATAGTATCTCCTTTTTTAAGATAGACATATGCTTTTTTGAAGCCTCGTGTCTGCCCTACTTTTCCTCGTGAGAGAACTTTCTTTGGTTTACTGTTAACAATGTTTACTTTAACAGGAGTTACTTTGTAAGCAAGAGCGACTTGTTTTGCAATAGAGCTCTTAGTTGCATCTTTTTCAACCTGAAAAACATAAGCGCCTTTTTCAGATACAAGACTTGCCTTCTCGGTGATGTGAAGCTTTTTTATTGAGTTTTTAGCAGTTGTAGTCATATAAAGTATTAGTTCATTTTTGCTTCAAGTGTTTTGAAAGCTTCTTCAGGATTGGTAATAACAAGATACTTGTATCTCAAGATATCTACGGGGTGAAGATTTCGAACATCAGAAACTTCGATGCTTCCGAAGTTGTTGAATACTCGCTTTACATCTTTCTCACTTGTTGAAGTAGCAATGAAAGCTTTGTTTGTTCGTTTTGTAGAAAACTTCTCAAGACCTTTGATTTTTCCAAAAGTATCAACAAATCCTTTTCCGAATTTTGTCTTAGCTTCTGGGAAAGAAAGTGTGTCTACAAAAACAACTTCACCGTCTCGGTATTTCTTAGCAAGAATAGTGTAGAGAGCTTTTGCTTTCATTTTCTTGTTAACCTTTCGATCGTAGTTTTTGTCGTTTCGAGGTCCGTGAGCAACACCTCCACCAACCCAGATAGGAGAACGAGTAGAACCGTGTCGAGCGCGACCTGTTCCTTTTTGTTTCCAAGGCTTCTTTCCTCCTCCTCGTACTTCTCCTCGAGTCTTTGTGTGAGCGATAGGATCTCGTCGGCTTGATTCCTCAGATACCACTACTTGATGAACAAGGTCGGCATTCCAAGTAAGTCCAAAAATCTTCTCAGGTAGAGTGAGTTTTCCTTTTTGCTTTCCTTCTTGTGTGTAGATTACAGTTTCCATGATGGTGTATTAATTCGGTATTTTAGCCTTTGATTTCGACAAGAGTTCCCTTTCGTCCTGGAACTGCACCTTTGATAAAGATTTGGTTGAGCTCGGTGTCGACTTTAACAATCTTGAGATTTTTAAAAGTAAATCGGTCTCCTCCCATGCGTCCTCCCATGCGCATATTTTTGAAAACACGCTGGAATCCGGCAGTACCAATAGATCCAGGAGCACGTTCGCTGTGTTTCTGACCGTGAGAACGAGGACCTCCTTTGAAGCCATATCGCTTCACTACTCCTTGAAATCCTCTTCCTTTTGAGATTCCTGATACTTCTACTTTGTCACCTGGAACAAAAGCAGAAAGTTCGATTTTTTCTCCGACAACCCAATCTGTTTTCCAGCCTTTTGAAGCATCTTTTGCTTTATCAAGACGAATTTCTTTCAGGTGAGCAAAAGGAGCGGTAGCTTTAAGATGTCCTCGGACAGGCTTTGAAAGATTTTTCTCTTTTCGAATACCATATCCAAACTGAACAGCTTGATAACCATCCACCTCTTTACTTTTCACTTGTGTCACCACTGCAGGGGCTACATTAATAGCAGTCACTGGAAAGACATTACCTTCTTCATCGAAGATTTGTGTCATTTTTTCTTTTGTTCCTAGAATGAATTTCATGGTGGTGATTTAAGTAATGATTACAGCATCTTAACGTCGATGTTTACTCCTGAAGGAAGACTTAGATTGGTAAGGGCTTCGATAATACGAGGTGAAGGATTCAGAATATCAAGAAGTCGCTTGTGAACTCGCATCTCGAATTGTTCTCGAGCGTTTTTGTAAACGAATGATGCGCGGTTTACTGTGTACTTTTTGATTTCAGTAGGAAGAGGTATAGGACCAAGAATCTTTGCATCATAGCGAAGAGCTGTATCCATAATCTGCTTTACTGAATTATCAAGAATCTTAGATTCGTAAGCACGAACTCGAATACGAAGCTTCGGTTCAGCTGCTTCTTTAGAAGCTTTAGGTGCAATTTTCTTTTTTACGGTTGGTTTTGTTGCCATGAAGGCTATTTAGAAGATTAAGCTACGATTTTTGTTACAACTCCGGCTCCAACTGTCTTTCCTCCTTCTCGGATGGCGAAACGTGTCTGAGCTTCTAGAGCAACTGGGGCTACAAGTTTTACCTTGAAAGTCACAGTGTCTCCAGGCATAACCATTTCTACTCCTTCAGCCAATGTTACTTCTCCAGTAACGTCTGTTGTTCGGATGTAGAACTGAGGCTTGTATCCTGTAAAGAATGGAGTGTGTCGTCCCCCTTCTTCTTTCTTAAGGATGTAAACTTCTGATTCGAATTCTGTGTGAGGAGTCACTGTTCCTGGCTTAGCAAGAACCTGACCTCGTGTGATGTCTTCTTTCTTAAGACCTCGAACTAGGATTCCGGCGTTGTCTCCAGCCATTCCTTCTGAAAGAGATTTGTTGAACATTTCGATACCAGTAACTGTTGTTTTCTGAGTATCTTTGATACCAACAACTTCGATTTCGTCACCTACTTTGATGATTCCTCGTTCGATTCGTCCTGTAACCACTGTTCCTCGTCCTTCAATTGAGAAGATGTCTTCTACAGGCATAAGGAAAGGCTTGTCGGTGTCTCGAACTGGAACTGGAATATAAGTATCAAGAGCATCTGTAAGTTCTAGAACTTTCTTTGACCATTCATCGTCATTTGAAGTAGCTTCAAGGGCTTTAAGAGCAGAACCTCTGATAACTGGAGCATTTTCATCGAATCCTTGCTTTGCAAGAAGTTCTCGGATTTCGGCTTCAACAAGGTCGATCATGTCTGCATCATCAACCATGTCACATTTGTTAAGGAAAACGATAATTTTAGGTACTCCCACCTGCTTTGCTAGGAGAACGTGTTCACGAGTCTGGGGCATAGCTCCGTCTGTAGCAGCTACCACTAGGATAGCTCCGTCCATCTGAGCAGCACCAGTAATCATGTTTTTGATGTAGTCGGCGTGACCTGGGGCGTCAATGTGGGCGTAATGTCTTGCGTCTGTTGAGTACTCGTTGTGGGAAAGAGAAATAGTAATACCTCGAGCCTTTTCTTCAGGGGCTCCGTCAATTTCATCAACTGCTTTAAGCTTTACGTCCTTTCCAGCTCGGGAAAGTACACTAAGAATAGCCGCGGTAAGAGTAGTCTTTCCGTGGTCAACGTGTCCGATAGTACCTACGTTTACGTGAGGTTTTGAACGATCAAATGCATCAGCCATATATTTATATAAGTTAAACTAACGAGATTTTAGTTCTCTTACTCCGGTTTTACCCTAATAAGTAACCTAAAATCGATTGATAATTGATAAAAACGAGCGAAACAAAAAACGCAAAAGCGTTGTAGGGGTCATACTATATGAAGGTGTTGGAGTTGTCAACATTAAACAAATCTAAAAAACAAAACTGTACTTATTTGTAAACACGCATAAAATCTGGTGATTTTTGCTCTGCTCGTGCACTGTGCAAGGTCTACTAATAAGTACCGTTTTGTTTTTCAGATTTGTTTAAGCCAATATCAACTCCCCTACTTCGTTTTTTACAAAACTTACTTTTGAACCACTCTTTATAGTGCCGGAAATAAGCCCTTCGGCAATTTTTTCTTCAACTAAGTCTGCTATGGCACGATTCATGGGGCGAGCTCCGAAGTGGGGGTCGTTACCTTTTTCCATAAGAACAGAGATCAGATCATCGGTAATGACAAGCTCGATTCCTTTTTCTTTAAGACGTGATGAGAGATTTTTAAGCATGAGGCGGGTGACTTTGTTGAGATTGATATCTCCTAAAGGTTGAAAAAAGATGACTCCATCAAAACGGTTGATGAGTTCGGGGCGAAAATCCCCATGAGCAACAAGTTGGTCGATGTCGGTTCCCGCGTTTGAAGTGGCGATAATAATCATATTGCGGAGATTTACTTTTTTTCCTTGAACATCAGAAAAGAATCCCTCGTCGAGAATCTGCAAGAAAAGATTGTGTACATCTTTTGATGCTTTTTCAAATTCATCAAGAAGAAGGAGTCCATACGCATGTTCGCGGACGGCGTTGGCAAGTAATCCTGGAGTATTTGTGTTGGAATCTCCAATAAGTCGAGCTAGTGCTTCTTGATTTGAAAACTCAGACATATCGAAACGGACCGTAGGAACATTTGCTCCAAAGAAGATATCTCCTAAAGCTTTTGCTGTTTCTGTTTTTCCTACGCCTGTTGGACCAAGAAAAAGGAAAGATCCGATAGGACGATTGGTTTTCCCCAAACCACTTCTAGACCTTCGTATTGCCTGACTGATTGCAACAATGGCTTCGTCTTGTCCTACTACCCTCTCATGAAGCAACTGTTCCAAATTCATAAGTTTCTGTTTTTCAAAATCTTTTACTTGTCCTGCTGGGATTCCTGTTTTTAATTCAACAAATTCCAAAACATCTTGTTTGGTGATAATACTTATTTTATTTTTATCCGCATGAGGAGCAATTTCGATTACGAGATTTGTGGCTTTTATTATGAGGTTTTCTGATTGAAAATATGTTTCAGCAGATTCGAGAATGGTTTCAACTGCTTGGTATGAGAAAAATATTTTGTATTTGTATTCAACTCTTGAAACTTGATCTTCAATTACTTGAATAATTGATTTTTGATCTTTGATATCTACCTTAATTAATTCAAAATGACTAGTGATTTCTGATTGAGATTGAAGTTTCTGATAATATTCGTCAGTGTTTGAAAGAGCTATACACTGCACGCTAGACGATCTAAAATACGAAGTCATAAGAGGAAGAAGGGAGTTGTTGTCGACGACAAAAATGATATTTCCTACCCTTTCGGCTTCATATAAAATATCCGTAAGCTCTTCTTCAGAAAATGTTTCCTGACTATTTAGCATGAAGATTTTTTTATGTTCAAGTGTCGGGTATGCCTTTCCACTACCAATCAAAGCAGCGAGATGTTGAACAATGGTAAGTCTAATAGCATCTGTGTCGCTAATAATAAGAGCATTTGCGGATTGAGATTTTGAAAGCACAGACTCGAGTGCTTCTATTTCTTTTTTATACAACTCAAAGTCTTCAGCTCCATAGCCACTTAGAAAATTACCATGTCTTTCTAGAACAAATGTCTGTCCGTATGCCCAATCTTTTCCAAGGCCTGGAATACGAGCGAGATGCTCTTTGCTCCACCATCTATCGTATTCAACAAATTGGTCATAACTGCGTTCAATCCAAGCCCCCACCGCCTCTATTTGACGAGGCTGAATAGCGTATTTTTGGATAAGGGCACCAAGAGCTGGGTAAGATGGAATAAGAAGATTGAAATATTCACTGAGTGTTTTTGCTTTTTCAAGACCAATGACCATTGTGCTTGATTCATTTTTAAATGCTTCGGTAAAATCATTTGGATGGATTCCTAATCGAGCAAGAAAGAGCGAACCAAAATACGAAGAACAAAAATCATGCACAGGATTTCTTCCTGCTGTTTTCCAAAGTAAATGTGCAAGAGGAAAAGTCTGTTCGTGTTCCCTCTTTAATCGGTAATATGTTGAAAAGAAAAAAGAATCAAGAAGGAAGAGTTTTACCAATACACATGCGAGGATGATTGCTCCGCCAATATATTTGTATGGATGTCCTACAAAAAAACTAGAAATGACAAGACCTGATATTAAAGAAATAAGAAGCATCTCCACAATACGACGAGTACTTCGTGGGAAGAAAGTTTCTAAAGAAAGTAGTGAGTAGAATTCGTGCTTCATGGATTTATATAAAAAGAAATACAATTCCTGTAATAAAACCTCCGACCATAAGTAGTGGAATTATAAACCACACTAATGAAACAACTATTCCAATAACTAAAACAATACTCGTTGCAATGATACCTATTGTAATAAAAATAAGTCGCATGCCTGCGCCAATGATGCGCATGAGTGTGGTGATAATAAATGCTTCAACATAGCTCCACAAATCCCCTTTTCGACCATACTCTCTCAATCTCTGCCATGGGACAAAAAGAGTTTTCATAAGAAGACCAACAGAGAAAAAATTCCACAAGAACCAAACGATATTTTTAAAGAAGTCTTGCACATCTTTTCCACCATAACGATAGTGCCAATAAAAATAATCGGGGATGATAGAGAACATGTTGTAAGTATACTACTAAATTAAAAAGGTGTGGTAGTTATTTTAACTCTCGCAATCTTTCTACAAGTTTATATACTGTTGTTGATGGATTTCTCTTAGATGGTTCTTTCTTATTTTCTTTATCATGGTCTAATTCCAATTTTTTTGCATTACGAATCGCAACTTCTTCTTTATCCCTAATCAGACTATAAATATCTGAACTACTCTTATCGTATTTTTGATTGAGAAGTTTTGTTAACTTATCTCGATGATTGTTTCTTCCCAAAGAAGTATTTAATAATTCAAAATGTAATATAAACCATAACTCAAAGCATTCATTAGAATATGCTACACGAATACCATTTTTCTCTGCAAGATGTACCGATTTATCAAATTCAGGATGTGAGTCCTTATCAAAAACTACCCACCATTCTGTTTCTAAACTCTTATCTGTTTCAGATTCTTTTATTTTAATCACCCTATCAACAATAGAAGGTACATGATCTCCAAGTCCTTTTATTTCAATACCAACAAGAGAATGTCTTATTACTTCACCTTTAATGGAGTTAAAATAATTAGGTTCAGTTTTTTCTCCTTCAGTATAAATACGAATTATTTTTCTGAGTCCATGAACACTTTGTTTTCTAGGAAATCTCACCATAATTTTATATTTTTACAGAACCAATAATAGGAAGTGCTCCAAATCTTCCTTCGAGGTATTTCTTTGCATATTCAGTATCGTTTCTCATGTCAAACTCCGCAAGGGAAAAAAGTTTAGCAGAACCAAATTCATCTTTTTCTGTAAACCAAAACTGATCTTTAATAAATTCATCTCTGTATGACAGAAGACTTGTATCATGAGTAGTCACGATAAGTTGAGCATTTTTTTTGTTTGTCTCACTAGACTCAAAAAGATCAATAATAAACTTAGTAAGAAGGGGGTGCAAACTATTATCAAATTCATCAACAAGAAGAACTTTACCGTTCTTTAAAGTGTCTATTATTGGACCCATGACTGAGATGAATTTTTGGGTTCCGATTGATTCTTGGTCTAGCAACAATTTAAAGCTAGATATTTTTTTACTATCTTTATCATATATAGAATGTTCCAGTGACAAGACATTCATTTTCGTAATATTTTTAGTAGCAGAGAACTCTCCAGGATTATCTTTGATGTCTATGTTTTGAATATCAACCTCTTCAGTAGAACCATCAGAAATAGAAAAATCGGCAGTATTTAAATACTTCAAAAGTTCCTGACGAAATTCTAGATCTTCTTTGAATTTTTTAATAGTAAACTGTTGATATATTTTATAATTAATACTAGATAATGTATTAATATTTCTAAGAGCATTTATAAATGCTAAGGCAAATTTATCATTGAATTGAGCAGATACAGACAAAAAGAGGGACTCTTTTCTTGTTTTGTTTGATAAAATTTCAGCATCAAAAAAATCCTTACCTATTTTTATATTTTGATTATCACGAGAAATCAATTCTTCTTCTTTGCCTGACGAAGACACTCTTACCATATTCTCTGTAATAATGTGGTCTTTTAAAAAAGAAAAACTGTAACGATAGACTCCTTCAAATAAATCAGTAGCTGAAAAAACTAATTCGAGTGATACTGGCTTATTACTTGTTTCTTCTGAAGCTAAAAATGGGAGAAATGGAAGTTCAGCATTCTCTTTGTTGTTTGCTGAAAGCAGTATTCCTTGTTTCATCAGTTCAAAACCCTCTAAAATAGAAGTCTTTCCAGTAGCATTTGGTCCATAAATAAAAGAGGTTTTAAGGATATTTTCACCATTACTTTCGAACGTGTGTTTATTTTTTGGAGCAACCATAGAAAAAGTAGCCTTATTCTTGAAGGTTTTAAAATTCTCTAGTGAAAATTCAATGATTGATATTTGCATATTTTTTACAAAATTACTTATAACAGTTCATTTATTATGCATAAATTAGAAAAATATGCAAGTTTTTTACAAAAAACCCGCTATATGGCGGGTTTTTTGTACCTAAATAAAATTAAAGAAGTAGAAAATTACTTTCTTTTTGCCGCAATAGTCTCTGCAACATTTGGAGGAACAATGTCGTAGTGAGAGAATTCCATCATGGCGTTTCCTCGTCCTTCGGACATTGAGCGAAGCTGAGTGGTGTAACCGAACATTTCGGCTAGAGGCACTTTGGCTTTCACTACCTTGATGTTGGCTGGGCGATCTTCGAAACCTTCAACGATTCCTCGTTTTGACGAAAGTGAACCTGTAACATCTCCGAAGAATTTCTCGGGGACAGTCACTTCTACTTTCATAATAGGCTCAAGGATAACGGGCTTGGCCATCTTGGCAGCTTCTTGGAAGGCTTGAGATCCGGCAATCTTGTAGGCGATTTCAGATGAGTCCACATCATGGTAAGAACCGTAAGTAAGTTCACAAGATACATTTACAAGATTGAAACCTGCAACAATACCTCGCTCCATAGCTTCTCGAACTCCCTTTTCAACAGCAGGAATGAATTCGATTGGAATAACTCCTCCTTTAATACTGTCGATGAATTCGAAATCATCGTATCGTTTAACATTTTTAGGAATCTTCTGACCTTCTACTAGAGGTTCGAGAGGCTTGATAGTGATCTTTACGTGACCGTACTGACCCTTACCTCCAGACTGCTTCACGTATTTGTGTTCAGCTTCGGCAGAACGAGTAATAGTTTCTCGATAAGCTACCTGAGGTGCTCCGACGTTTGCGTTTACACCGAACTCTCGTTTCATTCGGTCTACCATAATTTCAAGATGAAGCTCTCCCATACCAGCGATGATAGTCTCCCCTGTTTCAACGTTTGAACTGATTTTGAAAGTTGGATCTTCATCAGAAAGTTTTTTAAGAGCCATACCCATTTTTTCTTGATCGGCTTTTGTAGCAGGTTCAATTTTAAGAGACACCACTGGTTCTACGAATTTGATTGGATCAAGAAGGATTGGTTTGTTTTCATCACAGAAAGTGTGAGAAGTCTTTGCAGACTTTAGACCCACAGCTGCGGCGATTTCTCCAGCGAAAACTTTTTTCACTTCTTCACGTTTGTCTGCCTGAAGTCGAACGATACGTCCAAGTCTTTCTTTTTCACCAGTTGTTGAGTTGTAAATATATGAGCCTGCTTCGATTGTTCCTGAATATACTCGGAAGAAAGTAAGCTGTCCTACGAATGGGTCGTTTTGAAGTTTGAAAGCGAGAGCAGAAAATGGCTCTTCATCTGAAGCTTCTCGGTGCATCTCGTCTCCTGTGACAGGGTCGAGTCCGTGAACTGGAGGAATGTCTTTTGGACCTGGAAGATAATCAACAACTCCATCGAGAACAAGCTGAACACCTTTATTTTTAAGAGCAGAGCCTGCAAATACAGGAATGAGCTTTACTTTAAGAGTTGCTTTTCGGAGAGTTACTTTAAGCTGATCGATGGTAGGTTCCTGACCTTCAAGGTAGCCTGCCATAAGAACATCGTCGTGTTCGACAATTTTCTCTACAAGAATACCTCGATACTTTTTTGCTTCTTCTAGATATTCAGCTGGAATTTCTTCTTCACGAACATCGATACCCATCTCTCCTTCAAAGTAATAAGCCTTCATTTTAATAAGATCGATTACTCCGTTGAAGTTTTCTTCAAGACCCATAGGAATCTGAACTCGAACAGCATTTTTATTTAGACGATCAATAATAGATTGGAATGATCTGTCGAAGCTGGCACCCATACGGTCGAGCTTGTTGATGAAACAGATTCGAGGCACATCTCCGTCGTCAGCATATCTCCAGTTGGTTTCAGACTGAGGTTCTACTCCAGCTACCCCATCGAATACCACTACAGCTCCGTCGAGAACTCGGAGAGATCGCTTCACCTCTGCGGTAAAGTCGATGTGTCCTGGAGTATCGATAACATTGAAACGATGCTTTCTTGAAATATCTTTCCCCATGTATGAAGGGTTCCAGAAACAAGTAATAGCGGCGGCGGTAATAGTGATACCTCGCTCTCGCTCTTGTTCCATCCAATCAGTAACAGTCTCTCCTTCGTGCACTTCTCCAATCTTGTGAGATTCTCCGGTGTAAAAGAGGATTCGTTCTGATGTTGTGGTCTTACCCGCATCAATGTGGGCAATGATTCCAAAGTTTCGTACTCGTTCGAGTGGGTAATCGCGGTTCATGTTTTTTAAATAATAATGTTATTAATTTTTATAAATGTAAGTATACAGTAAAAGTTTTTTATTTTGAGAGAAATTCAAGGCGAAGGTGAGTACTCTGACCAAAATGTACTCTTTGTACATTGCGGGAAGAGGCGGAACCTTCAACGCAGAATTTATCCAAAATAAAAAACTTTTTACCACGCGAAGTGAGCAAAGGCCTTGTTGGCTTCTGCCATCTTGTGTGTGTTTTCTCGCTTCTTCACAGCCTCTCCTTCATTTTTTGAAGCGGCGATGATTTCTTCTGCAAGCTTGATACTCATAGGCTTTCCCTTTTTAAGTCGAGCTGCATCTACAATCCATTTCATTGAAAGGAAATTTCGACGAGTTTCTCGAACTTCTCGAGGAACTTGGTAGTTGGCACCTCCAACACGTCGTGATCGTACTTCCATGGCTGGGGCTGTATTTTTAAGAGCTGTATCGAAAACTTCGATAGGATTTTCCACCTTCTCTTTTTCTTTGATAGCTTCAAATGCATCGTACACAACTGTTCGAGCAACTTCTTTCTTTCCTCGTTCCATAACGTAGTTGATAAATTTTGCTACTTTTTCTGACTGATATTTTGAGTCAGCTGCTGGCTGTGCTGGTTTTTTTATTTTTCGTCGCATATATTTTATTTTTTAGCTTTTGGCTTCTTAGCACCGTACGAACTTCGACTCTTCATTCGTTTTTCTGGAGCGGCTGCATCAAGTTTTCCTCGAACAATAGTGTAACGGATACCTACATCTTTTACTTTTCCTCCTCGAAGAAGTACCACTGAGTGCTCTTGTAGAGAGTGACCCATACCTGGAATGTAAGCTGTTACTTCAAGACCATTTGAAAGTCGAACTCGAGCAATCTTTCGGATAGCTGAGTTCGGTTTCTTAGGGGTCTTTGTTGTCACCTTTGTACACACACCTCGCTTGAATGGAGATGAGAAATAGTTGGGACGGTTTTTTAGTGAGTTGAAGCTTCGCTGAAGAGCAACAGCTTTTGGCTTTCGAGCTGTTGATTTGCGATTCTTCTTCACCAATTGGTTAAGTGTTGGCATTTTTTTCTAATTGATTGTTAATTACAATGTCCGACATTGTAATGTGTGACAAGATTGAAATGTTCACCTCCTTTGGTTTAGTACCAAGATCAGTTACTCATTCTTGTCTTCTAATAATAAGCATTTCCGAGGGCGAAATACGTGGGGATGACTATACTATACAGATTACAGATAAGCAAACTCTTTACTTTTACTATTTTCAAGAATAAGCTACCTGTAGAAGGAGTAACCAAACCATGTCTAAACAAAAAAAATCACTAAGTCCTGTCGGACTTACCATGCCAGTCGCCCTTAAAAGGCTAGAAAGCCTGTCTTCGAAACAAAAAAGAAAAGATGCTGAAGCCATTATGATGCTCTTGTGGGAAAATGAAAATACCAGAGATCCTCTCAACGGTAGCATGACCCCGCTTGATAGCATTTTACATGAATGCACAGAGGGGTGCGGGAAAACTCGGATTTTCAGTTTCGGGGCAGACAAATGTGTCTATAAACCATCTCTTAATGAACGGGATGTGAAGGTTGCCGCTGCTACTATTCAGTGGATAGCTACAAACTGCGGAAGAAGCTTTTTCGAAAAATTCTATCGAAAATTTGAAGAGGCTAGAAAATCAAAATAAGAGTCAACCCAGACCTGAGTGATCAGGTCTTTTTTATTTATATCCCCACAACCAGATAATAGAAAAAGGTTATCAAAGGTGAAAGGTACTGCCAAAGGAAGAAAATGAAGAAAAGTGAAAGAAAAAGGCTGTAACGCTCAAGAAACTCTCGAACCTCATACATAGAGTGCGGAAGAATGGCAAAAAGAATCTTTGAGCCGTCGAGAGGTGGAATTGGTACAAGGTTAAACACAGCAAGCACAATATTTACAAGCACTATTGTAGAAATAAGGGACACAGCAGGAGTGAAGAAAGACAAAAAAGGTAAGACCGCTACAATTTGAGTGAAGAACCTCAAAAAAAGACCGAATGCAATCAAAATTGTAATATTTGAAAGTGGTCCAGCAAAAGCCACGAGTGCTTCTCCCCACTTACGAATCCATGGTTTGTCGAAGAAGTTGTAAGGATTGTATGGAACAGGCTTTGCCCACCCTATTAGGAACGGAGAGTGGCTAATAACAAGGAGTAATGGAAGAATAATTGAACCAAGAGGATCAATATGGGAAATAGGGTTTAAAGTAAGTCTTCCTTCGTGCTCTGCAGTCTTGTCGCCCAGCTTTCTAGCCATCAAACCATGAGATACCTCGTGAATAACGATTGAAAAAAGAAGGATAAGTACATAAAAAATGATGTCGAGGACTTGCATAAGATACATAGTATGGTAGCATGGCTCTCACTTATGGCAAAAGCTTGCGCTGTCACAAATAAATCAAGTATCAACGGAGGAGGTTACTCAAACCGAACTCGTGCAACCCAGTTCAACCCTACTGGAATGCGACGTCGATATGCCAACCTTCAGAAGAAGCGTGTGTATATTCCTGAACTTAAAAAATTCATGACTCTCACCCTTTCTACAAACGCTATTAAGACTATCCAGAAGAAAGGCGCTTACGCTACCCTAAAAGACGCTGGTGTTATTTAATTAAATCTCCAAGAACAAGACTCCACAAACCACCTTCTGGTGGTTTTCTTTTTACAATGTCGGACATTGTACGGTACAATATTGATATGAAAACATTTACACCAAAAACATTTAACATTCCTGAATTAAAAGGAATTTCAACAAAAACAATTGAAGAACATGTGAAGCTTTATCAAGGTTATGTAAAACATGCGAATCTTATTATCGAAAAAATTGCAGAGCTTGGTGCAGATGCAGAAAAAAATGCTTATGCTATTTCTGAAGTACAACGAAGATTTGGTTTTGAGTTTGATGGTATGAAAAATCATGAATACTATTTTGAACAATTTGAAGGTGGGGCAAATCAAAATCTAAACGAACTTAAAACAGCGATTGAAGAGGAATGGGGGTCTTTTGATGCATGGCTTGCACGTTTTAAAGCGGTGGCAATGACTCGAGGTATTGGGTGGGCAATTCTTTCATACGACAAAACAAACGACCGGCTTGTAAACTCTTGGATTGACGAACAGCATCTTGGACAACTCAATAGTGTAAATATTATTCTCGCTCTTGATATGTGGGAACACTCATTTCTTTTTGACTATGTTCCTGGTGACAAGAAAAAATATGTGGATGCTTTTTTTGAAAATATAAACTGGGAGGTGGTTGAAAAAAGATTTGTTGAGGCGGGAAAATAAATTAAAAGTGAATTGAAAAGAAAGTAAAATGTGTGGCGATTTCCACAATATTCAAAGTGTAGCGAAGCATAATGAAAGAAATAAAAGCGAAGGGATAACAAAGTGGCAGATAAATGTACGAAGAGATTGTTGCGATGAAGCCGATAAGCATGGTGAATGGAATGTAAGAAAGAACCAGAAGATTTGCAGGAAAAGAAACAAGTGCCACAGAACCATTGGAATACAAAAGATAAGGAAAAAGAAAAAGCTCGACAGCAAGAGTAGAAGAGATAATTTCACCCAGAGGAGACTCGCCAAAAGTGCCGAGTCTTTTTTGTATTATGGGAGAGAAAACAATCAGTCCAAAAGTCGCCAAGAAACTAAGTTGAAAGGAAGGGTCATATCTTAAAATGAGGGGGTTGATAAGCACCATGACAATTCCGCTTGCGAGAAGCGCCCGCAGGGCGCTGTAGGTGTTCCCTGTCAGTTTTGCGACGAGCGCAATGAATGACATAAATGACGCGCGGATAATGGTAGATGTGCCACCTGCCATAATTCCAAAAAGAATAATTCCTACCACACCAAAACCATAAGAAACATTTTGTGGAAGAAAAAATAAAGAATTAATAAGAGACTCAGCGACAATTGTCACATTGTACCCAGAGAGCACAACAATATGAATAAGACCTACTTGTTTAAATTTGTCCTCCAAATCTTTGCCTAAACCCTGTTTGCCAGCAATAAGCATGCCAGACATAAGTGAAGACTCGGGTCGAGGAAGAATACTTTGAATGTGCGAAATGAAAGAATCTTTTATATCAAACAAAAATGCTTTTATTGGATTACCTTTGTGTTTGGAAATTAGAGTGATTTTTGGAGAAGCGATTACATAAAAAATATTATCTTTTGCTAAATATTCCTGATAATGAAAAGTGTGTCCAGCATCTGTCTTGAAATCTTTTGGATAAGAAAGCTTCCCTTTTACAGATAGCTCATCACCATATTTAAAATGAGATGACGGAGAGTGAAGAAGAATTCTTTGATTCCCTTTTACATTTTCGAGTTTGATAATGACTTGTGTGTAAAAAGATTTTTCTGCAGGCTCATCAACTACAATTCCCTTTCCGGAAAAAGTTTTATTAAGATAATAATCAAGAAGAGGGTGATGAAAATATTTATAAATACTGAGACGCACAAAAAATAGTACGGCGAGAATTAATATTCCAAAAAGATAAAGGCGATGCTGACGCATCGCCCTATCAAACCACAAACAGTATCAAGAACTTCTAAAGATTTCCTAAACTCTTTATCAAGTTTTGTTCATCACTTTTACCCAACGCCTTCTTATACTTTGCACCCTTAGCACCTTTCACACGTTTCTCGCACTCTTCCCATGTTTGATGTGTCATTACAAGACCATCAACAGCACTAACATATGAATACGCCTTTCCTTTGTTTTTAGATTTTGATTTAGCTGGTGAAACATTTGAACTTACATCAAATAGATTTAGAGAATATGAACTCAAAGCTCCACTAAAAAGTTCGGGTATGTCCCCACCAGAAAGTGCATCTGCATACGAAGTAGCAATTTCATCACATCTTTCATTACCAACATGTCCCGAATGGCCTTTCACCAAATTCCATTGAATCTTTTTTCCAGCCGTTGCTTCCATAATTTCTTTCCACAAATCCACATTGAGAACATCGTCTTTGGTAGAAGTCTTCCAACCATTTTTTGCCCAACCAAATACCCATTTAGTACTGCCGTTGAGTACATACGAAGAATCGATATTCATCACATATTTTTTATTCGAAGCATCTTCTTTTGAATAGTAACTGTCAAAAAATTTAAAAGCCTCTGCAACGGCTTTCATCTCCATGCGATTGTTGGTAGTCAGTTTCTCATTTCCACCTTTTTCAATAACATGTAAAACTCCGGAAGCATCTGGGTACACGGCAACATATGCATAGCCTCCCTGGCCGGGGTTTCCTCGTGATGAACCGTCGGTAAAGATAGTGATGGTATTTTCTTGCATACAAAGAATTAAAAACTATATTCGTCTACCAATGTTGGATTGTCTAAAATTTCTTGTCGCATAACTGAAAATAATTCATTAATAAAATCTAGACCTGAAATCCCTATTGCTGTATAGGAAGACATAACGTCATAAATTCTGTCATTGGTAAATGTAGCATTAAATTCATCATGATTATCAGTATCGTATTCTTCTCTTAATTTATTTTTTACTTTACTTGCAACAAGGCTCCACAGTACACCAAGTTTTTGTGTGGGATAATCTGACAATTTATCAATTTTAATATCATAATCTTCTGCAACATTTTTTATTTCTTTTTGAACATCAACATCTTCTAAAACTTTACCTAAATATTCTCGTATCTGTTTCCTTACTTCAATTTCTAATGCCTCATTATTTATTCTAGGTTTATCAGAAAATTCTCTTTCTCTGTTCTCATTTACGCCAACAAATTCATTTTTAAAAGGATTATTTTTCATCATAATTTAATTCTAAATAAAAACTACTCTCTATTAAGATAACTATAAGCATTCTTAACAGCTTCCGTGAATTCTGAATATTGCCTAGATTTTTGTTCCATTAATTCAATAAAACGAAGGGTCTCTTCTTTTGTGGGTTGGTTTTTAGTTTTATCTACACATTGACCATGGTCAGTGTGTAGGCGCATTATTATTTTTTCTGATAATTCTTTTAATTCTAAATCTTCTGGTCTAAAAACAGTTCCATTTACAGAAGAATCTATTGAAAGTAATTCACTAGGAAATGATGTAATGGCAGTATCTACTTGTTCATGAAATTCAGCATTGTCTCCCCTACGTTCAAAGTTTAATGGCATAATTTTATTATTACTTTGCTAATACACTAATAATACACCCCTCCTCCACTCTGCGCATCTTTTCAGGCTTGTGACTGATTGTATATATGTTTATATACAAGCCGCATTAGAAGTGCACGTTTTTAAGCCAACGTGCAGGCTGTGACGGAGATACCGTCATTTAGACAATACAATAACAAAACAACTCACAAGAAAGAAAATCCACAATACAAAGCCTCCCATGTTTACAAACACCGAAAGCAAAGTATCAGAACAATCTGTCTTTAGGTTATACTGCCATTCCTCAAGTCCTTCCTTCACCCAACACACCAAACGGTCGAACTCTCCACCATCAAATAGCAAGGTGCATATTTGTTTTAGGAAATTAACCACCAGCATGAATATGGCAAGAAAGACGAGCACAAACACAAGAAAAGATAAGACCTTTCCTAGGAAGGTGCTGTAGATCTGGAACCAAACAGAGATCATGAGACTACTCCAAACAAAGCCATGAACACTCTGAAACGACTTCCAATATTCATGGAATAAGTAAGCCGCCAGACTACCGTCATCCATTCCATCGTATTCTTTTTCAATACGACCAAGGATAACCATCATGATAAACATGACCACCGCAATGATAATCATCATACTAACAGAAGGATTTTCACCTTAACCCTGATTGTTCAGCCGGGATCGCTTTTTTGTTGTAAAGAACTTTACTGTTTCGTCCTTTTGGACTCGTCAGGCGAAATACATATTTCGCGACAGTGGACCTTTTGTTTCTAGTGGTCCATACTAGTAAAGTTTTCAAGAGTGCTTTCTTCTTTTAATTCTGAGCCGAGAAATTCGAACCTACTTCAGACCAACATCCAAAAGAAGAATCAGTGTTTCTGCTTTCTTTTGTAGTTGGGTAAGACGTTCCATCTCGATCTTTTGCTCAGGGGTCGCGTTTTTCTGAAATTGCTTCTTCAGAAATTCAAAAATAAAGAGACCTTCATCATGTTTTTGTTTCATTTAAAGAACTCCCTTCCACTCTGCGTATGTTGTATTCATTATGAATCCAACAATCTGGACTTGTGACCAGTCGTACTTGATGTACGAGCCGCATTAAAGGTGCACGTTTTTAAGCCAACGTG
>Ga0172379_10003822_pt1 | contig 23314 bp, 15 predicted proteins | sample GrowelOW334metaG_FD_119756 | JGI IMG/M metagenome (GOLD analysis project Ga0172379, IMG submission 119756) | Groundwater microbial communities from an aquifer near a municipal landfill in Southern Ontario, Canada - Groundwater well OW334 metaG | ecosystem: Environmental > Aquatic > Deep... | reverse complement strand
TACCCGCGCTTGCGCGCGGGGTGATTTATTCGTAATTATTGGTATAATTAGTATCATTCGTATATTGGTATGTTTAACTAATAAAAACTATGCAAAAAGGTATGATAATAATAATTATTGTCGTTGTCGTTCTTTTGGTAGTCATCGGAGCGGGAATTTATTTTTACCAAATGGAATCTGAGACGGTTGAAACCTCACAACAAGCCGCCGTAGTCAGTCCAACCGGCGGGACGCTTCAAGTAACCGAGACGCCTGTTACAGAAGAGAGTAGTATTAACAATCAGCCGGTTCCAGCTCAAGATAAAAATATGAACAAAGTTACCATAGAAACAAATTTCGGAAAAATCGTTCTGGAACTTTATCCGAAAGACGCGCCGAAGGCGGTGGAAAATTTCGTGACGTTGGCGCAAAAAGGCTTTTATAACAATTTGATCTTTCACCGAGTAATCAGCGGTTTTATGATTCAAGGCGGAGATCCGACCGGCACCGGCAGGGGCGGACCGGGCTATCAGTTTGCAGATGAGCTTGATCCGAACACGGCCTCTTATAAGGCCGGTTACAGAAAAGGTGTTCTGGCGATGGCCAACTCCGGTCCAAATACCAACGGCAGTCAGTTTTTCATTATGCTTGCTGATTATCCGCTCCAGCACGATTACACCATTTTTGGGCGCGTGGTTTCCGGCCAAGAAGCGGTTGACCAAATCGGTAGGGTCAAGACAGACGCGGATGACAAACCGATAGCTCCGGTAATTATGAAATCTGTAACAGTGGGGGAGTAGCAGTTTGATTCTGATGTTCTTGAGAACACCAGAACAATACGATTTGAAAAACAAATTTATGGGTTCTTTTACCAATTTTGTAAAAAAATATAGCCATATAATTTTAGGTTTTATTCTGATACTGGCTATTGTTGCGGCTATTGAGTTGTATACCGGGCGCTCCGTCTTCGGACCAGATGGAAAATTCGGTTGGTGGGACGGAGATGTCTGGAGTAGTGAAAACTCCCAGCGTGTCGCGGATGCTTATACTTTTTCGCACATCATTCACGGGATGGTTTTCTACGCTTTTCTTTGGCTGGTTGCGAGAAAGTTACCAGTAAGATATCGGTTTTTAATAGCCCTACTTATGGAAGCGGGTTGGGAGCTTTTGGAAAACTCGCCGATTATCATTAACCGCTATCGGGCGGTTACAATCTCGCTTGGTTATGTCGGGGATAGCGTCCTCAATTCAGTTTCGGATGTGGTGTTTGCCGGCTTGGGATTTATTATGGCCTGGTGTTCGCGCGTATGGGTAACCATTCTAATCATAATCATTTTTGAAGTCGGATGTTTATTCTGGGTCAGGGACAATCTGACCCTAAACGTCATAATGCTTCTTACTCCTTCGGAAACTATAAAAGATTGGCAATCGGAAGGACACCAGTAAAGAATCATATAAAAATTGAAAAAGCGGCTTCGTCTTACATTTCTAAACTTTCTAACTTGCGAACTTCCGCACTTTTTACTTAGTTATACACACCCTAAGGGTTGACAATAATATCAGCATAGAGTATACTCCCGCCTATCTTCGCAAGATTGTGTTACGGGGGAAACACGAGGGATTTCAAGGCTTATTGGTCCTTTAAAAGATTTTCACATTTTGACGCGTTGCCTTTCGGCACCCAAATCTGAAAATTTTAATTCGTATCTTGCCTAATAAAAAATAAAATCCTCATTCATTTTAAACTGCCAAGAACTGTGGGCGGTTTTTGTTGTATGTGGCATTTCAGGTTTGAAAATTGATTTTAAAATTGAAAGTTTAAGTTTGATCAAAATAATATGTGTGAATTTTTAACTTAACATTTTATAAGAATTTATTGTTAGTCCTAATTTTGATTTTTTATGAACGCACACAAAATTTTTCATAACGGGGCCATCCACGAAATCGTCAAGAGTGAAACTTCCGGCAAACGGCCGAAAAAATATTTTCGCAATTTCAGAAAGGAACTAACCTCTCTGCCTAACCTCGTGGAACCGCAGGTAAAATCCTTTGAATGGCTTCTCAAACACGGGCTGGAAGAAGTTTTCAAAGAGTTTTCTTCCATAAAAGATTACGCCGGCAAAAAATTTGAATTGGATTTCACCGGTTTTAAGATCTCGGAAGCCAAGTACGACGAATACTACGCCAAAGCCAACAAGCTTTCATACGAGGCGCCGCTCAAGGTAACCGTCAGGCTCAAGAACAAGGTCATCGGCTCAACCAAAGAACAGGAATTGTTTTTGGCCGATTTTCCGCTTATGACCAATCACGGCACTTTCATTATTTCCGGCATTGAGCGGGTCATCGTGCCGCAGTTGGCGCGTTCTTTCGGTATTTCTTTTACCACCCAGGATATTAAAGGCAAGCGCTATTTTGGAGCCAAAATAATTCCTTCCCGCGGCGCCTGGGTTGAAATTGAGAGTGATCCTGACGGAGCTATTTATGTCCGAATTGACAGAAAGCGAAAGTTTGCCGCCACCTCTCTCCTCCGAATTTTGGGAGCTCACACCGAAGAAGCCATTTTTTCGCTTTTTAAGGACAATAGTTTCGCCGGAGCGGCGCTTCAAGCCACTTTTTCAAAAGATCACGCCAAAACTTTGGATGAATCTTATCTTGAAGTCCACAAAAGGCTTCGGGACGGGGATCTTGGAACCGTTGATAACGCGCGCGAATTCGTCAATTCTATTTTTAACGGTGAGCGTTACGACATTTCAAAAGTCGGCCGATTCAGATTCAACAAACGTTTCAGTAAAGGTATGGATGCCAAAGCGATTGCGGTCAGAACCATTACTTTGGACGATGTTGCCACGATTATTTCGCACATCATTACTCTGAACAACACCCCGGAAGCTGTTGAGGACGATATTGACCACTTGGGTTCCAGGCGCGTCCGTTTTGTCGGAGAATTAATGCAGCAAAAAATTCGAGTCGGAATGTCTCAGATAAAGAGGAACATTCAAGACAGGATGTCCACGGTGGACCCGGATGTAACGATGCCGGTCCAGTTCATTTCGCCTAAGCCGCTTCAGGCTCGCATCAAAGAATTCTTCACCACAAACCAACTGTCGCAATTTATGCTTCAGGAAAATATTCTTTCCGAAATGGAGCACTTGCGAACTTTGTCGGCTTTAGGTCCTGGCGGTTTGACCCGCGAGCGGGCCGGTTTTGAAGTCAGAGATGTCCACCCGTCGCACTACGGCCGGCTTTGTCCGATTCATACCCCGGAAGGTCCGAACATTGGACTTATCTTGCGTCTTTCAACTTACGCCACGCTAAACGATTTCGGAATGATTGAAACTCCTTACGCCAAAGTCAAAGACGGCGTAATTACCAAAGAGATTCATTATCTTGACGCGATGGCTGAGGAAAATTTCAAAATCGCTCACGCCGCGATTGAGTACGACGAAAGCGGCCACATCACCTCTTCGGAAGTTGAAGTGCGCATCAGCGGCAAACCCGGTTTGGTGAAAAGAGAAGAAGTGGATTACATTGACGTCTCCACCAATCAGGCTTTTTCTGTGGCCACTTCAATGATTCCTTTCTTAAATCACGATGATGCCAACCGAGCGCTGATGGGTTCAAACATGCAAAAACAAGCAACGCCTTGTCTTATTCCGGAAGCACCTTTTGTCGCCACCGGCATTGAAGAAAAAGCCGCGCTTGATAGCGGCAGAATCGTTTTGGCGGAAGAGGAGGGAACAGTGTCCGCCGTGGATGCCTCAAAAATTATCGTTCGAAACACCAAAGGTAAGGATCATGAATATCCGTTGGTCAATTTCTCAAGAACCAACGGTTTTACGGCGTTCCACCAGAGACCGTCGGTCAATCTGGGAGACAAAGTAAAGAAAGGAGAGCTTTTGGCCGACACTTCTTCAAGTGACGGAGGTCAAATTGCTTTGGGTCAAAATATGCTCGTGGCCTTTATGTCATGGTCAGGTTCCAACTACGAAGATGCCATCATCATTTCGGAGCGCGTGGTCAAAAACAGCAAATTCAGTTCCATTCACGCCGAGGAGTTCGTTGTGAACGTCCGCGACACCAAGCTTGGACCAGAAATCACCACTCACGATATTCCAAATGTCGGCGAAGCCAAACTAAAAAATCTTGACGAAGACGGAATCGTCCGAGTCGGAGCCGAAGTCAGACCAGGCGATATCCTGGTCGGCAAAATCACCCCGAAGGGCGAAACCCAGTTGACGCCGGAAGAGCGTCTGCTCCGGTCTCTTTTCGGTGAAAAAGCCAGAGATGTCAAAGACACTTCAAAAAGAATGGAAGGTGGCAAAAGAGGAAGAATTATCGGTGTCAAAGTGTTTTCGCGCGAACAGGGTCATAAATTGGACTCCGGTATCATCAAGCGCATTCACATAGAAGTGGCCGAGCTTCGTTCCGTTTCAGTTGGAGACAAATTGGCCGGACGACACGGAAACAAAGGAGTTATTTCAAAAATTTTGCCGGAGGAAGATATGCCATATATGCCGGACGGAAGACCGGTTGATGTGATTCTTACGCCACTTGGCGTGCCGTCAAGAATGAACTTGGGACAAATCCTTGAATTGCACTTGGGACTTGCCGCCAACATCTTGGGTTACCAGGCAATCGTTCCGCCTTTTGCCGGTGCCACCGAAACGGAAATAAAAGAGGAATTGGTGAAATCAGGCATTCCGGAAAACGGAAAAGTCAAACTATACGACGGACGCACCGGAGAAGCTTTCAAGCAGGACATTGCTGTGGGTTATATGTATATCCTGAAACTCCATCACATGGTTGAAGATAAGATCCATATGCGTTCAATCGGTCCTTACTCTCTCATCACTCAACAGCCTTTGGGAGGTAAAGCTCAGGGCGGAGGCCAGCGCTTCGGAGAAATGGAAGTCTGGGCGTTACTCGGACACGGCGCGGCTCACACACTCCGAGAAATACTTACCGTTAAATCGGACGACATTATCGGACGATCCGCGGCTTTTGACGCTATCGTAAAAGGAGAAGAGATTACCCAATCAAACGCCCCGGCCTCATTTAATGTTTTGCTGAATAATTTGCGCGGGCTGGCTCTTGATGTGGAATTGAAAGGCGACAATATGACACTCAGAGAAGAAGATACGAAAAGGTCGCATGCGAGGGGTTCCCACGAATCCCGTTAGAAGTGCCGCCTTTACTTTATTGACAAGCGGGTAAGACATAAACACTTTTAACATCAATTAAATCTTTAACAGCCATAAACTTCTAACGGGATGAAACAAAAAACAATCACAAACGTCAATGCCTTTGACGCCATAAGCCTTAAAGTCGCGTCGCCGGACCGGATCAAGGAATGGTCATTCGGCGAAGTTACCAAACCGGAGACTATCAATTACCGGACTCAGCGGAGCGAAAAATCCGGCCTCTTTGACGAGAAAATTTTCGGCCCGGACAGGGATTATGAATGTTACTGCGGGAAATATCGCGGTATCCGCTACAAGGGAATAGTTTGCGAAAAATGTGGAGTTGAAATTACCCGCTCAATCGTAAGACGAGAGAGGATGGGACACATTGATCTCGCCACCCCTGTTTCCCACATCTGGTTTCTTCGAAGTATGCCGTCAAGACTAGGACTGGTTTTGGGTATGGCTACCGGCGACCTTGAAAAGGTCATTTATTTCGCCGGCTATATCATCACCAAAGTGTTTCCGGACGAACGAGCTCAGATTCTGAAAGATTTGGATTCAGAGTATAAATCAAAAGTAAAATCCCTTCAGGACGAAAAATCAAAAGAAGCCCTAAAGGAGAAATTCACCGCCGCCAAAAAAGAAATTGAGGGCGTTGAAGAGGGTATGGTTTTGGATGAAGTGATGTTCCACACCTTCTCAATGAAATACGGTACGTTGTTTGAGGCGGGAATTGGCGCCGAGGCTATTTACGACCTGTGCAAAAATATTGATTTGCATAAACTGGAAGCCGCCCTTGAGGAACAGCTTCAAAAGGCCAGCTCCATTGAAAAAGAAAAATACAACAAGAGACTTTCTCTCGTTCGTTCAATGATCGGCTCAAACATAAGACCGGAATGGATGTTTTTGACCAGGATTCCGGTTATTCCTCCGGCCCTCCGGCCGATGGTGCCGTTGGACGGCGGACGTTACGCCACTTCCGATGTAAACGATCTTTACAGAAGAGTTATCAATCGCAACAACCGTCTCAAAAAACTGAAAGAAATCAACGCGCCGGATGTGATTTTGCGCAATGAGAAAAGAATTCTCCAGGAAGCGGTGGACTCGTTGATTGACAACTCCATTCGGCACGGCAACACTCAGTCCGGCGCTTTAAATCAGTCTCAGCGAAGGCCGTTAAAATCCCTCGCGGACAATCTAAAAGGCAAGCGCGGCTTGTTCCGGCAAAATTTGCTCGGCAAGCGCGTTGATTATTCCGGCCGCTCGGTCATCGTCGTCGGACCTGAACTAAATCTTGACCAGTGCGGTCTGCCGAAACATATGGCTCTTGAGCTTTTCAAGCCGTTCGTCATCGGTGAATTGTTGCGCCGGGAATTGGCTTACAACATCCGAGGCGCCAGCCGTCTTATAGATGAAGACATTCCTGAAGTCTGGGCGATTCTTGAAGAAATAACCAAAGACAAATACGTTCTGTTGAACCGTGCTCCGACTTTGCACCGACTCGGTATTCAAGCTTTCAGACCGGTTTTGATTGAAGGCAACGCTATCCACGTTCACCCTCTGGTTTGTACCGCTTTCAACGCTGACTTTGATGGAGACCAAATGGCCGTTCATTTGCCGTTAGGCATTCCGGCCCAGATGGAAGCCAAAGAAATAATGGCTTCCGACAAAAACATTTTGAAGCCCGGAAACGGCGACCCGATTGTGTCGGCAAAAATGTTGGACATTGTTTTGGGTTGCTACTGGATGACCAAAATCATCCCGGGAGCGGAAGGCGAGGATAAAATATTCTCAAGTCCGAACGCGGCCATAACCGCATTCAATTTCGGCGCGGTTGATTTCAGAGCCAAAGTCAAAGTAATGGGAACCGAAACTCCCAGATACAAAGCTTTTGAGGGCGCGCTATTTGAAACTTCGGTTGGCCGCTTGCTTTTTAACAGCGTTCTGCCGGCAGATTATCCTTACTTAAATCAGGAAATTGAGCGAAAGAAAATGGCTTGGTTGGTTGACGACCTTATCAACCGATACGGCATCAAAAACATTCCGCCGATGATGGATAAGATTAAAACCTTCGGATTTAAGTATGCCACTTATTCCGGCGTAACTTGGGGCATTGATGATGTTAAAATTCCTGAGGAAAAACCTAGAGTAATCGCCGCCGCCAAGGCAAAATCGGAAGAAGTAACCACTCAATATAACGAAGGTTTGCTTTCTCAGGATGAAAAATTAAGGAAAAACATTGAAATTTGGCACGGGGCCAAAAACGAAATTGAGAAATTGATTCCGGATACGCTTCCAAAAAATGGTTCAGTTCACGATATGGTGTTCTCCGGCGCCAGAGGTTCATTTTCCCAAATTACCCAGATGGCCGGTATGAAAGGTCTTATTCAAAATACCGCCGGCGAGACGATTGAATTTCCGATTCTTTCCTCAATGAAAGAAGGACTGACGCCGATTGAATATTTCATCACCACTCACGGTTCCAGAAAAGGTTTGACCGATACGGCTTTAAACACCGCCAAAGCCGGATATTTGACCAGAAAGCTTTTCGTGGCCGCCCAAGACACTATGGTTGGCGAAGATGATTGCGGCACGAAAGACTTCATTACATTTAAGCGCGGCGCTGGTTTGGCCGGCGATGTGTCATTTGCCAAAAACATCAGGGGCAGAATTTTGGCCGCGGATGTTTTGAATAAAGATGGCAAGGTTACCTTCAAGAAAGGACACCTGCTTTCAAAGATAGACGGCAACAAAGTAGTGGAAGAAGGGGCTGCTGAAGTCAGCGTTCGTTCTCCATTAACCTGCAAATCAATGTACGGGGTTTGCGTTAATTGTTACGGTGTTGATCTCGGAAAATACGAATTGGTTGGCATTGGCGAAGCCGTCGGTACGGTGGCCGCTCAAGCGATCGGCGAACCGGGAACTCAGCTGACAATGAGAACTTTCCACGCCGGAGGTACCGCGTCAGTCGGAGGCGACATTACTCAGGGTTTGCCAAGAGTGGAAGAATTGTTTGAAAAACGCTCTCCTAAAAACCCGGCAATCGTCAGCAAGGTGGACGGAGTGATAGCCGAAATAAAAGATTTAGGAAAAGAAAAAGTTATAGTGGTAATTCCCGACGTGGCTGACAAATCAAAGACTAAGAAAAAGAGCGAGCTGGAATATACTTTAAGCTATAACCGAATGGCGCTGGTTAAAGTTGGAAGCACGATAAAGAAAGGCGACATTATCACTGACGGTTCAGCCGACATTGATGAGTTGTTTGAGTACGCCGGTCCGGAAAAAACCAAAGATTACATTATTACAGAAGTTACCAAACCTTATGAACTCCAAGGGGAAACGGTTTCCCGAAAACACATTGAGGTCATCGTAAGACAGATGTTCTCCAGACGAAAAGTGGTGAGCCCGGGCAATACCGAACTTTCAACCGGCGATGTGGTTGACTTGTATCAATTGTCTCTTGAAAACGCCGCCGCCAAGGAAAAAGGACTTGAAGAAGCCAAGGTTGCCCCGGTGGTTATGGGAATTTCGGAGGTCTCGCTGTCCCGCAAGAGTTTCTTGTCCGCCGCTTCCTTCCAACACACCACTCGCGTTCTCATAAACGCGGCCATTCGCGGCAATGAAGATAAGCTCGTCGGTCTTATGGAAAATGTCATTATTGGCCGCTTGATTCCAGCCGGAACCGGTTTTGTCGGCGGCGCCAAGGCCAAGATGCTTGAGGAGAAAATTAGAGAAAAGAGAGATAACTTATAGACTATAAACTGAAGCCGCCCGAATAAATCAAATCGTTTATTCGGGCGGTTTGTCGGAGCGGGAAAAAACTAATTGGACAAGTGTGGGTGTGCCAACGTTTTTTACCTGCAATGTTATACTAAGTGATTATGTCTAGCTCCGTAGAACAAATCAAAGAGCGCCTGAGCATCACGGATGTCGTCGGTTCTTACATTAAACTGGAAAAGGCGGGGGCGAACTTTAAAGCCCGTTGCCCTTTTCATAACGAGAAAACCCCGTCATTTTTTGTTTCGCCCGACCGTGGCTCTTTTTATTGCTTCGGGTGCGGGGCCAAAGGGGATATCTTTTCTTTTGTGGAGCAATTTGAGGGTTTGGATTTTGTCGGCACTTTGAAAGTGTTGGCTCAAAGGGCGGGGATTGAACTTGTCAGAGAAAATCCAAAAACCAAGAATGAAAAAGATCGGTTGTATCAAGTTTTGGACGCCGCCACGGAGTTTTTTGAAAAATCTTTGGCGGACGACATTGGAGCGAAAGAATATTTGGCCAAGCGAGGAGTAAAAGAAGAGACTGTCAAAAATTGGCGGCTTGGTTTTGCCCCGAACGAATGGCGAACTTTAAATGACTCATTGACCAAGAAAGGTTTTACAGCGGATGAATTGTTCCGATCCGGTCTCACCAAAAAAGGGGATAAGGGTAATTACGACGCGTTCCGCGGTCGGGTGATGTTCCCGATTTTTGACAGCTCGGACAGAGTCATCGGATTTTCCGGTCGGATTATGCCGGCGCTTGATGACGGTAAATCCGGCAAATATATCAACAGCCCCGAGACTCCGCTGTTCAATAAATCCCGCGTGCTTTACGGCCTAAATCGGGCCAAGTTTGATATCAGGAAACGCGACTATTCAATAATGGTGGAGGGTCAAATGGACTTGATAATGTCGCATCAAGCGGGTTTTACCAACACCGTGGCGGCTTCCGGCACGGCGCTTTCAGCCGACATAATGTCGGATCAGGCAGTTACAAATCTTGGACTTTTGACCCGCCTTTCCAAAAACATCATCCTGGCCTTTGATTCAGACGAAGCCGGTTTCAAAGCCGCCGGACGAAACGCCAAAATCGCACTTTCAATCGGGATGGACGTGAAAATGGCAAAAATCAGCGGCGGCAAGGACGCGGCCGACTTGATTCTGGCCAATCCGGCAAAATGGGCTGAGGTCATCAAAAATTCCAAACATATTATTGATTTTTCGCTGGAGACTTTGCTTGAGAAAAATCTTGAGCCTAGAAAATTAAACAAGGAAATTGAAACTCTCGTACTGCCATACGTTGCCGTCCTTTCAAGCGCCATTGACCAATCACACTTTATCCAAAAAATTTCCAAGTCGGCCGGCATAAGTGAGGACGCGCTGTGGTCGGAACTTAAAAAACTGGTCTCAAAAGATTCTGCCGCCGCGAAGCCGGCCGAGCAAAAGCCGAATTTGGTTGAAGCTCCTCCAAATTTCCGTCGCAATTCCATTGAGCGAAAAGTGCTCGGAATTCTTTATTGGCAGGAAAACCAAAAAACTTCATCCGTTGATTTTAAGACGATTCGCGGCCGGCTTGAGACCATTTTGGACAAATCCGGCCTTGAGACGCTTGAAAAATCCAATGAGCCTATCAAGAGTGACCTGATTTTTGAAGCGGAGATTTCTTACGCCAAGGCGACAAATTTAAAAATTGAGGTTGAGGAGCTTCTCTTGAATCTGGAAGAAGAGTACGCCAGAGAAAAATTGGCTGTGGCAATGAAGCGGCTCTACGGCGCCGAGAAAGCAAAAACCGAATCAGAGGTGGTAACGGCTCTCAAAACTTGTCAGGAATTATCGGCAAAAATAGCCGAACTGCGAACCAAGCGCAAGGCGCTTGATAATGCGGTCAATTGATAGTAGAGTAAGTGGCAAGTTAAACAGTATAGGACTTACGCAATCGGCGCATTTCTTTGTTGCTTCGCTCGTTTGCTCCCGCAATGTATACAGCATACATTTTGGTCGCAAGCCTCGCTCGCGCCTCGAACTGCATCCGATTGCGTAAGTCCTACAGTCCTATGAAAAAAACAAAAAAAACATCTCATAAAAAAGCGAAAATCTCCAAAAAACCGAAGGCCGCCAAAAAGCCGGCACGAAAGGTAAAGCCCGCAAAGAAGTCCGGAAAGCCCAAGATGACTATCTCAAAGCACGGCAAGGAAATGCAGGCAAAGGCCAACAAATTGCTTCTTAAAGGCAAGGAACGCGGTTTCGTAACTCACGATGAAATTTTGAAAGAATTTCCTCACGTTGAAGATGATATTTTCTTTCTGGACCAACTGTACACCAAATTGCATGAGGGCGGCGTTGACATACTTGAGAGTGGGGGGATGATTGAGATGGGAGATGCCGAACCGTCCAAGAAAAACACTTATATGGGACGCGGCAGTGAACCGTCGTACGATTCAATCCAAATGTATCTCAAAGAAATCGGCCAGTACCCGCTGATTCTGGCCCAGCAGGAAAAAGATTTGGCCAAGAGAATCCAAGCCGGCGACAATGAAGCCAAAAATCTTTTGGCTCGCGCCAACCTGCGTCTGGTTGTTTCCATCGCTAAAAAATACGTCGGCCGCAGTCCCGACCTGACGCTTTTGGATTTGATACAGGAAGGAAACCTCGGCCTTTTCAAAGCCGTGGACAAGTTTGACTGGACTAAAGGTTACAAGTTTTCAACCTATGCCACTTGGTGGATTCGTCAGGCCATCACACGCGCTTTGGCCGACCAATCCCGCACTATCCGCGTGCCGGTACATATGGTGGAAACCATCGCTAAATACAAGCAAGTCGTCCGCCGTCTGTCGCAAGATTTGGGACGCGACCCGTTGCCCGAAGAAATTGCTGTTGAAATGGGACTGGACGTGGAAAAAGTTTATAATATTGAAAAAATTGACCAAGATACCGTTTCGCTTGAAAGTCCTGTCGGCGATGAAGGCGACGACGGCAAATCCACATTGGGTGATTTTCTGGCGGATGACAAAATCCTGGCTCCCGACCATGAATCATCCAGAAGAATCCTATCCGACCAAGTGAAAGAAATTTTAAACGACCTCTCGGAAAAAGAACGGCGAATTTTGGAAATGCGCCACGGCTTAAACGACGGTGTTACTCACACATTGGAAGAGGTTGGTCAGAAATTCGGTGTTACCCGCGAACGTATCCGTCAGATTGAAGCCAAAGCTCACGAAAAAATCAGACAGCACGATAAGTCTAAGAGGTTGGAGAGTTACTAGAAGAAGTTTTTAGTTTGTAGTTGGTAGTTTTAGTAAAGAAAAGTAAAAATAAAGAAGAAAAACCGTGGCAACTGCGTTGCCACGGTTTTGGTTTTACAAAATTTTCTGTTTCATAGAAAGGGGGACAAAGTGTCCAGCCTTTTTGTTGTATAATTAACATATGAGCAAGTTGGCTACTTTTTTGTTCTTTTTGTTGATTCTCATAGGCGCTGCCGTTTTCGTCGTCGGACCAATCTTGGCCAAAACTAATTTTTTGGCGTTTGAGTCGTTTTTAAAGAATACCGCCTCGGTATTCTTTACCGAAAGTTCCAAACCGGAAGTTTTGAAACAAATAGCGGCCGAGGCGAACAAAACCGGAAAGAGGCTTCGGATTCTTATCGTGCCGGGCCACGATAATGACTATTGGGGCACGGAATTTCGCGGTATCAAAGAGGCCGATATGAATTCGGAATTGGGGCAAAAACTAGCTAAGTTGCTTGCCACCGAATCTAAATTTGAAGTGATCTTGACCCGAGGCAGTGCTGATTACAATCCTATTTTTTCGTCATATTTTTCTTCAGAAGAGAAAAACATTGTTCAATTTGCCAATGAGAAAAAACAAATTATGGCGAATCTTATTTCTGAGGGCAAAGTCAGTCGTTCCGTCGGAGTTATTCACAATGATGCTCCAAATCTCGCCGTTTTGAGACTTTACGGGATTAACAAATGGGCCAATGAAAACAACATTGGCCTCGTAGTGCACCTGCATTTCAATGACTATCCGCGTCGGAACCGCGCGAGTGCGGGCGATTATTCCGGTTTTTCAATTTATGTTCCGGAACGCCAATATTCCAACGCCCGGGCAAGTAATGATATCGCCTTATCTGTTTCCAAACAACTCAAAAAATATTATCCCGAAAGCAATATGCCGAAAGAAGAAACCGGAGTGGTGGAAGACCAAGACCTCATCGCCTTGGGCGCTTTTAATACTCTTGATCCGGCGGCGCTTCTGATTGAATACGGCTACATCTACGAACCGCAATTTGAAAACGCGGCCATACGGGGGAAAATTATTGAGGATTTGGCCGTCCAAACTTACATAGGAATCAATAATTTTTTCGGAAATGCCGCGCCTATGCTTGCTGGTAAATTTAGTAGTTCCATTTTGCCTTACAAATGGCAAAAAACCGTTTCTGCGGGAACAAAACATAATGAGGAAATACTCTCATTACAAACCGCGTTGACTCTTGAAGGAGTTTATCCGCCGGAAGATTCCGACAAGCACGACTGTCCTATTTCCGGAACATTTGGCAAATGTACTAAAAATTCTCTCGCCTTATTTCAGAAAAAACACGGGCTTGATCACAGCCCCAACCAGTTGGACAATAAGACGATAGGGAAGCTGAATGAGTTGTATGGGGGAGAGTGAATTATGAAGTAGGAAATAATAAATTAGTTATAGAATATTAAGTTTGCTGGCCACCTGGTACAAAGTTGGAACCTTTTTAAGCATCCGGTGGATATAAATCAATAGCCAAACTGATATCGAAATCTGATAGACGCCGCATTAGATAAGGTGTAAACGCTTCGCTTGTGTTACTGTCAACACCTATGGTGATAATAACTTCCGTGCGACAACCCTGGTTTGCAAGCTCAGTAAAAACTTGTTTATGAGGTGTTAATTTTTCTATGATATCGGTAATCTCCTCCGGCGCAGATTTAATCTCACTTTTTTCCCATTCATCTGTAGTGTGGAAATCAAAACTCCATCGTGAATCAAAATATGTCCCTTCCAACTTTGCACCGAGAGGTGAAACTCTGTCGTTCCCAAAATTCATTAGGCGATGTGGGTTTAGTCCGAGAACATTTCTCAAAACGTCACGCGTTTTCGTGAAATCAAGATTCGGATGTATCAACAAAAAACGAATTCTATATGTGTATGGATGCATAGTTTCAATTCTAATAATAACTAACCTCAGTTAAAAATAATCATAATTAAACACTAACATAAAAAGCATTGACTGGCTGTCTGATGATGAGTGTAACAATCATTATTCACTTGACCGTATATTATGAAGTTGGAACTATTTTAGAGCAAATGCCGGCTAATTAACTTCACTTCTATTTCCTCCACCGCGTACAACCAAAGTATCATCTGTTAACTGACCGTCTGGTTTGTATGTGAGAGGTTTAATCTTAAGATTTGTGAATTTGAAAAAATTGTCAATTTCATTGATATTGATTCCTACTATTTTTGAGAAATCAGGCAACTCGCTTCCGGGCGCAAATGTAAAACAATTAACATTCTCAAGTTTATCAGTTATAAAATCTCTAGTATTTTTTTGATATATTGGTTGAAAATTTTCCATTACAGATGTATCAGCTCCTATAAAGGATATGCAATATTTTCTTTTTGGTATTTGACTATGTTTATATACTCTTCCACTTAAAACTACACTCCATGGTTCTTTTTCGTTTATATTTTCTTTTAACACTCCGTTAATACAAATAATTTCATTTGGATCTTGTGTCCAAAATTTATCATAAAGCACCACTTCCATCCCATTTAAAGGCTTCAAACTCTCTGAATAAAAAGCATAGTCAATATAATAATTACTTAACTTAAGTTTTTGCCTATTTATTTTAATAAGACTATTAAAATCCAAAGGAATAAATATTCTTCGGTTTTCGTCCACTTCATTCATATCACAAGACTCTACAACAAAATAGAATACTTGAAAAGTGCTGGCTACGGAAATTAGAATAGAACCTGCCGACAATCGCCCGCGAATAAATTTTTGCCGTCGCAAAAATTTTTCTGGGCACCAGCTCGCCAGTTTCTTTTAGTAAAGAAACACGTCTCAGCTGTTCGATTCTCGGTCGCGAGCAAAGCAGTTTGCTCGCTCAGTCCGACACGTCGTCGCTTCGCTCCTAGTGGTCGGGCTGCCGAGAATCGAACTCGGACCGCATGCACCCCATGCATGTATACTACCACTATACTACAACCCGATATTATTCATTTTTAAATTGCTGACCGCATGGTCACAAGTATTTTTTTGCTAAAAAATCTCGCGACCCTTCCTCGTCCCGTTACCACAAGAGTACTTCCAATTTCTAATCGCTCCGCTCAAGAAATTTAGGTCGCGCTCTCCGGCCTTGCGCCCCGATGCCCATCGGGGCTCACCCCATGCATGTATACTACCACTATCCGATAGACCGATATTTAACAACTTCTAAACTTGCTGATTATACCCTTGTTTAGCTAAATTATCATACAACAATTTATAATTTTTACCATTGATTTTTAAGAAAATGCTCCGACGAATGTCAGAGCAAAAAATCACTACGAGGCTCCGAAGGCGGCCCTTATACTCATGGCTGCCTGCCAGCCCTCCACAATCCGAGGTCTTTTTTTATGAGATGGAATCAGCCGTTCAAGCCCGCAGTGGTAAGCCAGTGCGTATTCTCGCGCAGACTTCCAACCCTTCTTCCAATGCTTTAGGGCTTTCCCTGAAACGAAAAAACGTCCATGGTCCTGGGGAATGCCCCTGTAGAAATGGTGCATGCCCAAGCGCCTCAGCTCGGACTTGCTCAGACCTGCTGTAGTTTTCATAAATAATGTGCCCTTAGCTGGATTCATACTATAATATCCTCTATGGATGTCAAAAATTTTGAAACCTTATATAAACGCCTAAATCCGGCTCAAAAAATGGCCGTGGATACGATTGAAGGCCCTGTAATGGTCATTGCGGGCCCTGGGACGGGCAAGACCACTATTTTGACCCTGCGTATAGCAAATATCCTAAAACAAACCGACACCCCGCCCTCGGGTATTTTAGCCATTACCTATACTGACGCAGGGGTCAAAGCCATGCGGATGAAACTTCGGGAAATAATTGGCAATCGGGCTGACGAAGTGCGGATTCATACTTTTCATAATTTCGCTTCGGCAATTATTCGCGAATTCAGCGACCATTTTGTACATCTGGATAGGTCAACTCAGCTCAACGAAATTGAATCCGAAACTATGGTGCGGGAGCTTTTGGAAAAAGAAGAATTCCGAGACTTGCGCCCTTTTGGAAATCCTGATTTTTATATTCAAAAAATAATCGGGGCGGTAAGCGATAGCAAACGAGAAGCCTACACGCCGGAAATGGTTCGCTCATTCGCTATGGATGAAATAAAGCGGATTAAATCTGACGAGGATTCAATTTCTACCCGTGGCGCTACCAAAGGCAAACTCAAAGCCGAGGCTGAAAAGCAAATTGAAAAATGCGAACGGACCGTTGTCTTTTCCAACCTGTACGAAGCTTACGAAGACAAAAAGAAAAAGGAAAGAAAAATTGACTTTGACGACCTTATAGGGGAACTTCTCGCGGCTTTGACAAGGGATGAGCTTCTCTTGAGGATGCTTCAGGAAAAATTTTTGTATATCTTAGTTGATGAACATCAGGATACCAACAATTCTCAAAATGAACTGGTTCGGAAACTGGCCGATTTTTTTGACGTGCCGAATGTTTTTATAGTCGGTGACGAAAAGCAAGCCATTTACCGTTTTCAGGGCGCGTCGGTTGAAAATTTTCTGAAATTCCAGAGTTTGTGGAAAGAAATGAAAGTGATTCATCTTGAAGATAACTATCGGTCGCACCAAAGTATTTTGGACGCCAGTTTCGGAATGATTGAAAATAATTACGCTTCGGGAGAATACCAAAATTTGCGGGTAAAACTCAAAGCTTCCGGCAAGGAAGTTTCTGGTCCGATTGAAATAATCTCCGGCGAAGATACGGAAGCCACAGAAAAATATCTGGTGGAACAATTAAAGAAAATTTCCTCGGAAAAACCGGAGGCAACAGTAGCCATTATCACGAAGACCAACCGCGATCTTGAGCGGGTACTTCACCTATGCGAAGCGAACGGTGTCGCGGTTTCGTCTCAAAGAAGCATAGATATCTTTAATCATCCGGCCGGTTCACTTTTCTTTGATTTGATTGAATTTTTATATGACCCGACCAAGGTGGAAATGTTTTCAAGAACTTTAGCGGCCGGATTGTGGGGGCTTTCTTTTGACGATTCACTTCAAATGATAAAGGCCTTGAGGGCCGGAACCGATGCCGGACTTGAAACTCTTCCAGCGCTTCAAACTCTCCGGAAGGAAATTACGAACGATGGAGCGTTGAATTTTATAATTCGCGCGGCCGAAATAACCGGCTATCAAAATATTATCTCTCGCGAGCCGAGCTTTGTGGAAGTCTGGCGGGGGATTGTAACGCTTGCCGAGAGTCTTGTCAGGGAAGCGGCGATTTCAGACCCGCGGGAGCTTCTTAAAAAACTTGTTGCTTACAGAACGGCCGCCGAAACGCGGAGCGTCAAAATCAACATCGGGACTCCGGATTTAAAGATCCAGGCGATGACCGCTCACGGCAGTAAGGGACTTGAGTTTGATTTCGTTTTTATTCCGTACGCCACCGAAGAATCCTGGGTTGGGAGAAATTGGGGGAGTTATTTTGTTCTGCCGCACACCAATACAACAAACGACTTGAGAGACGTCCGAAGGCTTTTTTATGTGGCGCTGACACGCGCCAGAAAACACGCGGTTATTTTGCATGGAGGTGAAGAGTTTGGGGGGACTCTTATGCCACTTAGATTTATTGACGAACTTGCCAAAGAACAAATCGTAAGAGTAACGCTTCCAAAAACTACCGGAAAAAGCAATATTCTTGGGGGAACTTCAATCCCAAACACATCTGTCAAAAAAACCATTGAGTACGCCAAACACGTTCTTCAAACATCCGGACTTTCAGTAACCGCGCTCAATCATTTCCTTGAATGCCCCAGCTCTTTTCTCTATCAAAGTATTTTAAAACTGCCGCAAGCACCGGCGGTGTCGGCCGAAAAAGGTAACGCAATGCACTCGGCCATTTCCAAAGTTTGGACGGCTAAAGATAAGAACGCCCTAAATGTCAAAAAAATCCTTGAAGATACCATCCGTTATTTTTTTGAAAAATCTCTCCTACCTTCGTTTGAGAAGAAAGCTGTGGAAAAAGAATTACTTGGAGACATTCCGGTAATTGTCCGAGAATTGTTGCCTCACTTTTCGGAGCCCGGAACGGTTTTTTCCGAAACTTGGAGTGAGTCTGAGTTCAAGGGAGTTTACGGAGAAGAATCGGTTACCATACCGATTCACGGTAAATTGGACGCCATAATTGATTCCGGCAGGGAAGCTTTTGTTTTTGATTACAAAACAAGACAGGCAATGTCGGAAAACGAAATAAAAGGCAATACCAAAAACAGTACCGGCGCTTATTTCCGCCAGCTAGTGTTCTACAAACGACTCTTGCAAGAAGATTCGCGGTTCGCGGAAAAGAAAATCATCCCCTCGTTGATTTTCGTGGTTCCAGATAGCAAAGGCCACTGCAAAACGGTTAGTCTTCCGGTTCTAAAAACCGATTTGGAGAAAATAGATAGCGAAATCCAATCGCTTATCACTTCGGTCTGGTCCGGCGCGTTTATGACCGATTATTGCGACGATAAAAAATGCGAGTGGTGCAGATTGAAAAAGCTTGGAGCGAATAGCTTATAGGCCTCGTCCATAAATAAGTTCCAAAAATATGGACGATGCACTAAGGGACATTCGAAAATTAACGGGTACGTTATTTGTGAATGTCTCCTTAGCTTTAAGCTTTTAAGAAAACGTTTGGGGAAACACACCAAGTAGTATTGACAAACTATACACAAATGTGCTATTACGTGGCCAGTTTTCAACCGAAATGAAAAGCTCCTTTGCCCTATAAACGGGAACGGAGTAAAACTGAACCTTGAGAGGGAATATGAAACGAATGATAACGGTGTTGGCCCTGGTGCTGGCGTTCTCGTGGGTATTCTGTGTCGGAGCCGAGGAGGCAGACGTGGTTTCCACCAACCATCAATGGGCGCTTCATGGGTATGCCATGACGAGGCTGTACGACCATTACTTGTCGTTCAGAACCGGCACGCCACTGACCAGAACTCCAGTTTTGTGGTCAGAAATGGAAGTGAATTTTCCGAAAGGAATTTATTTCCAGGGCTTCGGAAGCTACGGACTCTCCGAAGCACCCGAGCAAAAGCTGGGCAACCAGATTGATATGGTTGCCGGCAAAAGGTGGACTATCGGGGAGTTCAAACTGGACAGTAATGTTCGGTTTTCCGACATTACACCAGTTGGCACATGGTGGAACGGGGACTTGGTTTACTTGAATCTGATATTTTCTCGAGATTTCAAAATTCCAAACCACCCCAACCACATTCTTCGCCCAACCATTTACTCGGAATGGATGACCTATGTGGATAGGTTTGACCAAGGGGCAATGTTGGAGCAAGTGGGTTTCGCCCACATCTGGAAATCGCCCTTGGGTATTAAACCTCTGTCCATAGTCCACTGCGACTATTTCTCGTGGTGCGACCAATGGGTTAAAACACCGCCAGGGTTTTTCTTTCGGAGCGATGTCAGTTTCAACTGGCACGTCACCAAAAGACTGGACATAATCTGTCCGGGTGGCCGATTCGTCGCAGGGCTGGATGGGACACGAGGGAACGACAAATCCTTGATGGCCGGTGCACGATTCAGCTTCTAAAAGGTTTTAACGAGTGGCTACCTAACGCAAAACGCCACTCAACCCGCAATCAGAAATGGTTGCGGTATTTTCTTTTTGTATCATCAACCAAAAAACTACTTTCCCGCGAGAATTGAATCAATAATTTGTTTCATCATTTGATACTGGAACGCGCCGCTGATTCCAACTTTCCGCTTGGAAGTGTCAATCGTGATGAGACTTGGAGATCCTGGTTGCATCTGTTGCATAATTGTATTGTTTATTTCCACCACGCGTTTTTCAGCCGTTGCCGACAAAGGCGACTTAAGGAACCAGATTGTGTGAGGAGTTCCGTTTACTCCGGCCTTCAAACCGTCATCGTAGTCTGCTTTGACTTTTGACGCGTACCTTCCGCTATCCAAACAGGTCTTAAATTCCGTAGCGCCAAGACCAAGCCCTGCCGCGATTTCCGGAAGTTTTGCAGGGTCCAAGCCGTTATTGGTCGGGGTAATCTCAAAAATTTTGTTGGCGTAATTCCAAAAACCGTTGTTCCCGGCAAGCTCAGCGGCGCACTCGGTTGCTTCGGCTTCCTTCAAAGCTTTCGGGTGGATATCAAGGGGGAAATGGCGATAGACCCAAGCCAGCTTGCCATCTTTACCATAATCATTCATCAAGCTTTGCATTGTCTGGTGAAATGATTTACAAAACGGACATTCCAAATCGGAATATTCAACAATAACGATATCCGCTTCGGGGTTGCCGGTAATATGGTCGGCGGAACTGACTGCGCGAAGCGCAATCTCTCCCGAAATATCGGTCGGGCCGGTCTGCGCAGGTTGTTCTGTATCCTTAAAGACTCCCGGCGCTTGGCCACCGCGTGAAAAGAAGACCGCTCCACCGATGATAATTCCGGCAACGACTATCGCCATTGGCACGGTCAAAACAGTTTTTTGATTTTCCATTGAACTTTTGTTAATGATATGAGGAACATTCTAACACGAAACATTACCGGTTAATCAAGAACCCTCTCGGAGTACACCACCAGCCGTTCGCTGTAGTTTCTGGCGACCTGATTCCATGTGCCATCACAGGTTACCAGATTCAGACGTGAGATTTTTCCGCCTTGGTCAAAAATTTTTTCCACCGGCGCTTTGTCGTAATTATAGACTTCTTTTCCTGTCACCCTGAAATGGACTCTTTGACCGGCTTTATCCAAGATATATATATCATCACCGGATTTAAGGAGGGACAGGTTTATGAAAACTGCGTTGGCGTCTTTGGCAGTATCAAGGTGGCCGTCAATAACCGCGCTGCCCGATTCTCCGGGACGCGGTCCCAGTTTATACCAAGCGACGTCCACAAAGTTTGTCGGAATTCCCATCCGGCCAGCCGAGTCAATACCGACAGTTTGGACCAGAGCGTTTACCCCGATTGACGGGATTATAAGCCGGTCGGGAAGACCGATAGGGCCGGAAACCACCGGCATGCCGGGAATGGTAATGGGAGTTTCCGTTTCTGAACCGCCGAAAATATAAACTGCCAAAAATGAGGCCGCGATTAAAGCCACCGATAAGGCAAAAGAAAAAATTGCCGTGTTGGATTTTGAATCATGCCACCAGTATTTTTTCATCCCGTTAGAAGTTTATTACTTGATAAAGTTTGTATTGCTTTCAAGGTTATTTTTGCGTATCAATTTTAATAATAGATATTGCTTTTACTTCTAACGGGATTCATTTGTCAAAACTAAAACGGTAATGTATGTGTCATCACTTTTTCCTCTTTGTTTTCCCATAAGGACGGGTCAAGTTTGATTTCTTTGACGACCAGACCATCGCGATATTTCAAGTGTTTGTTTTTAAGAGCGTACTCATAAAGCTCTTTGGTTATCTTAACATCTTCAAGACAATACTTAATAACCTTATCTTTTTCACCATTTCGCCACCAGACAATCGCTTCAAGCCCGTGGCCGATTTTCTTCTTGCCGATTGTCGCTTCGGCCACGTCATCAAGTTTTATCCTGCGGCCGAGCGAAGCACGTATTTCCTTTAGCAAATCCAGGCTTTTAATCTTGGACAAATCGCCTGAGTAGTATTTATTGAGGAGGGGAATATCAAAATGGTCGGAATTGTAGCCGATGAGCATATCGGTCTTTTCCAAAATCGGCCACAATTTGTTCAAGTCGCTTTCCAGATAACTTGAATAACTGTCGGTCAAAGAATCGTGGATGCAGACAACCGAAAGCGCCAGTTTAGAAGGGTCGTTTGATCCGACTTCCGAGAAAATATTGGAGGTTTCTATGTCAAAAGTTACTTTTCTCATAGGATACGAAAATTATGCGAATTTATACGAAATGATACGAATTAATCTCTGTATAAGCGACTTTAGTTAACTAAAGTCGCTCAGATTGCCGATTTTTATTTTAGAGCATTCGCGATTTCTTCTTCGGTCGCGATTTTTTCCTCGCCCGTCTTTAAATTTTTTACCTTCAGCTTTCCGGTTTTAACTTCGTCAGCTCCTACGCATACAATGAAAGGAATGCCTTGCTTGTCAGCCCGCTTGATTTGGTCGCCGACTTTTTTGCCGGCATAATCCACAATCGCCGAAAAACCTTTGGCACGGATTTTCTGTGCCATTTCCTGAGCATAATCAATGTGCGAATCGTCAACTGTAAGTATGGCGATATTTGTGCGGCTCTTAACCTCAGGTAGTAGGCTGTACGTTTCCAAAACGTCTCTCATTGTTACGTCTCCCATACCAAAGCCGACCGCCGGGATTTTTTCTTGGTCAAAAATTGATAGAAGGTCGTCATAGCGGCCGCCGCCGAAAAGCGCCCGGCGATTTTCCGGATTAAGGTCAAAGATTTCAAATACCGTGCCGGTATAATAATCAAATCCGCGCATTAACGTTTGGTCAAAAACAACATTGGTGATGCCAAGTTTCTCAAGAGCTTCAATCAGGTTCTTGATTTCCCCGATACCGTTTTCCAAACCATTTTCTTTGGGTAGCCGAAGGATAAATTCCTCAAAATTTTTTGAGTTTAGAATGGTCAGCAGAAAATTATCTTTTTCTCCCAAAACCTCATTCAACATTTTCTCAAAAACGGCAGGTTCCAACTTTTCCTTTTTGTCTATGATTTTTGAAATTTTCCCGCTGTCGGTCTCGGAAAGCCCCATAAGTGTTCCCAAGATGTAATTGATAATCTTGCGGTTATTGATTCTTATTTCATATTGATTTTCCTTCAAACCGAAAGCCGACATAATGTCTCTGGCCAAAGAAATGATTTCCACTTCGGCCTGAATGCCGGTAACGCCGAAAATATCGCAGTTTAATTGCCAGTGTTCGCGCAGGCGGCCGCGCTGAGGCTTTTCGTAACGGAATAAATTTGGCATCGAGAACCATCTCAAGGGAAAGGTAAGTTCCATCTTTTTGGCGGCCACCATTCGCGCTACGGTCGGCGTCATTTCAGGCCGCAAAGTAACTTCACGGTCTCCGCGGTCGGTGAAAGTATAGGTTTGCTCGTTCACAATTTCTTCACCGGATTTGGCCCGATACAAATTGGCCGGCTCCAAAACCGAGGCGTTGTA
>Ga0172379_10003821_pt1 | contig 23314 bp, 24 predicted proteins | sample GrowelOW334metaG_FD_119756 | JGI IMG/M metagenome (GOLD analysis project Ga0172379, IMG submission 119756) | Groundwater microbial communities from an aquifer near a municipal landfill in Southern Ontario, Canada - Groundwater well OW334 metaG | ecosystem: Environmental > Aquatic > Deep... | reverse complement strand
CATATTCAAGCGATCAATAATATTTCTTTACTTTTTTATTTCCCATCCCGACGATTCGATCGCACTCATAATCTCCTCTACCGCCTTATTTACCTCTTCATCGGTAAGCGTTCTTTCGCTGGATTGGAATATCAAGCGGAACAACATACTTTTTTGAGGCACAACATCGGCTGCTTCATCCTCGCCCTCATAGATATCCAAAAGGTCGGCATCTACCAATAATGTTCCTCCGGTGTTCTCAATGACATTTAGCACATCATCCACTTTCGTTGCGGGTTCCACCATTATCGAAAGGTCGCGCATTACCGACGGGAATTTTGCGATCGGCGCATACTCGAGCTCTTCCTCGCACGCATTCAACAAAACAGTGAAATCAAGCTCCGCAATGACCGTTTCCGCAGGAACGCCATAGGCACGCGCAATATCGGGCGACAAATAACCAAAAGATCCGGCAGAGATGTTGTTCAAAAATACCGTTGCGGTCCTTGCGGCATCAAAGTGCGCCGGATCACGGTCGTACTCATCGATACGCAGCGTATCAATGCCGAGACCCTCGCACAGCGCCTCAATATATCCTTTCATCTCATAAAATAACTCTCCCGGCGTTTTTTTCTTTTTTGCGGACAAAAGCAACATACCTAAAACCTGTTTTTCATTCACTGCACCCGCATCAAGAGAAAAAACATTGCCTATTTCAAACAGCCGCATAGTATCATAAAACCGGAAATTCGCTGCTGCGGATTTCACAAGCGCCACGGCAAGATGCGGACGCAGATAGGTGATCTCGCGGCTCATAGGATTTTTCAGACGCGGCAGGGACCCCTCCGGAAAACCAAAGTGTTCCTTGTCGTCCTCTCCGATGAAAGTGTAATTATAGTTCTCATAAAATCCGAGATGCGCATAGATCCTGCGCACACGCTCGGCAAGAACAACGCGATCATTTGCCCTCGGCACCGAAAGCACCGAAAGCGGCATTTTTGACGGCAACGCCTGGTATCCCTTGACGCGGATAACCTCTTCGGCAAGATCCTCAACGGTCACAATATCATCTCTATACTCGGGAACCAGCGCGCAGTGGGTATTCTCGACAAGGGCAGGAATGCGCCCTGCCCCCCTGAATTTATTTTGCAAGAACAGAGACACAGGATCCTGGCGCACTTTATTATATTTCTTTCCTTCGGCATGTATCACTTTTCCATCGCCGATATACAGCCCAACGTGCCCAACGCCATCGGGATGCCGCGGAGTGATATGCGGACGCCCGCCGCGCAAAAATACGAGATCCCCCGGCTCAAGCTCGCCAGGATCAACACGGCTCACAAAATCAAGCTGTTCCACAGAGGGACGCGGTATTTCTATCCCCGCTTCCCGGAATAAATACCGCGTAAAGGACGAGCAATCAAAAAGATCGGGAGCGTCAAGAAATGTCGATACCCCGTATTTATATGGCCTGCCGATCAAATTTTTTGCTTTCGTCAGAAGTAATTTTTTGACATCCATCTTTCCTACCGTAAAACCAAGACGCTCAAGGATAGCCACCGTTTCCTTTTCGTCAAACTGCTGGCCGATAAAACGCTCAAGAAACGCGAGTGAAAAAGATACTTTTCGCTGATACGGTTTCTTTGCCCCGACATCATATTTGTTTTTGAGTTTTCCCCCGCTCACCTTCAAAAGGGTATCCAGCACATGCGCAAGGCCAAACTCAAGCGACCACGCATTTACCGTATGTTCAAAGCGCACTGAGGCGTCAGTGCGAAGGTTCAGCTTCTTTGATGTCGTTCTTACCGAATAGGCGTCGAACAAGGCTCCTTCGACAAGAATGCAGGTGGTTTCTTTTGTTATCTCCGCTTTTTTTCCTCCTTTAATACCGGCAAGCGCAATGGGATCTTTTGCGTCAGCTATCACCAGCACCGACGGATCAAGCTCCAGCGTCTCGCCGTGCAGCGTGGTAATGTGCTCTTTATTTTTTGCAAGTCTTACGAAAACAGCACCGTCAGCAAGCTTATCATAATCAAACGCATGCAGAGGTTGCCCCGAAAGCAACATTGCATAGTTGGTCGCGTCCACCACATTGTTAATGGGCTCCAGACCGCACATCAGCAGGCGCTTCTTAAGCCACGCCGGGGAGTCTTTTACCTTTACCCCCTCTACAAGACACACAATGTACCGAGGACACAATTGCGGATGCTCCACAGCCACCTTCACGGACGAATGCATGCGGGACTTGTTCACTATGGTCGGCCGCGGAACTTTTAGTTTTATTTTTTTTCCTGTGAGCGCGGCAACCTCGCGGGCGATACCAATATGGGAAAAACAATCCGCTGCGCGGTTCGGTAACACATCTATGTCCAAGAGCGCGTGCTCCCCCGCTCCTTCTATCCCCTTTACATCAAACGCATGCAATTTCAACAGCCGGGCCATGCTTTCCGCACTTCCCTTATATCCCGCCAATTCTTTGATCCATTGAAATGAAAATTTCATACTGTTGTTATGCCGCGTCCTCGCGAGCATCAAGCTCGATCTTAAGGTCGCTGAATAATTTTCTTTGTTTCAGGCGCGCGACCGTGAACTCATGAGCAAGCCATGCATAATAATTGTAGCGGGAGTCCTTGTCGCGCACCGAAGCAAGCTCCGCATAATTATCCCTTGAGATCTGCATGCCGGGCGCTTTCATCCGTATGTCCGGATGACTTTTTAAAAATTCCTGCTCGAATTCCTGCAAAAACCCCTCCCGCATGTCAAAAAATAATTTAGCTATATGCTGATATTCCCTCACCCCTTCCTCAGTCGAAAAATCAAGCTCCTGCAGACGCTGATACCACTCCATGTCCTTCGGCAAAAGTTCATCGGTGCGTATGGCCATCAAGTGAAAATTCGGGTTCTCTTTCCGCTCCGGGTCCTGTTCTACTCTCCGTTTATCCGCCTCCTGCAGGGCGGCAATGTCCGTGCGGAACCTCTGAAACGTCTCAGCCGCTTCAAGGGGCGTTCTGTCTTTTTCACTGGGAAAAACGGGAATTTCCGGATTATTGGTGTTGTGATTTTCCATATATTAAAATTGACTTAAAAACCTGATATCCGACTGATAAAATAGCCTGATATCGTTGATGTTGTATTTGAGCATTGCCAGGCGCTCAAGACCAACCCCGAACGCAAATCCCTGCCATTCCGTGGGACTGATACCCACCTCTTTGAGCACCGCCCGATGCACCATGCCGGCCCCCATGATCTCAAACCACCCCGCCCCTCCGCACACCGGACATTTTTCGCGATGACCTTTTTCTTTGCAGGCAAAACACTCCGCCTCCACCTCAACGCCGGGCTCCACGAACGGAAAATAGGACGGAAGAAAACGCACCTTCACTTCTTTATTAAAATATCTTGTGAGAAACACCTCCACGACCGCCTTCAGATTTGAAAGGGAAATGTTTTTACCGATCATCAGCCCCTCCAGCTGGTAGAATTGGATCTCGTGGCGCGCATCGGTCGCCTCGTATCTGAAACAGCGTCCCGGTGCCACTATGCGGAATGGGGGCATATGTTTTTGCATATACCGTATCTGCACGGGAGAAGTATGCGTGCGCAAAAGCAGCCGTTCTTTCGTTTGTTTTTCATCGAGCCAGAACGTATCCCACATATCCCGTGCAGGGTGGTTCTTGGGAATATTCAACGCATCAAAATTGTGATACTCGGTCTCAACTTCCGGCCCTTCCGCTATCTCAAAGCCGAGAGAAGAAAAAATATCCGTTGCTTCCTCTTGCGCAATGCTCAAAGGATGCTGTGAGCCGACCTCCACCTTTTTCCCCGGCACAGAAATATCAAAAAAAGCGGCGCGCTGTTTTTTTGTGAGATCGCTTCCGGCACAGAGATGTTTCTTTTCTTTTATTTTTTGCTCAAGATCTTTTTTCAAAATATTCGCCTCTTTCCCAACCCTGCCCCTCTCATCGGGCAAAAGATCCTTCATCGCCTTAAATACGCTTGCCACGCTTCCCTTGCGTCCAAGATACGCAATCTCAATACGCGCGACCTCTTCCAAAGAAGTGGCGCCCGAAAGTTCGCGATAACAATTTTCTCTTATTTTTTTTATTTCATCAAACATGTCTACCATCTGCTAATGACCACCAACAACAAAACTAACCCCGCGCCGATCAGGACGCTCCGAAAAAAAATAGACCGTGGAATAACCCTGTCCGCCTTCCATTTGACCAGCGTTTCGACAAGAGAAGCGCCGGAAACAAGGACAAAAAACAGCGCAACAAAGAACAAAACTATCAAAAAAAAGCTTGACTGAAAAGGATTCGCAAAGAACAGCAGAAAGGAAAAAGTGAGCAAAGAAACTATGGCCACAACAGCCATAACCACAGCAAAGACCGACTTTTTCATGAGAGAATTGTATCAAAATATATGCGGATATTCAAGGAAAAAATAGGAGAAAAATGGTCTTTTTTTGTGTAAAACACAAGGTTTTTCCAATTCCGAGCCCGTTGTGCCAGCCGTGCATACAAAAAAGCCGACTTATGCATGAATTGGCGTCTATTTTGCCTTATAAATCACCTGGTCTTCCTTGTCCCTTACAACCGCATAAAAGATTTTTTTCAGCGCAATAAAGGCATGCCTTTTCTTTTTTGGCAAAAAAACAACGATCGCTTTGTCTCTGGGGAAAAATTGTCTTGTTTCGTTCCCGATAGTGACCGAGAAGCCCCCATGATCGGCGATCAACCATTCATTTGCCTTGTTGTGGTGGTGTTCCCTGATACGTTCTCCCCTTTTCAGGGAGTGCCACACAAAAAAATATGTGCTGTCTTTTGGAACAATACCGAGCAAAGCCTTGGCGAGTGTGTCGAATTTTTTTATTTTCATATCAACAACATTAATTAGACGTCTGAAAATATTTATCGCTGCCATTCCATCCCTTACTCGCCGCCTGAAAAACACCCGTTCCGCCGCCAGCCGTTGGCTGCACGACCCCGGGAAGAGTAACCTTTTCATCATCACTTTCAAGATTCGCGTAGAGTGCGCATTTCTTTTGCCCTGCATCCACGATATATTTATAGAACGATTCCGTGTCCGTTCCCGATAAAGGATCCTGTGGCGCTTTGCTCAGCACGCTTGCATACTGCGGATTCTTTGCGAGCACTTCTCCCACAATAACGGATAGATCATAATCCCCACTTCCGCCGTTTGGGATATAGCAGGAAAGCGTAAGAAATCTGCCGATCTGGGCAAGCTCCAGTTTTCTTTTTGCATCACGCGCCTTTGCGCGAGCAGGAGCAAGAGCAACAATAACGATCGTTGCAAGGATCCCTATGACGGCAACCACCACCAATATCTCTACAAGCGTAAAACCCCCATTAGACATCCTCCCGGTGTTTTTGGTTATACCGATAGTATCAGCGAAGCGGCTTCGCCTTGTAATGCGCAAGAAAGGCGTCCGTTGCCGATGTCCTAACGGGGCAAGCTTTTTTCCATTTTTATTTTTCATATTATTTTTTTTCGAGCGTGATGATCACGATCTCCGAACTGCTCCCCGTACGCATGGTCGGCCCCCACACTCCCGCACCGCTTGTCGTGTATAGCGTATAGTCATTTTCATGGTGCTCGCCAAAATAATATTTTCCGTAAACAAGCCGCGAAAACAGCATCGCCGGCACTATCTGCCCATGATGCGTGTGCCCCGAGAGCTGAAGATCAACCAACCCGCTTTGTGCTATTTCCTTTGCGGATGCCGGATTATGATACAACAGAATGGTCGGTAATTTCTCGCTGAACCCCTTCATCGCGCGGATCGTACCCACCACATCTTTTGTGAATCTCTGCTCCGGAGAGCTCACGCCAACGATCTGGAGTCCGCCCTCGTTAACGGCGGCATCATCCAATATATGCACATTTTTTTGCTTTCGCAGCGCCTCATATGCCCGTGCAACACCAAGATATGTTTCATGGTTGCCCGTTATATAAAAAGCTCCTTTTGGCGCAGTCAGATTTTCCAGCGACTCAAGGCCTGCGTCAAGATTATAGTCCATGCCGTCCAAAAGATCGCCCGTGATGACCACCGCCTCAACTTTCTCCCGGTTGACGGCGCTTACAATACTTTCCAAAAAATCTCCGGACAATGCGTAACCAAGATGAACGTCGGAGATCTGAGCTATTTTTTTCCCCTGCCACTCGGCAGGAAGACCGGCGATAGAAACAGTGAGATTCTTTACCGTGAGCCCGCGCACATTGATCGCCCCATAGACACTAAAACCAACCGTGCCGACAAGAACAAAAACACCCAACACAACAGTATCGAGATCGAGGTGCACCGATCTTGCAAAAAGCAAAAGCACCCATGCAATGCCAATGCCAAGCAAAAGATGCGCGGCGATGCCGAGCCACAGACTGGAAATATAGTAAAAAAATCGCGTTACTTGATTTTCCGAAACACGTGAAATAAGAGATGCAAGCACATAACTGATGGATAAAAATACCAGGGCAGAGAACAGCAGGAATTTTATTCTCACTGCGGTGATCTCAAAAAAATAGACCAGCGAGCGATAGATGGCGTAGTGCCCTCCGAACGTCACGGCCAGCACTACGGTCATGAATATAACAAACGTCAGATAATACATAAGATAAAGGATCTGTTTTTTTGCTACGGCTCTTTTAAACCTATCCGAGTATCGGATATTTTTTTACCAGAGACGTCTCCCTCCACCACCGTGCAGGCCACAACACCGCCGCATCCGCGCCCACCGCGATCAGCAAAAAAAGACAGAGATTGATCGTGTGTTCGTCGATAAATGGATTGTGTTCGGGCGGGATGAACCCCGAGGTATAAAAAAGGATATTTATCAGCACCCCGGCACAAGACCCCAATTTAAGAAATATCCCCGATGCCATGGTCAATCCTATGAATAAAAGCCCGGCCATAAAAAGCAGGTCAACCACAGGGTCCCCCGCCAAAGACGCATAAAAATCCTTGAACGGACCCTTGATGGCAAATTTCAGATATCCGAGCGTTGGAGAAATCCCGTCAACCCATGCCTTGCCGGGGGGCGTGTTGAACCCGAAACCGAATATCTTATCGATAAAAGCCCACAGATAGACCCACGAAAGACTGAGACGCAACAGCAAAAGAACAATGGGTGCTTTTTTTGATAGCATAAAAAATATTACTGTTTTTCCAGTATATCACACTTCCTTATCCAAAAAAATAAAGATCCCGGCGTTATGCCGGGACCATTCTTTATTTTTTATCGAGAGCCTGCGGAGTAAAGCGGCTTTCATCGTTCCAAAGTGTCCAGCCGCCAAGACCGCTGTCAAAGACCGCCTTTTTCTGAGCACGGATCTTTGCGGCATCATATTTGACCCCATAAATACTGAAATCCTGCAGCCATGGCCGTATCTTGCGATACCCTTCCCCCTCCCCGAAGTGAGGCTTTCCCTTTTTAATGGTGGCGAACACCACCTCATAAGGATACAGGATGGGACGGTCAAAGCCGAAGTTTCCCTTTGAATAGTGCGATGGATAGACCATCGGGCAAATAAGATCGAAATATTTGATCAGGCTGGCAAGATTCTGCCCCACCTTAAGATCCCCCACACTGACGAACGTGAAACCGAGAATATCGGCAGAAATAACGACATCGCTTTTATATGCCTTGAGCTGATCATGCAGCGTCTTATAGAACCGGTTCATCACCAGATGCTTCGGCTCTTGTCCGTCGTATTTCGGATATCTGATGTTCTGTAATTTTCCGTCAGAAGGAAAGCGGATATAATCAAAATTGATCTCGTCAAATCCCCAGTCGATCGCTTTCTTGGCGATCGCGATGTTGAAATCCCACACTTCGGGGCTCGACGGATCAACCCAATAGACCCCCTGATTGTCCTTCCAATATTTTCCCGCCGCATCCTTGAGTGCAAGATCAGGACGCTTGCGCGCAAGTCCATGGTCGCGGAACACAACAATGCGTCCCGCCACCCACACCCCCTGCTGGTGCAGACGATCAACAACCTTGCGGATCTTCGCCTCGTTCTTCGGCCCGAATGCCGGCACATCCACCTTGATGTCGATGATCGCGGCGTTCAGCTCCGTGCTGCGGAACAACTCAAAGAGCGGCTCCATGCGCGAAGGAGAGATGGCCACATAAGAAGTGATATAGATGCCGCGCAGATGATATTTATCCGGCTTCTGCATGATGGCAGAATATGCAGGGGCTTGTTCGCTCCCCATATCCAGCACCGCAGAAAATGAACCCGGCTGTACATTTGAATCATGATATGCGGACCTCTTTTCATCCACCTGTTCCTTTCTATCCCCGCTTGCCCGCTGTGACAGCGCAAACAGAGATGCCGCGCCGACAACGACAAGCACCACCGCCAAAACAACGAGGCGTCTGGCATGTGTCCTCTTCATTATTGCCGCCTCCTTTGGGCGTTGGATCGTTCAAGAGTGATAAAATGCCACCCGTTGGCCTTCAGATGTTTTATGATCGCCGGCAGCGCCCGTACGGTCCAGGCTGTTTCGTGGAACAGGATATTCACGGTGCCTTTCTTTCGCTTGTCGATCTCTTTCGTTACCTGCTGGATCACCCGCTTTTCGTCATTGATATACTGCCAATCCAGCGATCCGATGTCCCAGCCGATAACGATATACCCGCGCATCGTAAGCTCTTTTCGCAATTCCTTGGTGATCGCAAGATGCGGCGGACGCACAAACAGCGTACGCTTATGAATGACCGATTCAATGAGAGCGGTAGTGCGCTCGATATCTTTGATACCTCTCTCGATCGGCATCTTATCGAGCCGTCCATGCCCCCAGCCATGATTTTGTATATCATGCCCTTCCGCATGCAATCTTTTGATGAGCTCCGGGTGCTCCTTGGCGCTCCAGCCGAGAACAAAGAAGGTTGCTTTGATGCCCTCGGCATCAAGAACGACGAGTAATTTTTCGAGCACGTCTTTTTTGGGACCATCGTCAAACGTAAAGATCACCTGTTTCTGTTGCGCAGGAATAGTGGCTGCATTACTTTGCGGCACCACGCACAGCGATACCGCAACAAAAAATCCGACAACCGAAAGAACCCGGCACAGCACAGGGTGCAACACTTTTGTTGCCCGCATGACTCCTCCTTGGTGGTATTGTAAAGGTTCTCACTGTACAGTGTATGCACCCCGCAGAAGAAAAATCAACCCTATAAAATTCCGCAGAGCAGAAATATCGCAAAAGGTCAACTGCACAAAAAAACGCCCCGGCATGGGCGTTATTCGTATCGGTCCCTCGCGTTATTTTTTAAAAGACGAAAAAAAAGAAAAAATCCGTTCCTTGATCCCCTTCTTTCCTCCGGCAATAAAAGGGGCTATTTCCTTATTATACTCGCTGAAGGCTTCCTTAATATCCTTTTCTCCCCACCCTTGCTTCCGCAATTCCGCCGTGATCACGTGATCCAGCATATTCACGTCCTTGCATTGTTTGATGTAATTCACCAGCTCCCTTTGTACCATAGAGTTATTGTGTGACAACGCGATAGAACTGCTGCTCCAGCGAAGTGATATCAAGCGCATTCTTTATCGTGAAAAAATGTATATCTATTGGGCCGTCTCCCAGCACTTCGAACTGGAACGTCTCGCTTCCCCCGTTTATCGGATCTCCCTTAATATCCACATATTCCTGATCATAGGCCTTGTCCATAAGTTTCAATTGTTTCTCATTGAAAGACGCCTCCCATTGATAGCCAGAATCTTTTTGGGCATTGAATACAAATGGGATGGTCTCTCCTTTTTTTGCGGTGATCTCCTGTCTTAGTATACAATCGGCGACCATATCCTGCGGAAACTCGAACGGCCGGACATGATCGCAAAAGATCACTGCGTTCCCGTGCTGGATAAGCTTCCACGTACCCTCTATTTTTTTTGCCAGAAAAAACCCTTCATCATCGGTTACCCCCCCCTGCCCAAGATTCACCCTGCCCCGCACAAAATCCCCTTGTTCATTTTCTACCGTTACCACAATATCTGCCGCGTCAACGCCGTACCGGGCAGAAAAAAGATCGCGCAATTGTTTGTCCAGAGGAGGAGCTGCCTTTACCTCGGCACTTTTCGTTGCGATCGTCTGCCCGGGCTGGGTTCCTGCAGCCGGCTGTTGTGCGGCCTCCTGGTTTTTTTCTTCACTGCCCGCAAGCCTGCTTTCCATATACCTATACCCATACCAGCCACCGACGCCAAGAATGGCAACCGCGGCCACCATCAACAGTATTCTTTTTTTCCATCCTCTGCTTTCTTGATCCTGCATAGCGTATTTAATCGTTAAATTTCAGCGTCGCAATTATCGCCGCCACCGACGCAGGAAGTTTTGTGATATCCAGTTTTCCAATCGTGCCTATTTTTATCTGATACCCGCGATTCACCGTAAAATAACTTTCCCTGCACTCCCCGCCGGACGCACACTCCATAACCTGCACTCCCTTTTTTTCGTTGACAGTAATATCCTCCTTCACCGTTATAACACCGGGATTTTTTTCTTCGAGCCCCTTAAGATATTGTTTAAAAGTATCGAGATCCGGATATGTTGTTTGAGTAACAACGCTTACAAAAAGACCGATCTGGCTGTTGTTTATTTTTTGAAGAAGCATGAACGGCGACGCTTCGGTCAATTTTTCCGCCGAGCCGTGCTCGTCCACAGGAGAATAAAAATCACCCGGGTAGCGCAACACATACCCGCCAAGAGCGTTCGTATACTGCTTCCATTCGGGGTTATCGGACAAACTACTGTCGATCGTCCCCGATGGCTGTTCCTCAATAGCGGCCGGCTCCGCCTTTTTCTTATCGGAAACATCCAGTCTCCCGCTGAACATGAAATAATACCACGCACCCATCCCCGCCAGCAAAACAACACCCGCCACGATCGACAACGCCAGCTTCCCGCGCGACTGCCGCGGCACCCTCGCTTTCGTTTCGTCCGCACCCTGCCAAAGAGCCTCCGTTACGGACTGTTTTCCAGATAAAAGCGCCTCACTGATATCCGCCTCTTTCCATCCTGCCGCAAGAAGCTGTTTTTTGATGGTCTCGTCGGGAATTTTTTTCTCTCTGCACTGCTTGATGTAGGAAACTATTTCTGGTTGTGGCATAAATAATACTACTTTTTATAGTGCTTCCAGTATATCACCTCGGCACTATTTTCACAAAATGTAAGGGCAAAAACACAGCAGAGCACAAAAAAATCGCCCGCTGTGTGCGGCCGGCAAAAAGTACAGCAAAAAATATCTTTACTCTATCTAATGCCCGTGTCTATAGAAAAATCGAACTGAATATCGCTGTTTTGACGGATAGTGAACTGGTAGGGCAACTTCTCGCTTTTATCCATTCCGCTCGGGATCTGTTTTAATACATACAAGCCGTCATCAAGCTCAAAACGATACGTGCCGTCGGGTTTTATATTTTGCCTGGCGACAAGCGTCTCCCCGTCCGCCCTATATACCGCGATCTCACGCGACGTATACGTCTCCGGCGGCACTACACAGGGCACCCCCTCGCGCTCAACGGGACAAACCGGCCCAATGGTCACTTTTCCATAGATCGCCGACAATATCTTCGGTTGTACCTCCTTGACCACCGCATTGGGATTTACCTTATATGATTGTGCGGGCGGAGTATGTGCGGCTTTCCAATACCACCACGCACATCCGCCAACAAGCACCGAAAGAACCACCACCCCCGCGATAATAAATAGGATCCGTTTTTTCATATTTCAAAATAAATGATACCTATTGCATCATACAGAATGAAGAAAAAAACTCAAATTAAAGCACAAAATATTTGACAATATAAATAATTTATGATACAATAGCAGCACGGTAAAGTTCCCCGAAAAGGCCTCTCTCTTCTATACTGGCAACTGTCAGCGAACTTGAGGAAAGAGATCTTTTCGGGAAACTGTACCGAAGAATATCCGCAAATGTCCCCGCTCTCGCCGCTTTCTCTGCACAGTATCAACACATAGTGTGTTGAGAAAGCGACCGGATCTGCATTATTAAATAACAAAACTCCTCACCTTTGGCGGGGAGTTTTGTTGTACACGAAATAGTTGTATATCAAAAACAAAAGACCCCCCTTACGGGGAGCCTTTCGTTTTTGATGTTATTACCAGCTTCTCTGACGACCGCCGAAGTCCCGGTTCCCACCACCGCTGTTGCGGTTGAATCCACCCGTTCTTTTCGGGCGATCTTCCATGGGGCGAGCCTCATTGACAGTAAGAGTGCGGCCATCAAGTTCCTTGCCATTTAGGGTATCGATCGCGGTCTGCGCTTCCTCATCGGAAGACATTTCCACGAAACCGAAACCCTTTGAGCGGCCGGACATTTTGTCGATAATAATTGTCGCTGACGCTACCGCGCCGGATTGTGCGAAAAATTCCCGCAACCCGTCTTCGGTCGTGCCATAGGACAAATTACCAACATAGATCTTTTTTGCCATACGTACCTACACGAATAATTACAACTTGCAAGTCGACCCTTCTTTTCCTGACGCTTACACTCTTTAATTATTTGTGTAAGGAAACGAAAATACATAACTTGCTACAAGGCAGTATACAGTGTTCCCGTCTTCCTGTCAATACGCGCGCAAAAAGAAATAACACAAAACATTCTCCCTCGGCACATAAAAAACAGGGGTACACCCCGCCTTTTATGTGATAATCTTTATCCTAGAAAAAACTAGTAACATCCGATTGCGCTATAACCCGTCGTGCGGGTGCATGTGCGAGTATAGACAGTCCCGCATTTGCTATAATAGGGATAACCTGTTTCGTTATACGTACACTGTGTGTTATTTATATCCCATGAAGCGCTGGGAACGGTACAAGCAAACGGGGCGGCCTCTGACACACCCCGAGCAAAACCCTGGCATGGAGACTCGTAATGAGGGTACTCAGTGGAGGGACGCCCAATGTGGCATACAGTATCATAACAGTAACAACTGTAGTTACCCTGGCACTTGAAGGGAATGGTCCGCGACCAAACATTTGTCGGGGAAGGATATGCTGACCATCCCGCGGGGCAGCCCGTCAGATAGCTAGAGCATTCATATTCGGTATATGCGGGCGTAGGAGAGGGGCAAAACTCATACATAACACTATACCCCGGAGAGTACGGGTGGTAGACATCCCCGCAATTAGTCCCTGAAAATTTACAAAATGGGTTTGGTTTCCCGTCAGCAGGATCTATAGAACTTGTGTTGTCCACCACGCCGCCCGCCATAGTACACTGCAATTCAGAATGGACATTATTAACAAGCATTTTAGGCTCGACTGGCGGCGCATCATATATATTACAACAAACAAGATATCCTGTTTTTGCCGAATATGAGGGATCATCCATCATCGAATCGGACCGTATCGCAATCTCCGGCGCCACTGATGTGGCAAGCGCTTCATATCCAAAAGGACAGCATGCTTTTGTATTCCATAGCGGATTTCCATCCGGACCAAGCTTGTTATTAGGCTTCAGGCCCATTGAATGGTCATCGGGATCTACCCAGTCTTCCGTGGGATTCCCGCTACCATCATAACAAGGAGAAAAGGGAGCAGCGGTGGCCAGATCCGTACCAACCTCCTGATACGGGACCAACCTGCACCCCATAGGCTCATCCACCGTCAAAATATTTTTCCACACCCCCCCGCTACTCACCTCTATATTGGGCGCATTCGTCACCAGTCCGTTTGCCACCCCATCATCAGCAAGGGTATATTCGGGCCCAAGGTATACCACCTTGTTTGTTAATTCCACATCTCCCGCGACCGTAAGTTTTTCGATTGGACCAACAGAGGGATCACCGATAAGCACCCTGCCTTCTTTATCTATTGAGAGAGCGTTCGCGGAAACACGATGCCTGTTGGCATCATATACAGGAAGGGAACCGCCCCAATATGGAACAGAAATAATAGTATCAAAGTCCCCAGTGCGATTGATCTTGAATTTAGCGTCGTCGCGGGTATCAATACCCATGATATATTGCTGCGTCCCTGGTTCGCGAAAGATCATTGCGATAGACTCCGAGGATTGCTCCAGTTGTAGCGCTTGCTGTGGATTGGTAGTACCGATACCAACATTGGTTCCAGTATTAGATAAGAGGCTGGAAGCCACCCATGTGGTACCGTTATGGCGCATAGTTTGGTTGATGGTACCGCTCGGCAAAAACATATCCGCCGAAAGCGTTTCCAGAAGATCATCCCATGACGGGTAGCACACTCCCTTAATGCATAGAGCGTCATTGGTGTTGATGTTCCCTGCTACCGTTAGCCTATAATCGTCGTTGCTGGGCGCCAGACCAATGCCGACAACGCCGGTATTTTTCCGTATCATCATTTTGGTCCCACTGGAGATGCCCGCGGAATCGGCAAAGTGCAGTGTCCCGCCGGTATCAACACCGATATTCCATGCGTTCGCATTCGCGCTGGGATCTCCCTCAGGATCAATAATGATGAAAGTGGTGCCGGACGACGCGGAAGAAGGGTACACTATGCTCAATTGCGCAGAATTTGGAGGCGTCGTCGTGCCTATACTCAGGCGCGTATCAAACGTAACATCGGCATAGGTATGAAGCTTCCCCCCCACTCCGAGAGATCCATCTTTATATTGAGAACTCAAACCCTTGTTCAGAGGGGGAGCAATGTTGTTTGCGGGAGGCACCGCAGTCGGCGGAGACCATACAGCAAAGGCATTCAGCGCAAAAAGAAAAACCACTATGGCAACCGCCGGTATCGTTCCTTCAAAAATCATTATGATTTTTTTTCTGTATTGCATATATCATCAAAAACATCCGATAGACGAGATATGAGCATTTGAGTTTGCACTCGCTGGTGACGGACAAGCGACGCGGACAGAGCAAGTGGTATTAGTACTATATGTGCATGTTGTTGGCAGATTTTGCCATGTATGGGCAGAAATTGTGCATGCCATACACGGCGTTACTACATTGCCATATTGGCGACACCCAAGCCCCCATGGAAGATAAGAAACACACACCGAAACGGGATCCGCCGAACATGCTACGTCCGTGCTGGTTGCAGACCAATCTTTATATCTTGTCCATCCGGAAGGACACATCCTTTGGTCAAATCTGCAAAAATTGTACCCGGCGTCGCTCACTACCGTTCCGCCGGCAGCAGTGCATTGCGATTGTGTGTGATAATCATTCACCAAAGCCCCGGTTACCCCCAAATAGCTTCCCAATAATTTACAACAAATCAGATGCCCCGCTTTCCATGGCTGTCCGCCAGGGGCATTGATCTGCCCATTCACGGCAGGATTGTCTCCGGGGTACTGTGTCGGCGTTCCTGGGTTGATAACATTATCGTCGGAAAGAGTATAGAGCGCCTGATACCCCGGAGCACATGACGGTGCTCCTGTTGGGTCAGCCTGCTCCAGATAGGTGGTATTGTACAGGCATCCACCGATCGTATCAGTGTCTTTTCTTAATGGTTTTTTTATATTATCAATAGTTACATAAAAATCGGGAGCCCCAACATACAAAGAAGGTCCCGCAGGATAATAATCTTTGCTGCTGTCAACAACATGGAATCTCCCCAACATCAGCTTTCCTACCCCCTGTATCGACAGATTGCCCGCAACAGTAAGTTTTTGCGAAATGGAATCCATCTCGCCAACACCCATACCCGCATCTTCGAGAAATAGAGCAGTGGACTCCACACCGAGACTTCTTGACGACAAACCGATCTCAAATCTCGCAAATGGATCATTAAAACCGGCAGCAGGATAATATTTAACGCCGGCTGTATACCGCTGTATAAGAGGGTCCGAGGCAACCCCCGCTTTTTTAAACATGATCCCGGACGAATCATCCGTTCGAACGATATCGATCATCTGCTGAGGAGTTGTGGTGCCGATACCGATACCCGAATCGGTATTATAGAGCGTGCCTGCGGCTACCCACCCCGAGCCGTTATTACGAATGGTCTGATTAAGAACGGCAGCGGGCAAAAAGAACGAGCCTTCGGGAGAAACATCATTGAGATAGCCATCCCATGAATCAAGTACGCACCTCCCCCTGATGCACAAACCGGTATTTGAATTGATCTTTCCGTTCACATCAAGCTCGTACGCAACATCAGGAACCATACCAACACCTACATTGCCACTATTGCGCCGGATCACCATTCTGGTGCCGCCACCGGTAGAAGTACCAATGCCCGCGGAATCGGCAAAATGAAAAAAACCGCTGGTATCTGCACCGAGATTCCATACATTACTATCCCCCCTAGGATCGATAGAAAAATAAGTGGTACCGCTTTGATAGTTGCCGGAAGTGGTATTGGGAAATGTAATATGCATTTGAGCAGAGGTTTGAAATTGCGCAGTACCAACACCGAGATTTTGCTCAAAAATCGCCTCATTATAAACGTGGAGCTTGCCGCCTATCCCAAGGGCACCGTCCTTATACTGACTCAACGCACTAGCATCCAACGGGCCGTCAACATTATCGCCCGGCGGTTCCAGGGTGGCATCACTCCACGCCGCCACAGCGTTAATCCCATACAGTAAAACCACAAAAAAAGCGACCTGAAGCAGCCCTTTAACGACAAGTGCAGCGTATTTTCGCATATTGAAAGAGATACCCAAGCCCATGCGGATAGTATAACATGCCGCCAACTTCTTTGTATATGTTTTTCGAAAAAATCTCACAATATCCAAGCGCCATCGGCCCACTACACAAGGATACAACAGTTTATATTTGGCCCCCCCTAAACAAACAAAGGGGGTATGTATTATTTCACATTTTTATCCTATAATACCACCTATAGCCATTATTAATATTAAAAAAATATGAGCGTGCACGAACAAATTGCAAAAATCCGTACAATTATTGGAACAAACATCAAGATGATCGCGATCGTCGGTTTATTGGTCATCGTTGCGATCGTTGCTACTTTTTTTATTACAAAAGGACCAGCCGAGCAGAATAATAACAGCGCCAAACAAAAAACAGCACTCCCTGAGGGAGCAATTCCTCCCCTGTCTGAAGAAGACATCGGGGGGATCTCTGAGACCGGAGAAAGAATTCCTGGGCAGCTTGATTCACTTATTCCCCGTGCATGCGAGAATGCTAAGGTCTATACCGATCTCAACGAAGCAACCAACGACGGTCCCGCGAAGATTTGCGCGGTTTCTCTTGCGAATAAAAAAATAACAGAAGTCCCCTCGGACATTTTTAAGTTTGTTCTCTTAACATCGCTGGATCTGAGCGGTAACGACATTGCGACGCTTCCTGATGAATTATTTAAGCTCTATAATCTTAAAAACCTGAATCTCAGCAAGAACAAACTCACTAAGATCCCCGCAAATGTCGGGAATCTCGCAAATCTTGATATTTTAGACATCCGCGAGAATAAAATAGGATCATTGCCGAGCTCGATCGGAGATATGCAAAAACTGAAGGTGTTAAGTGCGGAAAACAATGAACTTGTGTCACTACCGGAAGAAATAGGAAAATTAACAGATCTCATATCGCTAAGAGTAGAATCAAATAAGCTCTCTGCCCTTCCCGCGAGCATTGTTAATCTGACAAAACTCCAATCGCTGAATATCGGTGTGAACAACTTCACCGAAATCCCTTTGGATATTAGCGCACTTGTGGAATTAAAAGAGATCAAGCTGTACGGAAACCAGATCACGGAGATCCCGGCATTTTTCAGCCGGTTCATCAACCTCCTATCCATTGATGCCGACGGGAATAAGCTGCAAATTTTTCCCTCTGTACTTTTTTCTCTCCCCCGGCTCTCAGAGGTACACCTTGCCGACAATCTGTTGCAAATATGGCCGGATATAGGAACCTTGGTCGCTCCCATTAAGCGCCTCGATCTTGCCGGCAACCCCCTCGCCGACTCATCGGAAAACCAACAGAAGATCAAAAATCTCTTCCCGAAAGCCGAGATCAATTTCAGTAAAGATACTTCGCTTCCTTACATCAGCCTCCCGCTGAAATAACGGAAAAAAACAACTATTTTTTTGTTGATCTTTTGATCGGCTTAAATTCCCTCCACCCATAAAGCTCAATGTATTCTCTCCAGGGACCCTCACATTGTTTGTAGCGAATGCATGTTTTACATTTTGGCGCTTTTGCCTTTCCCTCATGCAGGCGAAATTCCGTATAATTCTGCGTAACGCCTTCCGCATCAACGATCATTGTATCCGGCATGATATTCTCGGAGATACACTCCTCATATCCATCCATCAAACAAAATGGTATCGCTTCCGTGTACGCAGGGATGCGCGCCGCCCGTGCGATCGCAAGGGCCTCTTTGATAAAAGGCATCGCATTACTTTTTTTCGGAACGATCCAGTGTCTATTTTTCTGTGCAGTACCGCAGATATGAATAAAGGAAAAATGCATTTGTGAGACACCGAGGCCCGCCAAAAGATGCGCGATCTGCGGGAGGTCCTTATAATTCAGCTCGGTGATAACGGTATTAGTGATAACACGCTGTTTCAGACGCTTCAGGTGGCCCATACCACGCATCACCTGGCTCCATGCCCCCCTGACTCCCACCAATTTATCGTGAAGACCCGCATAAGAGCCGTGTAGTGCGGGGGAAAATTCATTCACGCCTGCCGTGATCAATTTTTTACAATAATTTTCATACGAAAGCATTCTCCCGTTCGTCTGCAGCTGGATGGAACGATACCCCGCCTTTTTTGCCACACGCACCGCTGAAAGCAGATCGGGGTGCAGCGTCGGCTCCCCGCCCGTGAACACAACTCCCGCCATACCATCCCGCCGTCCCTTTCTCAAAATGGCGGAGATCTCCCTAAATTTCCTCGGCGCAAATTTATAGCGCTTGTCCCCTTGCACGCAAAAGGCACATTTGTTGTTGCAATTATATCCTATTTTTATATCTATTCTTTTCATAATGCTGCAGCAGACAATATTTTTTTTCTTATCTCCTGCACTTTTTTAATGCCGCGTTTCATTGGGCGCAATACGGTCCTCGGATAATACACATCCATTTCATACAGACCCGCACAAATAGGACTAAGAACACACCGCTTGCACACAGGAGCTTTATCGTGGAAAAAACCTTTCGGCAGTTCGCGAAACATCCCCCTTTGGTCCAAAAATGATATCTCCCTATTCTCCTCCTTGACGATCTTCCGCGTCTCCGTGGAACAATCCTCGAATCCTTTCAGTAAGCAAAGCGGCACGCGTTCTACGCGGTATGTCCTGCCATGTACAGAAAGCAATACCAACGCCCGGCGGAGAGATGCAGCAGCCCGGCGGAGATCCGGAACAAGAACCCGGTATTTCTTTTTATTCTTCATCATCACGGGATCCATATTGTTCCACACAAAATGGCGCACAAATGGAAAGTGCGTTATCAGCCATACGACATTTTTATCCAGATGATCCTCATTCATGCTGTTGATAACAGTATTGATATGCACTGCAAGGCGAAGTTTACGTGCGTTATTTAACGTACGTATAATATTGTCGGATGCAACCGGATTGCCCGTAAGATACGACTGCACCTCAGGCAAATATGAATAAAAAGAAAGGTGCATCAGCGAAAGACCGCTGTCCGCCAGCTTTTTTAGGAACGGAAGATCGGCGGTCATCTGGCCATTGGTGATAACGCGGCACTCAAGACCTTTTTTCTTCGCATAACGGATGATCGGGACAAGGTCTGGGTGCAGCGTCGGCTCCCCGCCCGTGATGACAATGCCGCTGTTGCCGTTTTTTTTGAAATGATCAATGGTCTTCTTTGCCTCTCCAAGCGGCAGCATCCGCTCATTGGCGGGGTTGGAACAAAATTTACACTGTTGGTTGCAGACCCTGTTGATCTGCAGATATGCGATCTGTGCCATATGTGTTAAAACTATTTTCCCTCGAGCTGGTTTTTAAATGCGGTACCCTCATCCATGACCCTCTGCACTTTCAAATAATTGTCTGAATATTTTCCCGACAATAAAAGAGCCTTTGTTTCCGCGCCTGCGGGCATCATTGCCCAATCATCGCCCTGGTTCACCACCCCTTTGACATCCACAAAATGGTCTTTATTAAAAAGCGGAGAATCCGACCTATCCTTATTTTGAAACCCGCGCAATAAGACCTTTTGTCCTTCAAGCGAGAACATGTGCGCAAGAGCAATAACACGGAAAATGCCATTTCTGAGCGCAACGAGCTGCTTCTCGTCCCACATCATCGTATAGTACACAGGCAGAATATGAAATGAGCGAAATCCCATGGCGAATAGCTGCACAAACGCGCTATCGACAAAACCAGCCTTGCGGGGAAGAACAACAATGGTTGCGGTTATATTACGCGGAGGTATCATTTTCAGAGCAGAAAGCATCCGCCGATCAAAATCGACCCTGCCGCCGCTATAATGTTTTTTTTCAAGATCAACACTGAGGGTAACCGCCACATTATTCTGCGCCAAAAAAATGGCAACAGCGGGCGTGAGCAGGTCTCCGTTTGTAGTGAGAAGATATGACACCTTTTGCTTGGGATGTACCGCCCCTATATATGCAACGATCTTTTTTATAAGAGGAAGAGCCAACAAAGGTTCCCCGCCGAAAAATTTTACCGAGATCTCGTCCTTCGTCTTTCCTCCCGCGAAATAATCGTCCAGTGCCTTTTTTGCAGAGCCAAAGGTCATCACATTCGTCCCTTTATGCACGCGGCAATAAGAACAGCGTCTATTGCACTTGTCGGTGACGAACAAAATAATCGTACGTTTTTTCATGAAAGGTTATACTTATTCATAAGCGGATCTTCCCCGAAAACAGACCCGTTGACCGCAATCGCCTCAAACCGGCTTCCCCCGCAGCAAAGACGAAGGTGCGGACACTTCCTGCATGCCTGAGGAACGCGCCGAAAAGATAACACATCCCGCACCAGCTTTGACCGATAGAGCGTGCGCAGCGATGTCCTGAAGATATTGCCGATATTCCTCTGGAACATGCACATCAATTGGATATTCCCTCGCGCATCCATGATCAACTTCACCATGTGCCCCTTTTGCATTTCTCCTGAGACAACCCGTTTCGCTTTTGTTATATCTTTCGTGACGCAATAGGGAACCGAATCAACTATTTGAAACGAGGTATGATGAGCGGCATTCAATGCGTCCACTGTCCGGATCGCGCGCACTGCATCAGAACTCCTCCACCCCTTGCTGTACGCTGTCGTCAGCAGACGAAAAAATTGCCAGTGGTCCGGACGAATGCCCTTTACCACCCGCGTATAGATAGTATGCAGCCCAGCGATATTGTCGGGCGTCAACGCGGTCAAAATATCAAAACCAACAGCACGAGATCGGACAGCGGCAATAAAATGCTTTTTTTTGGAGAACCCCTTCGCATCACCCGAGAACACGCCCTCTCCCTTGTCGGAAAAAGAATGCATCGATATCTGATAGTATATAGGCAAACGCAGCAGAGCGCTTAGTAATTTTTTATCGGCAGTGGTTCCGTTGGTGTTCAGTATAACGAACATCTTTTTTTTATGGAGATACCGCAGTACGCCGACGATGTCTTTTCTTAGTAACGGCTCTCCCCCCGCAACGATCACCATTCTTATCCCCGCAGAGTACAGACGATCAATGGCCGCGCACAACTGCCGCGTATCCAGATCTTTCAAGGTATTTCTGCTCTTGAGGTTATAGTCGTGGCTATTGAAACAAAAAAAGCATGAAAGATTGCACTTGTGGGTGACCGCCATCACAATGCCCAGCGGATGTTTTTGGTAATACGCGTCATCTTCCAAAAAAAGAAAATCCTTCGTGTCATTCTTTTTGATCACCGACACAAGGAACCGGTCCGGCCGCACGCTACGACCACTCGTACGCGGGAACAACCCACCATCGGAAACAAAATAAAAATTTTTGGACTGCGGCAGCTGCATGCCGGAGTAATTTTTATATTTTTTTTTCAGCAACAGCACCAGGCTCCCCTTTTTGCCGGATATCTCGTTTTGATAGCGAATAACAATACGGCCATCTGTCCCTGCTGAAATTTCAGCTATTCCCCACCCTTTAAAAAATGGTTCCCCGCGGCGTATGCGCGGCCACAGCAATTGCGCAAAAACGATCTGTTGGATCATAGAGATCCCCCTTCTTTTACCGCTGCAGTAATAATGGTTCTTTTACAGAACGCGCCATTTTCGGCGGCATGCGCCACGATATTCCCCCGAACATCAAATCTGGCATTGAAAATGAATTGTTTCTTCAGCGCCGGAACATTATTGTAATAAGTCGTCTGCTCACCCCCGCGCATGCCCCGATACAGAAATGACTTTCCGTTCAATTGAAAGTCATCCGGCTCTTGAGTTAAAAGATCCCCCTTGGTGCCCCTCACCACATCAAACACCCGATATCCCTCGTTGTTCCTGAGTATCAAAGCGATAATATCAAGTTTCTCCGTATCAAACAGCATGCTTTGTATGGGTCCGCGGAATATCTCCGTATCGCCCCTGAATACCGTTGTAGTGCGGTCCCCGTCGGCGATGATACTGTAGAGCGTATCATTATAGAAATAAATATCCTCAACTTTAAAAAATCCTCCGCGCTCCGCACTGCCGTTGATCACATATTCCTTGCCGTCTTTCTTTTTCACAGAGAAAACAAAACCCTTCTGCGGGGAAAAGGCGGCATCCCTGACATAAGCGAAGGGGCCGAGTTTTTCTTCTCCCGACACAAGAAAAATATTGTCGCCTTGGCGCACCTCAACAACAGCAACCCCGCCGTGTACATATACATTTGTTACTGTCGCATACCGTATGGGCGTTATGGAATCGCCATATGAAAAAAATAAACTGTCGTTTTTTTCTCCCACAAAATAGACGGCATTTTTTTCGTCTGTCCCAAGATAGGTAACGGCGTCAAAATCAGCGAATGTACGAACTTGTGATGGTGTTCCTTTCTGAGTAAAAACAGAAATGGCGGCTTTCCTGCCGTCCGGCGTTTCATAATAACTCAATATACTCTCTGCTTTTTTCGAGGCCACCCACGAGATGTCTCCTATCCATCCGTCGGCGATCCTTTTTCCGTCAAAATAAATACCGCTGGAGAGACTTTGTTGTGTGGAATAAAAAAGCCGGTTATCGATAAATGCGACCAGCCCTGCACGAACAGCATCTTCGGCTGCCGCGGCGCGATCATACACAACGCTCCATGCACCATTTTTCTTTTGTACCCGATAAGCAACATGGGCGCCGTCCTGCGACATTTCCAGTGTGTCTATCACGGCAAACGGCAATGAGGCAACGCCGTCAACAACCACGGTCCACTGGCCGTCATCACGCTGTGCCTTAAAAGCAACAT
>Ga0172379_10003820_pt1 | contig 23324 bp, 18 predicted proteins | sample GrowelOW334metaG_FD_119756 | JGI IMG/M metagenome (GOLD analysis project Ga0172379, IMG submission 119756) | Groundwater microbial communities from an aquifer near a municipal landfill in Southern Ontario, Canada - Groundwater well OW334 metaG | ecosystem: Environmental > Aquatic > Deep... | reverse complement strand
TGATTTGGAAAAGCAAATTGCTGAGATGGACAGTGCCGCAAAAGAGTATGGATTAAAAGAACCGGAATTGGAATATAAAATTGAACCGAGTCCAAAAGAACTGCTGGATTATATTTTCCCGCGCCTCATCGAAATGCAGATTTATCACGCAATTTTGGAATCGAACGCCTCCAAGGAATCGTCCCGAATGCTGGCAATGAGAAACGCCACCGACGCGGCAGGGGAGATGGCTGATGGACTGACTCTCGCTTACAATCAACTCAGACAAGCGAAAATTACCCAGGAGATTGCGGAGATTTCAGCGGGGAAGGCGACGTTGGAAGGATAAATCAGAACCACTGATTAGCACTTGATTTTCCTGATTGCACATGGTTGAATTTTAAAATCAGTGAAATCATGTGAGCTCATGTGATAATCAGTGGTTCAGAATATTTTAATCAATTAAACAATTTTAAACTAATAGTATGAAAAACACAGGAAAAATAATCCAAGTCATTGGGCCGGTTGTGGACGTTGAATTTGAAGGTAATTTGCCGGAAATTTATCATGCGCTGGAAGTCGCATTGACTGACGGTAAGCTGTTAATCCTCGAGACAAACCAACATATTGGAGCGAATCGCGTGCGAACGGTGGCGATGGGCTCAACCGATGGCATCAGTCGCGGAATGAGCGTGTCGGACACGGGCGCGCCGATTTCTGTGCCAGTGGGGAAAGAAGTTTTGGGGCGGATGTTTAATCTTTTGGGAGAAACAATCGACGGAAACGATGAAAAGGTGGTGACTGAGAAAAAATATCCCATTCATCGTGAGGCGCCGAAATTTTCTGAACAATCAACTAAGGCGGAAGTGTTTGAAACTGGCATCAAAGTGATTGACCTTATTTGTCCATTCGTGAAAGGTGGAAAAGTGGGACTGTTTGGTGGCGCGGGTGTGGGAAAGACTGTGACGATGCAAGAACTCATTCGCAATATTGCGGCCGTGCATGGTGGTTATTCTGTGTTTGCCGGAGTAGGGGAAAGAACCCGTGAAGGCAATGACCTTTATAATGAAATGAAAGACTCCGGGGTGCTGAATAAAACTGCATTAGTGTTTGGACAGATGAACGAACCACCGGGAGCACGTCAACGAGTGGCACTTTCAGGGTTAACAATGGCAGAATATTTCCGCGATGATGAAGGTAAAGATGTTTTACTTTTTATTGATAATATTTTCCGTTTCACCCAAGCCGGATCGGAAGTGTCAGCGCTCCTTGGTCGCATTCCGTCCGCCGTGGGTTATCAACCAACTTTGGCAGAAGAGATGGGAAAATTGCAGGAAAGAATCACCTCAACCAAAAAAGGTTCAATCACTTCCGTGCAAGCGATCTATGTTCCGGCGGACGACCTGACTGATCCGGCACCAGCCACAACTTTTGGACACATCGACTCAACTGTGGTTCTTTCTCGAGCCCTTACTGAACTGGGAATTTATCCGGCGATTGATCCCTTGGATTCATCTTCCACAATTTTGGACCCAAAAATTGTCGGCGAAGAACATTACAACGTCGCGCGACGCGTGCAGGTGGTGTTGCAGAGATATAAAGACTTGCAAGATATTATCGCAATTCTCGGAATGGAAGAGTTATCCGATGAGGACAAGGTGACAGTTTCGCGTGCCAGAAAAATACAGAAGTTTCTTTCTCAACCATTTTTTGTGGCAGAACAATTCACCGGAACTCCTGGTGCGTATGTAAAATTGGAAGATACGATCAAAGGCTTCAAGATGATTATCGATGGAGAATTGGATGATGTGGCGGAACAGGATTTTTATATGAAAGGGAATATCGCTGAGGTGAGACCAGCTAAATAAAAATTATGTCTGAATCAAAGATAAAATTTAAGATTGTCACTTCCGAAAAAACCGTCTTTGAAGACGAGGTTGATCAGGCGACTTTTGAAACGACTGATGGACAGATTACGATTTTGCCCAATCACCGGTCCTATATCACCAGTCTCAAATCAGGTGAAGCGATGATTAAAAAGAAAGACGAAGAAGTTTTCCTTTCTATTTCGGGCGGGTTTATTGAATTTCACGACAACACGCTTATCGTCCTTGCAGATACGGCGGAACGGGCAGAAGAAATTGATCTTGCCCGCGCCGAAGAAGCGCGAAAGCGAGCCGAAGAACTCAAAAATAAAGTTATCTCGATGGACGAGGAAGAATATGCGCACGTGGCCGCGGCGATTCAAAAAGAAGCAGCCAGAATTCGAGTGGCTAAAAAACATTATACCAAGCGGGGGATTAAGATGGAATAGATTTCGGCTAATCATTAATTTTTTTTAAAATTTTTTATGGAAATGACAGGAGCAAATACTAATCCAATTAAAGAAGAGGAATCTGGTATGGCAAAAATTGAAACCGAAGCTACTGTTGAACAACAGAAGAATGAACTGTGGGAAAAGGCTCAAAAAAGTGAACTCATTGAAAGATTGAAGGCAGGGGAAGAAAGTCTTCAAGAAATAATGGATTCTTTCTTGAGTGAAGTGAAAAATGTTTTCACAAAGCTAAAAAGAATCAGTTGTTCTGATGGACGCGTTCTGCCTGTCAACGGTGAGGCGAAGTTAGGTATCGCGGGTGAGGGCATTCTTCTTAGTGAAGACGAATTGGATTGTTTTATTGATGAATGTGTTCGTCAGGGAGTCGAGGGAGTCGACAGCCACGAAGATTGTGGGGCGGCAGGCATGGCTTTCAAGGAAGATCCTAAAGGGGAAGTGAAAGCTGATGATTTGGGTAAAACTTTTGCCAAAAAACTTGCGGAAAGAGCGAAGTTGGATTATGGGCACATTACTCTCAGGGATATGACAGGGAAAATCCATAATGAGCGAGTGCTTTGTCTGGATGGAACCGGAATGTTCAATCCAAGAGCGCTTCTTGAAGGCAATAAGATGCCAGGACACTTTGTTTGTAGTGGATGCGGGTTTGGCCTGGGTGCCGAATACATCAAAAAAGAAGTGCCTGCTCTGACGGGAATTGCCTTGGGGCATGGTTTTGAAGGAAGATTCGATAAAAACAATAAATTTATCATTATAATTTCTGCCAAAAGCGATGAGCAGTTGGCAGAAATGACAGAAATCGCAGAAAAAGCCGTTGAAAAATATAGCGACAGAGTAGAGATTAAGGGCTTTGTATACAACAGTGAAGCATAATTAATTTTGCTTTTTTAAAATTAACCCCGCCCGGATATCATTTCTGGGCGGGTGTTTTGATTTTTTGGGAATATTTCGGTTAATTTTATTTGACAATTTAAGATTAGCATGCTTCAATACGCTGTTAGTCGTAGCTCGTTAAAAATTCAATATTTCGAAATTAACGGGCTTTTTTTGTGCCAATTAAATCCCAAGGCATTCGCTTTGGGGAAAATCTATCAAACTCAAAATAGAGGAGAAGAAATCATGAAAAAAAGCATCGTTATGGTTTTTGCATTTTGCGTTTTTTTGTCTATGGCAGTCGCCGCTTTTGCGACAATCACGCCAACCCTGAATATCCAAGGCACGCATGGAAACTATGTCTGGCGTCCGGAATATGTGGCGCCAACCGTTTCCATCGGGATGCAGACGGATGAAGCAGTTTCGGTTGAATGGTGGCTACTGTGTCTCACTCCGAACGGCTGGAAATATTTCAGTCCCGCCGGATGGGTTAATGGATTAGCGGTGACATATCAAGGGCGTCTGTTTTCTTTCGGTCAGTTCGTCATTCCCACAACGGGACTCGACCTGACTCAATTGGGGTCGTATATTTTTTTCTTCGGTATTGATAAGACCATAGATGGTCAAATCAGCGCCGAGAGTTTTATGTATGATATGCTTTCGGTCAGCGTTATGCCGGAAGGCAAATATGTCTCCATTACTATATACGATACATTTCAAGTGCTTGCGCTTGATTTGTCCGGAGGCGTTGTCAATGGTTTTGTCAAAAATAATCAACCAGCGACGATTACACTTTCGAGTATCGAAAGTGTATCAGAGACATCTGACAGAGTTGGTTGGTTCGGAGAATCAAAGGCTGTTTCAGTTTTTTCAGGCGGTATAGCTATTATTCCCAACACCGCCAATAGTGATAAAGCTCAGTGGGCGTTGAAATTGTATGACGACAACGCGCCTGCCTGGCTCAATCTTGACACCGCCGTATTTGCGGGGAAGTCGGTTGTGCGAACAGAAGACAATCTGATACAGTATGGTAATTATCGTGCGCAGACCATTTATTTTTCAAACAATCAGGCGTATTTGGATTTCGCTTGCAATTTGACGGATGGCCTAGTGTCACACATTAACCCCGGCGACATCTCATATGTGAGATGGAATTCGGATTCCACCGGTTGGAATGATTCGGCTACCGTGACAAGCACGCTCTCCATTGACCAGTCTGGGAATTATTATTCCTGGTTTGCGGCTGGAGTAACTGGTTCCGGATTGTTCTCTGTCGTTCTCAAAGATGGTTCAACTATCTGGTTGAACGTTGATAGTTGGCTATATTCAGGCGCATCTCTCGTCGGGGAGAGAATCGTCGTAAATAATTAAATTCCCCCCGATGAGTTACTGTTTCAAGGGCGGTCAGGATCTTAATGATTCTGACCGCTGTTTTATTTTATAAAAACAAGTCAGTTTCAGGCAGTTTAAAAAGATTATAAAAATAAGGACAAAATAGGGCTTATCTTGGCTAAAAATAGACTTTTGGAGTTTTTGGTTGACAAAAGTCCTACTTTCTGTTACTATTTTATGTTAATTTATAAACGTCGAAATTCTATGTCAATGAAGAAAATATTGGAGATTATTGGGAAAAATGCAAAAGGTTTGTTTTTGGCCGGCCTGCTTTTGGGCACGTTGTCATTTTTTCTGCTTGTTGTGACGCAAAAAAGTTCAAGGGCGACCACGGATCTTTTGGTGGTGCAAAACAGTGGCAATGCGACTGACTATTATGCCATGTCCAAATCAATTGATTACTTGAATGGAATTCTTTTGGAGTCTGTCTATAGTGAAAAATTTTTGGAAGAGATGAAAAATATTGACAACGCCACGGTCAGTTTTTTGCCGGTTGATAAGGCTGATCGTTTGACCGCTTGGCAAAAAACTGTCATTTTGAAAAAAAATACCAACGCCGGGATTATCACAGCGCAAGTGTTCGGTGATAACGCCAAGCAAACCACAAAAATTTCCAATGTGCTGATTGATGTGCTCACGAACAAATATGCGCTTTTTTTGGGACAAGGACAAAACATCGAAGTTAAGGTTTTGAGTGGTCCAATTGTGGAAAAAAATCCAACGGTAACGCAAATTATTTTGGTTAGTTTGGGTGGTTTTGTGATTGGAATTTTGCTGTTTGGTTTTTGGGTTTTCTATCAAGAAGAAGCCCGAAAAAATTCTGCCGTAAGATCTTTTGGCAAAAATACCGCTATAATTAACAACCAAAGCCGAGAAGAGGAAATATTATACAAAAGTCAATCAGAACAAATTGAGTTTTTTGGGAGCTAAGGCTTTAGCAACTTTTTGTTCAATCCCGAACGTTTCGGGATTGGCATAAGGTTGTTATGGATTGTCCATTGACAACTTAATATTAAAGTAAAAAAACACTGCAACGAAAGGATGGCAGAAGATGATGAGAATTCAGAAGTTAGTATTGGTAGTGGCAGTAGCTGCTCTCCTTTCTGGATGTGCGGCTACGAATATGAGACTCAATGGAAATTTTAACCAGTCCAATTTGGATGTTCCTGAAAAGCATATGAAAGATTATGCGGATAAGGATATTTCAAAAGTGGTGCTTGGAGATGTACTCATCGAGCCTTTTGACTCGGTGGGAGTCAAGGAAACCCCGGCGCTTTTGCGGGGTGAGTTTAGCTCATACAAAATACCGTTTCCCGAAGAATTAAAAAACGAGAGGTATATACCGGAAAGAATCAAATGGTATGTATTAGTTTCCCAAGGATATGAATATCTTGGGCAACTCGTGGTAATGTTCAACGGCGAAACGGAACTCTTGGTTGACGGAGTCGTCAAAGCATTGAAAAATGCCAAGGCGCTAGTTTTGTCAACGAGAGCTGAAAAAGTCTATGGGCTTGAGGCTGACGCGAAAGGCATTGATGTCGATCGCGGAAAGCTGATGTCAGATACGGCTTATCGGAAAGATCTGATCGAAAAGTATGGCAGTAATCTTTCCGAATTTATGCCATCAAACAAACTGATTAACGAGATTATCCACTGGAATCGCTTTGATTCGCCACGGGGGTATATTTTAACTCCACTGGGCGAGGAAAGATTTCGTGAAATTGTCTCGATCAATCCTGGGTATACTTATTCCCAGCGATTGGTCAATCAACCCTGGGTGATATCGACCAACCCGGTTCAGATGGTCTTGCAAAACGGCATTGTGAATAATATCAATGCCGCTGTGGGATCACCCAATACCGAATGGCGATCAAATCAAAAAACTAAACCGACACAGGAGGAAGAAAATGAAAGTGACTAGAAGTTTTCTGATGATGGCAATCCTGCTGTGTATCGCTTGGCCAGTTCAGGCTAAGATATATACAGTAAAGTCGGGCGACACGCTCGGCGGAATTGCCAAGGCAGAGGGATCTTCCGTTTCCGAGCTTGCTCGGATTAATGGAATAGTTAATATCAACGTAATCAAAGTCGGTCAAAAAATTGAAATCCCTGAAAAGGGAAATCGAAAAGTTGATCGGCGACAGACGATTAGAAAAAATAGCACAATCAAACCAGTCAGTATTGATGGAATGATTTGGCGAAAAGTTGGAGTAGACCCATATAAGGGAACTCCGCAGTGGGCCGTTGAGCATTTTGATATCCCAGTTTACGTTAAAGATGCAACTTTGCGAAATATTGCGAATAACAATTTTCAAGAGGTTAGCATTGAGGGTAATCAATGGCTGGGTGCGGTTACATTCGGAAAGAACAAGATTGCAAAAAATGTTCTGACTGGATGGGACCAAACTAAAAAATATGCAGCAAGGGACTATGGTGTTGGCGATTATGTCGTTGCCAGAGTACTTTGGTGCCAAAATATAGTTTGGTTTAAGAAAACTGCTAATCCACCGCCGAGTAGTGCCAGTGCTTCGGGAGGGGTAATGGTTCCGAAAGAAACGCAACCGCTACCGCCACCAACTGTTATTCAAGAAGGGCCACGCAAGCCCCCTTGCAAAAGCTGCCCTGATCAGTTGGAAGTGGATACGGGACTGTATTATATCGTCCACGATCCAGGTGGCTCGAACGAAAATAAGGGATGGGGAGCCTTTAGCGAAATTTTATTCTGGCGAAACTTTTATGAAGATTGTTCGTCAGAGTATTCATGGGGAGTGGGCGCACTGGCCAGTACCTATGGTTACACTATAACAAACAAACCGGAAAGCGGTGACGGCTATCGTCTCGCCGCTCAAGGTGGAGTTAAGCGGATATGGACCAGGGAAGACGGACTGTCCAGTCAATGGATAGCTAAGGGCCGTCTCGGCGTTGAAAACTCCCATTGGGAGAATTCGGAGCAAAGCTGGTATATCGACCAAGTCGGTCCGGTTGCCGGCGTTTACGCCGAATATCGGCACGAACTTGTGTATGATAAAATCTGGTTATTTGCCACTGTGGAAAGCTGGTTCGGACTGGGGAGTCAGAGTGTCGATAGCAGTTTTGCGGACACCGAGTCGGCCAGCAGAACATTCGCGGAAGCCGTTGTTGGAGTTGACTATAAAGTTGCTCCGAGTGTGGTTTTGCGGGGTTATGCCGGTGCCGATTATCAGGGATATGACGATTTGTTCCCTGGTGTTATCGGTTTCGAAGTTCGGCATGAGTTATTGAACGATTGGGGCACAGTTGCCCTGGGTGTTCAAGGAAAATTTTATGCGGCTATCGACCCCACGTACCTCTGCTACATTAAATGGGAGATTACTAAGCCCATTCAGAGATGGTACGATAATTGTCGTCAGGAAAGTGTCCAACTTGTTGGCACTGGAATTGGCGGGAATCAACTGAGACCCGCTGTAACAACAGTAACAGCACCGGCGGATCATATGTCGTCCACGTCGAACAACAGGATGGACGCGGTGGCCGCTGGACTCGGAAACGCAAACAGTACCAAATGAGTTCGCAAAGAATCTTTTGCAAGTTTTTAAATTTTTTCTCGTTGCCGAAAGGTGACCTGGCGTTCACGGTGCATGACACCCAATGGATAGCCCCGAGATGGATAAGAAGACAAGCAAAGATTCAGATGACTCATAGGTGCTTGACATTTTTGTAGATGTAGTATAGGATGTGTAGTCAGATGAAGTGCGCGATATTGCGCAAAAACAATACAGAAAATCATTACAGGAGGTAGTATGAAACGCGTTCTTTGTTCAATTATCGTAGTTTTGGCAATCGTGGCGTTCGCAAATGTATCTAATGCGGCGCCGGCAGCGAAACTCGTCAATGCCCAGGTATCCTGTGACAGCAATGGCAACGTCACTATCGGAGCGATGCCGGACATTGCAAAGCTCGTTGACGTCGAGATTTACGATGATGTCAACGGCACCAAGCCCAAGCGGATTGGTGCGGTAAACAGTTTCAAGTTGGAACACGGCCAAGGCTTTAACTTTTTGTGGAGTGACTCATCCGGTGTACATTATCAGATGATTACTCCGCAAACAGCCCCGCCTACCGGACTGGAAATTGACAAGAGCTGGGTTGACCCGAAGACGGGTCAACCGGCCTGCAAGTACCTGTATAAGTAACCTATCCCTTTTTCGGGACAAGCCCCTTGAATCTAACGATTCTCGGGGCTTGCTTTTTTTTCTGAAGTATGCTATAGTTTAAAGTTAAATTTCCCCCTTTGGAAAAGGGGGACTAAGGGGGATTTGAAAGGTTGTTGTGTGTAAAATGTTTTTCAAATCCCTCCTAACCTCCCTTTTCCAAAGGGAGGAATTCAAGTGAGTGAGTCCCAATATTATATTTACAATATGTCTGAAATAAAGCCAAAAAATAATGAACGAAAAGAGCTATTAGCGGCTGTTTTTGGCATTGCTTTTGGTTTGATTTTTCTTTTGGCCAACTTTTCCGTCGGCTTCATTTTGCCCCTCTATCTTTTTGTGGCCGGCCTTTTGTTTTTCATTTCCCTTATTCATCCACGTAGTGGGCTATATATTCTAGTATTTCTGACCATTATTTTTGAACATTTCTTCACGCTGTTTTCACCGGTTTTTGATCGGGTGGAATATAAATTGTATTTTCCCGACTTGATTATTATCGGAATGCTTTTGGGTGGAATCATCGAGCTTCTGAGAAGCAAGCAACCCATCATACTAAAACTAAAAAAAGAAAGCCTGGTGCTTTTGAGTTTCATATTCCTAAACGTCGTCTATTATTTCGTCAGCGTTTTCGTGTTTGATTCCAGTGCGTATTTGTCTTTCAGTTCACTCAAAAACTATACTTTCTATAGTCTCCTATACTTTCTTGTCTTTTGGAACATCAAAACGGAAAAGCAGATGCAGAGACTTTTGCACTTCTATTTCTCCGCCACAGTTTGCCTTTTAGGCTTCATCGCTTATGGCATTTTGAATGGCAAAGGACTTTGGACGGAATTTACGCCACTTTCTACTGAAGGCGTGCGAATTTTGGCTTTCGCCCAGGGACTATACTTAGCCCTGGCACTTTTACCAATTGGGTTGTTTGTGATTTTCAAGCGCAATCCGAAACTAAAAAAGTTCTTGCTATTTTTGCTCTTGGCGTTTTCCGTGGGAATCTTAGGCACAATGATGCGCCATATTTGGGTGGCACTGGGATTGGCCTTTGTCACAACTTATCTATTACTGAGAAAAAAAGCTAAAAAAGATTTTTGGGATATTGTTTGGAAAATTGTTTGGCCGGTTGTTTTGGGAGTGATAATTGTTTTCTATCTTTCTTTGATGCTTCCACAATCGCAATTAGGGAAGAGTATCGACGGAATAAAAAGTGCGGTCTGGGAGCGGAGCGTTTCCATTTTGCATGCCGGTGCCGATGAGAGTTTTGCTTGGCGACAAGTGGTTTGGGAAAGCGCTTGGAAAAAATATCGCAATAATTTGATTTTTGGAATTGGAACGGGGCAAACGGTGACAATCGAAATTGCCGATTATCATGATGTTGTGGAAGTGCGCAATATGCACAATTCCTATCTGACGATTTTGATGCAATTGGGAATTCCAGGCATCGGGCTTTTTCTCTATTTCATATTTTTGCATCTCAAAAAGCTGGTAAAGCGGGGAGTTAGAGATGATTTCTACGGGTTGGCCTATCTGGCAGTGCTGATCATTTTTCTGGTGGCGTTTGTTTTTCAGCCATACCTGGAAACCAATTCGCTCTCGCTGTTTTTTTGGATTAATCTTGGTCTAATCAGAGTGCTTAATCCTCCTACGCTGAAGCTTCGGCGGACGAGCTAGCTTTGAGTAAATTCTCTGCGGCTTGCCGTTAATAGGGCATAGGGCTTGTCCTGGGGTTTATACTCTTAACTGCTAAACACAATGAAAATTCTCGAAATTAACAAATTTAATTATCTCAAAGGCGGAGCCGACCGGCATTTTTTAGAGCTGGTTGAATTGCTGAAAGCGCAAGGGAATGAAGTGGCGGTTTTTGCCATGGATGATGCGAAAAACAAATTTTCTCCCTGGAGCAAATATTTTGTCAGCTATGTCGGCTATGGCGCGAATGATTCAGTGTGGTTAAAAATCAAAGGCGCCGTGACGCGGTTCTACTCCTTCGAAGCGAAAAGAAAAATGAGAAAACTACTGGACGATTTCAAGCCGGATGTGGTGCATATCCATAATATTTATCATCAAATTTCGCCTTCTATCCTTCCTGAGATTAAAAAGAGAAACATTCCGCTTGTGATGACCGTGCATGATAATAAGCTGGTTTATCCGCACTATCTGCCAGTGCGTGAGTCTAATGATGTTTGTAATTTTAGCTTTTTTGATTTTATTATCAAGCGAAAATTCAAAAATTCGCTGATTAAAAGTTTTCTTGTGGCGCTGGAATTTGAAATAGTGCGCTATTTCAATCTGTATGATAAATATGTTGACACCTATCTCGCCCCGAGCCAATTTACGAAAAATAAATTGATGGAAGGGGGGATCGCAGAGGAAAAAATTATTGTTCTTCCCCACTTTTCCTTTCGGCAAAATCCGGTTGAAAAAAGCGAGCCAAGCCGGACTGAAAAATATGTTTTGCATTACGGGCGACTTTCCAAGGACAAGGGAGTTGATCGCTTGATTGAAATTTTCAAAGATTTGCCGGAAATCAATCTGTATTTGGCAGGAAAAATTGAAGACGATTTGAAAATTCCCAAACTGCCAAACATCAAATATTTGGGATTTTTGTCGCCAAAAGAAATCGAAAGGTTGATTGATAATGCTCTTTTGGTCGTTTCGGCGTCCAGGCTGTGGGAGACTTTCGGACTCGTTGCCTTGGAAACAATGCTCAGTGGAAAACCGTTTATTGCTTTTTCCGGTGGGGCATATGCGGAAATCGTGGAAGATGCTCATTCGGGCTATCTTGTCGAGGATGAGCAAGAAATGCGGGAGAAAATAAAAAAACTGGTTGATGATGAAAATTTGCGAAAAATCTTTTACAAAAATGCCCTGGAAAGAGCCAAATTGTTCTCAGCGGAAATATATTATCCTAAGCTGAGGGATATTTTTCAAAAATTGACAAAAGCGAGATAACCTGCTATGGTAACCAGTTAAGTATTTAGTGATAAATCAATGAAAATCGCCTATATTGGGCAAAAAGGAATACCGGTCAAAACTGGCGGAGTGGAACGCTATGTGGAGGAAGTGGCGACTAGGATGGTGGCGTTGGGTCATGAGGTTTTTGTCTATGCCAGAAATAACTATACGGACAAAAATTTGACTGAATATGAAGGAGTAAAGATTATTCGCTTACCTTCGATCCCGACAAAAAATCTCGATGCAATCAGTCATACTTTTTTGGCGACAATGCACGCCCTATTTCAAGACTATGATGTAATTCACTATCATTCAATCGGACCAACTTCACTGAGTTTCATTCCAAAATTTTTCAAAAAAAATCTGGCCGTGATTGCCACTTTTCAGTGCCAAGATTATTTTCACAAAAAATGGGGCGTTTTCGCGAAGGCCTATTTGCGTTTTTCCGAAAAGCTAACTTGCACCGTTCCTGACAGAACAATCGCTGTGAGTGAAGAACTGCGTATCTATGCCCAAAGAAGATATCAAAAAGATTTGGTCTATATCCCCAATGGCGCTGAGATTAGATTTAATGCTAACGATAATACTCTTTCTGAGTGGAATCTCACGAAAAATGAATATATTTTTTCCGCCAGTCGCTTAATCAGGCACAAGGGCATTCATTATCTCATTAATGCCTTTAATCGGCTTTGCGAAAAAAATCTGAACCAGGGCAAGAAATTGGTCATCGCCGGAGACGGTTCGTTTACGGATGATTACGTTCGAGAACTGAGGGAATTAGCCAAGAATAATAAGCAGATTATTTTCACCGGAACGATTAGCGGTGAAAAGTTGGAACAACTTTTTTCACATTGTTATCTGTTTGTGCAACCATCGGAATCAGAAGGAATGTCTCTGGCACTTTTGGAGGCGATGGGCTATGGCAAAGCAATTCTCATCAGTAATATTTTGGAAAATGTCAGCGTTCTGCGTGGAAGCGGATTTATGTTTGAAAATAAAGATGAAAAAGATTTGGAAGATAAGCTTCTTGGTATTCTAAGCAATCCGGAAATTGCAAAGAGTGCCGGTGAGGAAAGCCAGAACATCGCCAAACAGTTTTATGATTGGGACAAGATTGTGACGCAGATTGAGAAGCTGTATCAAGAAGTTCAACTTGAAAAAACGAGGCAAAAATAGGTCACACGATTGATCAAAAAAACACAGACTCACTTATCTCTTGCAGATAGGTGAGTCTGTTTTGTTTCGTGGCAAAATTTTTCGTGGCGGAAATTGTCTTTTTGGTGTATAATTACAGCACGTAAAAATAAAATTAATTTTATGGCGCCAGAAGATATTTTGGAAAAAAATATTATAGCAGAAAATGATGCTGGGGAAACTAAAGAAATTTTGGATAAAAAAAAAGAGGCTATCGAGCTTATTGAAGAAAATAGGAAATTGTTAGATTTAATCGACCTAGAGGTGGCTAAGAAAAAAGGAAAAGATGCGAAAGACTCAGTGGCCTATGCGACATCCTTGCGAAGAGAAAACAAGAGATTTGCGGAAAATTGTGAGAAAGCGGACGCCGAGAGCATAATCGAATTGGTTAAAGATGCGAATAGCCTAAAGGTTAAACTAGAAAAAATCAAGGAAAAAGGTATTGTAATTGGCGCAAGCTCAAGGAGAAGAAGATCTCTCAAAGAAGAATCAGTTAATTCTGCGTCTGAAAATGGTGTGGCGAAGCCTGCTGATAATTCTGGTGGTGTTGGTCAAGAGCAAGAAGAAGTTGAAGATATTCAACCAGAGGCGGTGACTAATTTGCCAGAGGCAGTTATTTCCGATAAAGAGGAGAATGAAGCTTTAGAGCAGGCAGTGGAGGCAGAAGCGATAAAACCAGTGATTGAAAATATTCTAGGCCAAGAAAAACCTTCGGAAAAAGGCGAGTGGGAAAATAAATATCATTCGCTGAAAGCGCTTGAAGCTGACCTTGCGGAAGCAGAATTAGAACTTTCGGAAGTAGAAGTAAAATATGAGCAAAAGAAAGATGATAATCGGGAATCCTGCAAGAACTTTGCGGCCGTATTGGGAATAAAGAACTTTGGAGTCGGCGAGGCTAAGGCAGAGGAAGAACATTATCGGCTAGTAACGGAGGAGAAAAGAAAAATAGTTGAAGCGTTAAAAAAAGAAATAAAAGACTTGAATAAAGAGGCCGATCCCGTGTTTGCGGGTTTTGAAAAACTGGGAATCAAAAAAGATGACCTAGAGGAAATGGAAGAATTCAAGGATTTGTCAGAAGGGCAAAAGCTGTTGGTTTTGGAAAATTTGAAGCAATTGACATTAGGGAGGATTCAGGAAGAGGCGGTAGAAAATGTTAACAAAGATATTGCGGGGTCAAATATTTTGGGTAAAATCTGGAAAAACGTTAGTAAGAAATATCATATTGCCAAAAAAGAAAAGGTAAATGCCAAGGAATTGATGGGTGGCGGGATGGGTGTGCACGAGGAAACGTTGAAGCAACTGGTAGCTGGAGCAAAGAATGGGCCGGAAGTGGAAATCAAAGATGGCAAACTAGAAATTCAATATGTTAGCGGTTTGAATAATTTAACGCCAGAGCAAGAAGGGCAAGTAGCAGAATTTAATGTTGTGGCGACAGAATTTAGCAAGATTCCCTATGAGTGGTCACTGGATACGGCCGGTGGAAAGGAAAAAGAGAAATATCAGGAAGTTTACACTAAATATCAAAGGTCGCTTGAAAATATCACTGATATTGCAAAAAAGCAAAATAAAGGAAATGAATGCATAGCAACGCTTTACATCAATGATGTAGAGAGAAACATTAAGCTCAATCAATTTCTTAATAACAATCCCGAAATTGAAAAACAGTTGGAAAATATTAAAGATGATCATGTTTGGCAAAGGTCTTTGGCAGAAATTGTTACAGAGAGAGGAATTTATTCAGCAGCTGGTTTTGCGGTGCGGTCGGCGACGGTTAGTCTTCTCGGCCTGGCGGGCGTTCCATTGGCTGCTGCGGGAATGGGTGGTTTTCTCGCATGGAGGAGGGGGAAGAAAAACCTAAAAGAAAAGGAAGTAATGGCTAGAAAGGGAATAGCGGACAAAGAATTAGAGGTGAAAGATTTTGTTGATGCCAAATACATACAAGAATCAATTGATTATCTCGTGGTGGAAATTGAAAGACTCTCAAAAGAAGTCTGGCGAAACTCCGATGGAAAGCTCATTGAAATGGAGTCATCCAAGCAAACCGAGAGTGAAAAAAAGAGGGAAGAAATGCTTCGTTCATTGAAATCGCATCTCGAAGATGCAGAAAAAAAACTTACCGATGGCACGGTTAATTTTGGAAGTAGCAAGGAGAAATTGTTTAATCAATATGAACTTATGAAAACAATTTCTCGGGGCGCTGTTTTTTTGCAAATGAATAATCTTGATGTTAATAATGAAAAATACAAAAAGGATTCTGATGTAATCTTGGAGTTTATAAAAAAGCAAAATACTGAATATTCTGAGGCGCGGAGAAGATATTTGTATGAAACAACTATCAAAGGTGTCGCATGGGGGGCGAGTTTTGCTGCAGTCGGTTGGGCGGCGCGTCATTTTGGAGAAGCTTGGTTTGGTTGGGGAGGGGCGCATGGTGCAGCTGAGGAAGGAATGCGGGTTGACCCAAATCCGGATCATCCCGGTTCGATGACAGAGCCAAAAACACAGCCCTTCGGTTCGTCTGATGGCGATAGACTACATCCACCTCTGGAAACAAAAACACAGCCCTTCGGTTCGTCTGATGGCGATAGACTACATCCACCAATAGAGGCTACTCATGCGGGCGCATCTGATGGCGATCGTTTCCATTCGACTGAAATAGGCGCTGGTGCGCCTACCCATGAGTTATTTGATAGTGGTAATGTTGAAATTCCCAAAGACAGTAATATTGAGAGGGAAATTATTAAGAAAATGCAAGAATTGAACATTCCCCAGGAGGATGCAGGAAAATATGCGCATAGAATGGTGGATAGGCTTATCAAGGAAAGCAAGAGGCTCGCTGATCTTGATCCGTCGGGTAAATTAAAGCCGACTACCCTTGAGCAATTAAATAAAGTCAAACCGGGAGAAATCATCAGATTCAACATTGATTCAGAAAATTTAGACAATAGCAATATAACAAATTTTAGGGGATTTTCTGGACCGCACTCCGACATTTCACATAGTGGTGGTTCTCCGATTGATTCTAGGATAAGTCCGGCAATGACAGAGCAGATGAATCAAGAAGAAATCAGCAGGAGCTATAATAATCAGATTATGGGAGAGCATACTGCTTCACCAGAAGCGAAAACACAGGCGTTTAGTTCTTCCGATGGCGATCGTTTTCAGCAGGCAGAATTAGAAAAAACAAAAATGTTTAGCTCGTCTGATGGCGATCGGTTGCATCCAAATGCGCCAGAAGCTCACGCTGGAGCATCTGATGGTGATCGCTTTCATCCAACCGAAACAAGGAGTCTTGAGCATGCTGGCGCGGCTGATGGAGATCGATTTGAGCCAACTATAGCGAGAAGTCTTGAACACGTGGGAGCATCTGATGGTGATCGTTTCAATCCAATGGAGCTTTCATTGCTGGAAAAAGCCAATATTGAAAAGGTAGCGGACATTTTTGATGATAGCATCTTTGGTGGTAACGAGCTTGCCAAACAAATCACACAAGCAAGGGATATGAAAGGAGCGAATTTTTATCGAGCATATCGAGAAATTTATGCAAAAATAATTGGGAATACTTTTCGTGAAAATGGGATTAGCGCTTTGAACGCTGGCGAGTATCTGGAGAATGGTTATGGTAATAACTCAAAAATAGATGCATTAATAAAATACAATTCAAGCATTAAGGGCTATGATGTCAAACCGAATGTGACCGAAACAATGGGAGAATGGATGACGAGGAACATTGACAGGGCCCTAGGATCTTGCGGGATAGGTCTGAATAATACGCGCTTTAAAAATTGAAACTGGGCAATAGAGTAGCTCAATAAACAGGCCATGCTTGATTTCAAGTAGGGGTCTGTTTTTTCGTTGAACTTGACTTTTAGCCCGTTTTGGTGTACAATAGATGGTTAATATAATTTAGTGATAATAAGCTTTAAATACTGATTTTTATGCAAAAAAGTAATCGTAATTTTATTCTCTTTTGGATTTTCTCCATCCTATTTCTCGTTGGCTGGTATTTCTTTTGGCAAGTGAAAAATAACAAAGAATTTGGGACGATGAGTGCGGTTATCGATTTTTTGCCAATTGACGAGCTAAAAAAAGCCAAGTTTAAAACGATGGCCAGTTTCGCTGAGTATCTGTTTGAAAAAGACGGAGAAGAAAAAACTTTTCTTTTACTTTTTCAAAATAATATGGAGTTGCGTCCGGGTGGTGGCTACATCGGATCATTTGGAATTTTAAAAATGCAAGATGGAAGAGTGAAAGAGCTCGCCACGCACGACCTTTCCAATTTTGATGGACGCGTGCCCAATGGCATTACACCACCATATCCGATCAAAGAGACTTTGCGTGTTTCCGATTGGAAGTTGCGCGATTCTAATTTTTCTCCGGACTTTCTGACCAATGCGGTGAAGGCCGACGAGCTTTATCACTTGGGCCAGGGTCAGGAAACTTTTGCCGGAGTGGTTGCAATCAATAGTAATGTGATTACTTCTTTTCTCAAAGTGACCGGTCCGATGCAAATTGAAGGCTATCCGGGAACCTATGACAGTGAAAACGCGGTCTTAGCACTTGAGCAACAAGTGGAAAAGGATTACGCCCAACAAGGAATTGAAAGAGGAGAACGAAAAGGTGTGATAAATTTGTTGGCGAAAGAAATACAAAAAAAAGTTTTCACACTTAGTATGCGTGATAAAATTAAATTGGCAGAAATTATTCTCGAAGACCTAAACCGCAAAGATATTCAACTCTATTTCAAAGATGAGAATTTGGAAAGACAAGCGCAAAATGCACAGTGGGATGGCAGTGTGGACAAAAACTGGTCGCAGGATTATTTGATGTTAGTTGACGCTAATATGGGAGCACTCAAAAGCGACTATTATATGCGTCGCTCATTTGATTACGCGGTGGATTTGTCAGGAGATGTACCTGTGGCTCATCTTACTGTAACTTACAATCACACGGCCAAACAGAAAGATTGGATGACGAAAGATTATCTGACCTATTTGCGCGTTTATACTCCTTCTGGTAGCTGGCTTACCGATACAAAAAACGTCGGGGATAAAAAATTTGGAGATGATTTGGGCAAAAAATATTTCGGGACAATTGTTGGTGTGCCTTTGGGGCAAACTAAGACAATCGAGTTTTCCTATACTTTGCCTAAGACGGCTGTGGAAAATTATGATTTGCTTATTCAAAGACAATCTGGTTCAGGTGAAGTGAAAGGTGAAGTGGTTGTGATTTACAAAAGCCAGAAAAAGATGACTTATCAGATCGATCTGGCGAAGGATTGGAAGTTGAGTGAGAATCAGTAAAAAAAGTGTTATCGGGAATGACACATAAGAAAAATCTCGATTTCTCGGGATTTTTTTATGCTCCGCCGATGCCCAGGATCGGGGTTGGTTCCGGGAAGGTGATGGATTTTAGGATCACAACGCCATCTTTTTGATCAGTGAAAAAGAGTTTTTCTAGGCCATTACTGTGGATCACAAAAGACGAATCTAAATTTGTGTTAATGAGATCAAGGCAATTACGGTGGTCGCGTCCATCAAGTTCGATTATTTTAGTGTACTTTCCGACGCTGAAAATAATATGCTCATAGTCTTTGTACCATTGAGTGTTTTTTAAACTTTCCGAGTAGCGCGTGATATTGCTCAGCTCATTCTCGTTACGGATCGGTTGCACGGTCCAGTCGCGAGTATAATAGACGGAGATTTCATTATTGCTGTAGAAAAGCAGTTTTTTGCCATCATTGGAAAAATGCATCTCTTCCGCCTGGGTTCCCAGCGAACGGAAATATTCCTCATGCTCTCCTCTATTGTAGATAAAAATATTTTTTGCCTGATCCAAAAAAGCGATGCGCGATTCGTCATAGACGGTAACTCGCGCAATGGTCGGATTGTTAGCATCGGGAAAATTATTTGTAATTTGAGTCTTTTCCGTTTTTCCATCCAAGCTGGTCATGAAGACCAAATTATTGGATTTTTGGACAAAATAGACTGCGTTATAGGAAAGATCATAGGCGCTGACATTATCAGCGATCTTGGTTATGTCGGTGGAGTTTTTGATATTGGCGCGAAAGAGCGCGTCACCTTCAAGAAAAAAAAGATAGCCTTGTTCTTTTGGATCCCAGCGGACATAGCGGATATTATTTTTTTCTAAAAAAGTATTTAAATTCAGATTGCTGTTTTGGGTCTGTGCGCGGTCGATGATATAATAGGCCAAGGATAGGACGTTTTCCGCTGAACTGAAATTGGCAGGCGCATTTTTTTCCACTGGGACGGAAAGATAATTTTCTTCCGGTGACCATTCGATATTTTCTTTTTTATTTTCCGCGATAAGTTTCCAACCATTGAGCTCGTAATTTCTAGTTATCAGGTTGCTGTTTAAATCTAGTTCTTTGACTGAGAGACCTTGATCGGAGTTGGTCGTGAAAGCGATAAAGCGATTTTTAGGAGAGGTGAAAAATTTGTCGATTCCGCTTGTCTGGACATAGTTGGTTTTAGTGTAATCTTTTCTCGTGAGAACAATATTCCAAAACTCACTGGAAACTCCACTGTGGACATCAATTTTTTTGTTCCAGGGATAAAAATCCGGCGCGGAAATGCCCAGCGTGTAGTCGGCAGGAAGTAGTCCCGAGAGGTTGAATGAGCTATTAATTCGGTTGAGCTTGGCAGTCTCATCAACAACGCCATTGAGCGTGGCGGTAATGTTTTGCGGGTTGGATTTGAAAGAGATGGTTCCGCTATAAACAAAAACGCCTCGATGCCAATCAAAGCGATACCCCCTGGCCTGGAGGACGATAGTCGGTGTAATTATGAAGAAAATGAGGACGAGTGACCAAAAAAATAGCTTGCGTTTAAATCTTTCCATGGGTAAATACTAGCGGGGTTTGGGGTTTTTGTCCAGGAAATGGTGTGAAATTGTAGAGACGTAGCACTGCTACGTCTTTTCTGTCGCAGGCAAGACGTAGCAATGCTGCGTCTCTACGCGTTTGTGCTATAATATTTTTATGACCAGAAATAAAAGCATTTTTCTAGTAGGGATATTTTTTCTTATCGTCATTATTTTTGGCGCTGTTTTTTGGCAGATGTTTAATCAAAATAATAACGAAGCTTTTGATAAAATAAAGAAAGAGACGAAAGCCAGTTTGACTAAGACCCAGATTGATCCATCTGCGCAGCAAAACGCTACTGCAGCGAATACATCGGCAGGAGCGACGCCGGAAACTGGAGCGGAAACTCCAACGGATACGCAAGCTTCAGCTCCGGAAGAGGCCATGAAAACTCCAGAGAGCAAAACGGAAGAATCAAAAGATGAAACAACGGATTGGCAGACCTATGCGGAAGGAAATAATAAGTTTGAATTCAAATATCCAACAGATGCTAGCGTGACGCCGAGCGGAAGTTTGATCCGTGTTTCGCAAAAAGAAAAAACCTGGAAGATGAGATTATTTTCCAACAAAGACAAATCGGACCTGTCAACTTGGTATACGGAAGAATTTTCCGAAAAAGAGAGAAAAAATTGCACACTTTCCGATTCGGGCACGTTAAAAGTGGGCAGTTATGAAACGAAATATGTTAATCCCAATTCTGGTGACTTGGAATGCACCAAAGCCGGATATTTTTCGATTAGCAGTGATAAAAAAAGTGTAATCAGGCTCGAGATTGGTGATGAAACAGTGGAGAATGTAAATAAGATTTTGGCCACTTTTAAATTTTTGACAGAATAATCGATAAATAGTATAGTGGAGAAAGTAAGAGAATTCCGCCAGACATTTTTAGCCTCGCGGATGACAGCGGTGGTGGACCGGTCGATCTCCCGAAGCCTTCTTACTGATAAGTTAATAAACTTTAATCTAGAATCGCGTATATGACTACAGTTCAAGTGACTGACAAAGAGTTTGTTGAGTATGTTGTGAAGCAAGTTGTGAACAAGCCGGACGATGTTCGAGTTGAAAGAAAAATTGACGAAATGGGCGTGCTCATTACACTGGACGTCAATCCAGAAGATATGGGAATGATCATCGGACGTGAAGGTGCGACAGCGAAAGCACTTCGCACCTTACTTCGTGTGATCGGCGCCAGAAACAATGCCAGAGTTAATCTCAAAATTAACGAACCGGAAGGTTCTGAGCGAAAACCACGAGAAGACCGAGAACCAAGAGAAGAAGTGCGAAAAAGTATTGACGATGTCGTTGGTGATATTGTCTAATAAATCTGAAATTTAGTGAAACGAAAAAGGCTAGCGAAAGTTAGCTTTTTTTGATTTATTTTGCTATGATTAGGATATTATGCAATTCCATATTGTTACAATTTTTCCGTCCATTCTTGACTCCTATCTTTCGGAGTCGATTATTGGGCGTGCTCGAAAAAGCAAAGCCATCGAAGTTTTTGCGCATAATCTGCGCGATTATACCACTAACAGGCATGGAAAGGTGGATGATACGCCCTATGGCGGCGGAGCGGGGATGGTGCTTCAAGTTCAGCCGATTTATGCTTGTGTGGAAGCAGTAAAATCCAATCCGCCAGTTGGCGGACAAAATTTGAAAACCAGAACAATTTTATTTTCCGCTAAAGGTAAAAAATATACACAAAGAACTGCAGAGCGCTTGGCAAAATATGATAATTTAATTTTAATCTGCGGGCGCTATGAAGGCGTGGACGAGCGCGTAGCGCGGCACATTGCGGACGAAGAAATTTCTATTGGTGATTATGTGCTCACAGGCGGAGAACTTCCGGCGATGGTTGTGATTGATTCGGTGACTCGGCTTTTGCCTGGGGTTTTGGGTAATGACGAGAGTGCAAAGAATGAGTCGCACAAAAATAAAAACTACAAAGAACATCCGCAATATAGCAAACCGGCAAACTTCAATGGCTGGAAAGTGCCAGAGGTGCTTATAAATGGCAATCATACTGAGATCAAAAAGTGGCGGGATAAAAATTAGTTATTCTTAAAAATGTCTAAACACAAAGAACACGGAGTGAATAAAAATTTATTGTTTGTTGTTTTTTTATTGTTGGTTTTTGGCTTGGCGATGATTGCTTCGGCCGGCATCGCCTATTCGCGCAGCCGTTTTGGCGATTCCTATTATTTTTTCAAACATCAACTGTTCTATGGTGTTTTGCCGGGACTTTTTGTTCTGTATGTCGCGCAAAAAATTGATTATACATTTTGGAAAAAAATTGCTTTTCCTTTATTTATGCTTAGTATTTTTTTGCTCGTGTTAGTTTTTGTGCCAGGGGTCGGTTCGAAGATTTATGGTGCTAGCCGTTGGTTGCAACTGGGCCCGTTTTCTTTCCAGCCTTCGGAAATGCTAAAACTGTCAATTATTATCTATTTGGCCGCCTGGCTGGAGAGTCGTGCGGACAAAGTGAAAGATTTCTATGAAGGTCTCCTGCCCTTCCTCGCAGTGGTGGGAGTGGTGAGTTTTCTCCTGGAAAAACAGCCGGACATGGGAACGTTGGGTGTGATCATTTTTATCGCACTGTCGATTTTTTTCATTTCTGGCGCTCGACTTTGGCATATGTTTCTTATCGCCATTTCCGGTTTCACAGTGTTGGGATTGCTTATCAAATTTGAATCTTATCGTATGGATCGGTTTTTGGTTTTTCTTCACCCCGAACTTGATCCGCGCGGAATCGGCTATCAAATCAACCAAGCGCTTTTGGCCATCGGTTCAGGCGGAATTTTTGGAGTTGGTCTTGGGCATAGTTTACAAAAATTCAACTATTTACCCGAACCAGTGGGCGATTCCATCTTTGCCATTATTGGCGAGGAATTGGGAATGGTGGGCATTCTAGCTTTGATTTTACTGTTTCTCTCACTGGCAATGATTGGTTTGCGCATTGCTAAAAATGCTCCCGACCGTTTTTCTGAGCTCACTGCTGTTGGAATCACTTGTTGGATAACTTTTCAAGCCTTCATCAACATCTCCGCCATTTCCGGCCTCATTCCACTCACGGGCATTCCGCTTCCATTTATCAGTTATGGCGGAACATCGCTAGTTTTTCTCATGGCAGGCATTGGCGTTTTGTTAAATATTTCCAAGCAGACGGGTTTGAAGACTTAAAATATTACAAAAAATAGTTCAAGGAAAATTCATAATTAATTTAATAATCAATAAATACTTATGCGTATCATACTAACCGGAGGAGTGAGTGGCGGGCACCTGACACCGCTCGTGGCAGTGGCCAAAAAAATTCGGGAAAAAGTGCCAGAAGCGGAATTCTATTTTATCGGCCCAAAAGGCAAGATGGAAGATGAGATTATGGGGCGGGAAAATATTCCGATTAGAAATATTATGACGGGAAAATTACGACGCTATTTTTCTTTCAAAAATTTTGTCGATTTTTTTCGCATTCCCTTGGGAATTTTGAAATCCCTGTGGCTCCTCTTTGTTTTGATGCCGGATGCTATTTTTTCCAAAGGCG
>Ga0172379_10003819_pt1 | contig 23324 bp, 18 predicted proteins | sample GrowelOW334metaG_FD_119756 | JGI IMG/M metagenome (GOLD analysis project Ga0172379, IMG submission 119756) | Groundwater microbial communities from an aquifer near a municipal landfill in Southern Ontario, Canada - Groundwater well OW334 metaG | ecosystem: Environmental > Aquatic > Deep... | reverse complement strand
TGAGGTTGACACAGACTTTTGCACAGAGTAACCTCTAATTGAGTGATGAAAGGTTTGTAGGCCTTAGGAGTTTTAGATTGAGGATAGATGGATATAAGTTTGCCCAAATTAAAATTAGTTAAGTTTGATGAAGAGAAGCATCTTCCAAAGACAGTCGAGGAAAAATTGAACGATGATTTTTTTATCTTATTAACTGCGTATATAGGCGAAACCAATAGTCTGGCCGTAAATAGGCTCAATCTCCAGAAGACATTATTTTTAACTAAATTGGCCTTGTATGAAAAAGGTATTAAATTTTTCAACACAAGCTTCTATAAATACCTTTACGGGCCTTATCAAAAGAGAGTCTTTTTTTCTACCCAGAGACTTGCAAGTTATTCCCTAATTGAAAAAGAGGATAAGACTGGAAATGATATAGTTCTAACCAATGAGGGAATTAACTTTCTTATTTTTACTCTTGGAAAATTATCAGAGGATCCAAACTTCAAAGAATATAGGGATATCACAAAGTCTTTTTTGCAAGAATTCTCGGGTAAAAATGCGGGAAAGTCGATAGACATAACCCATTCTATGAAAGTTCAAATCGACGGAGAAACCAAGACCGTGGATGATTTAGCTGACACTGAAGATTTTTATCTTGAGCCAGTTGAGAGAGTGAATTATAAATCCGAGATAGCAGCCCCCGAAGATGCAATAATAAATCTTGTTAATTACAGAGAGTATGCCCTTCACCCTTAATTAGCTTCCTTTAAATTTCCAATATGGATCAGGTGGAATTCGACAAAATAAAGAACAAAATAGGAATATGTAAAGACTTTTTTCTCTCATTCAAAAGATTGCCGATGCCGCTTCAGACAATTGTTATTAGAAGAGTAATTGATCTGATTGATGAAATAATCAGTAAACCAGAGTCGGCATTAAAATACGTGGGCGACCTGGCATCTAAAAGGAAATATTTTCCGAACTCTGCTGAAATATTAGAAACTGGAGAGATGTTCCCATTCAGGTCAATCAAATTGCCAAAAGACGAGGAGAATAATGATATTGTTGCGATTAATTTTGTTTCTTGTTTCTTAGTAAATAAACTTGGTTTAACCCAGGTCGTCGAACATTTCTGCAAACCACCTGGGGGTTTTACTGACGACAAGATATGTCTAATCTCGTGCTCGTATTTTTCGTTCGACTCTCTTGAGTAAAAGGGTTTTGTTGGTTGGTTTTTTCCAAACAGTTTCTGTGTTCTGTGGGGAGTAAAGAAATGGCATTGACCGAGGTAAAAATGGAGTATATAATACCCAATTACAGATGAGAAAAGTTTGACCAGATGGTACTGCTTGAGGGCAGCCTTTTAACCCACCATCAGGTGGGTTTTTTAGTCGAATTTTTCTTTTTTGAGGTTAACTTCCCCATAGGGGTAACAACTTCAGGCAGACTTAAAAAGGTAGGGAATAAGGATTAAGTAATAAAGAAAGACCCGTTTATTTTATTAGTAGTTTTTTCTTGTTGCTTATTCCTTATTTCTTCTTATTTTATGATTAGCTCATTAAAATGATGAAGATTTCGGATTAATACTTTTAATAGGTAAAAGTATTCAAGATATGACTGGAAGCGAACAGACGGATAGCTAAATCGTCTTTAGCTTCCTTCCGTCACTTTTTGAGGATTTGATCCTGGTCCAGGATGAACGCTGGCGGTGTGCCTTAAGCATGCAAGTGGGACGAGTTTATCGCAAGATAAATTAGTCGCGAACGGCTGAGTACAAGGTAAGAATCTACCCAATGGTTTGGAATACCTACTCGAAAGAGTAGCTAATACCGGATGACCTCGCAAGAGAAAAGCACTTAACTGTGCGCCGATGGATGAGCTTACTTCCTATCAGCTAGTTGGTGGGGTAATGGCCTACCAAGGCTACGACGGGTAGGGGGCGTGAGAGCGTGACCCCCCAGAACGAGACTGAGACACGGCTCGTACACCTACGGGTGGCAGCAACTGGGAATCGTGCGCAATGGACGAAAGTCTGACGCCGCGACGCCGCGTGAGGGATGAAGGCCTTAGGGTTGTAAACCTCTTTTGCCAAAGAGTAAATACTTTGGAGAATAAGCACCTACAAACTCTGTGCCAGCAGTCGCGGTAATACAGAGGGTGCAAGCGTTATCCGGATTTATTGGGCGTAAAGCGTTTCGTAGGCGTTTCTGTAAGTTACACTTCAAATACCAGAGCTCAACTTTGGGCAGGGGTGTAATACTGCAGGAATTGAAATATTTCGGAGCTTTCGGAACTGTCGGTGTAGGGGTGAAATCCGTTGATATCGACAGGAACACCAAGGGCGAAGGCAGAAAGCTAGGGATTTTTTGACGCTGAGGAACGACAGCTAGAGGAGCGAAAGGGATGGAGAATTTCTCTAGTCCCCCTAAGTAGTAATATTTAGGAAAAAAGTTGGCTATATCGGTAAACACCTTTTAATAAGGCCAATACCGAGGGAACCTTAATTAGTTTAAGGACTCCGTAGAGACTATACGCCAAACCCCATTTATATGGGTGATGATATAGTCCGACCTTTATGGCAACATAAAGAATTGAACAGAAATGTTTCAATCTTCTGATTTTATTATCGGAATGTAACATAATTGTAGAGACCCCTGTAGTTCTAGCCGTAAACTATGCTCGCTAGTCCTTCTGGATTTATTCAGTGGGGCGTAAGCTAACGCGTTAAGCGAGCCGCCTGGGGAGTACGAACGCAAGTTTAAAACTCAAAGGAATTGACGGGAACCTGCACAACCAGTGGAGCATGTGGTTTAATTCGAGACGAAACGAAAGACCTCACCCGGGTTTGAAATGCTACTTATTTAGTTTTTCAGAAATGAGAGACGATTCTTTAGAAATAGAGAAAGGTAGCACAGGTGTTGCATGGCTAGTCCCGAAAGGGATGATGGCCCCCATAACAGTAATGTTGTGAGGAAAGAACCGGCTCATAACGGTGAACTCCAATTGACATTCGGATTATCTTTGGATAGTCTTAATGTAGTAGGACAATACCGTGGGAAGCTTAAGTTTTAAGACTAATCAGGATTTCTATATTTTAGGACTCTGGTTAGCTGATAATTATTGGAGATCAGGCTCTGTGGGTTTAAGTTCAACTAATCCACTTCTTCTTGAAAGGTTTAGGCAATTTCTTAGGAAGGTGTGTCCAACACACCCGATTAAAGAAGTTGTTTATTATCCTGAAGAGGGGAAGAAAAGAAAGCTTATTTCAAAAAATGTTTATGTAAACTGTAGACCTCTAACAAGAGATTTTATGGAATATAAACATAAAAAAGAGCTTTCTATTTCCAAGAAGTTTTTACCGGCATATTTTGCCGGAAGAATAGATGGAGATGGACATGTAGATCGAAAATATCGAACAGGTATCAGAATTGTCTATTCAGACAGAGAAGATGCCTCGAGAGATTTGAGACTACTAAAATTATTGAATGATAACCCTGCAAGCTTGTACTTCTACAAAGGGGCAAATACTTGGGTTTTATATTTTAGGAAAGAATTTCTTAAAAAGATTCAGCCTAAAATAGCCAAGTTTGCTTTAAAATTAAGAAACTTATAGCCCCGTAGAGACTTCGATCATAGGGTAAAAAGATCGAGAATCATCTTTTTTAGATGGTTAAAACGCCGGGATCCAATTGAATAATTGGATTATGGTATAGTCCGTGCCTTAAGTAATTAAGGAACAACATGGTCGTCAGCTCGTGTCGTGGGATGTTCCCTTCAGTGGGGTAACGAGCGCAACCCCCGTTCTGAGTTAAATATTCTCAGGAGACTTTCTAATTTTTTATTAGAAGGAAGCGGGGACGACGTCAAGTCAGCATGGCCCTTATATCCGGGGCAACACACATACTACAATGGAGCCGACAATGGGTCGCCAAGTGGTAACATGGAGCTAATCCCATCAAACGGCTTCTCAGTGGGGATTGAGGGCTGCAACTCGCCCTCATGAACGTGGAATTGGTAGTAATCGCAGATCAGCATTGCTGCGGTGAATACGTTCTCAGGTTTTGTACAAATCAAATTGCGCCTTCCGATGGCAATTTCTAGCCGGTGTAAATCCGGTCAAAGAAAGATAAATTCTTTGAAGCGAAATAACATCCTTTGACAGCAATGTCAGAGAGAAAAGGGTTAAAGTAGCAATTTTCAGCTTGAAGTTTAAACGGTTCTATGACTTTGCGACCATTCGTACAGATTGGGAAGCATTTATCATATTAAATCATAGAATAATTGGGCTCGAGATGGAAATAAAATGAAATTACAATCACGAAGGGAGATCTGATATTGACCTTTAAGTAAAGGAAAGTTTTGGTGTGAACCAATACTTAAGTAAATATCAGAAGTCTGCTGTATTCGTAGTACTTTTAAACTCTTAAAAGGAAGGAATACTTTCTGTTTTAATTAACAGAACGTCCGCCAAGGTACGGGAAAACCGTGCGCCTGGTGGGTAGAGAAGAATTAAAGAGTAATCTTTAAAAGCTATCTCAGAACACCGCCCGTCAAGTTAGTGAAGTTGGGGGCACCCGAAGTTCGATTGTATCGAACGAAGGTGACACCAGCGACAAGAATTAAGTCGTAAAATTGTTGCGACCTGTGACTGCGAAGTTACAGAAAAATCCAACTATATCGGTGAAAGCTAAATCTTTTTATAAAGATATGCTAATACCGAGGGAAGTTATAAATAACCCCGTAGAGACTACACGTTGGCCCTCCTAGTTAAATGGAGCGGATGATATAGTCCATACCTCTCGAAAGACGAGGAAGAATTATGAACAAGGTATCCCTACTGGAAGGTGGGGATGGATCACCTCCTTTCTAAGGAGTCACATCCAGTTTTTAAGTACGCCGTTTGACTATACAAAACGGGTATAGCTTCCGGTCATATCCTGGACACTTTTGAAGTATTAATCCAAAGTATTTAGTCAAAAACCCGCATTTAATGTGCGGGTTTTTTGATTGTTTAATTTATATTTATAGTATTTGTATAAGAAGATTAGGGCCTTTATTAAGGTGTTAATTGATTTTTACTAATTTCGTCGGCATTTACTTTAAGGGTTTCAAAAAAACCTTTCATAAGCTCTTCAGCTACGCTTTTAAGATTGGGATCAGAATCAGGATTTTGGATCGCATTAAGGATTGTGGAATATAATTTTCCATTAATGCCAGTTTGGGCTCGGGTTCTTGATAGAGCCAATTTTGCAGTGTTTAAGTCCATTATTCGGTCTAACATTTAGTTATTTCCTTCTAATCACAAGTATCCTATGCAAAAGAATTTTTCATTTCAAATATTTACTCTCGTTTTTTAATCAAATTGGTGGGTGCGCAAGGGATCGAACCTTGGACCTCGTTCTTATCAGGAACGCGCTCTACCACTGAGCCACGCACCCAGAAAGTAACCTTTAATTTAACACAATTTGAATTTGAAGACAATATATCTTATAATATTGAACATGTCATGCTCATTAGCTAAAGAATTAGGTTATTGTCCAAAAGGTATTAACTGTTCAGGAAAGGGAAATTGGTGCCACAATTTTACACAGCAAGTGTGTGTGGAGAACTTCTAAATCAGAAACAAAACGACGATATATTACAAAGAGGCAGGTCAAATCATCAAATAATCTCCCATGGCCAAATAGCAAATGTAAGCCCCCGTAATAGAAGAACACGACAATAAAAAATAGGAAACAAGTTTGCTCTTGACGGAATAGCCTATTCTTTATATAATCCTTCTTACCTTTAAGGTAAACGTTATTTAATGAAAACGACAATTTTTTCTAAAACAAGCGCGGACCTTTTGCGTGTATAGGAGAAACCTACGTTTTCATTTATAGCCGGCCTTAAAAGCCGGTTTTTTTATTGTTTGCACATTTAACATGAAGTTGGTAGACGAGGGCCCGAAGTTTACCTGGCTGAACGCTTCATTTGCAATGAAGAGGCAGGGAGTTCGATTCTCCCCGGGTCCACCCGAGAAAGGTAGTTAGTAGAGAGCGATCTTTTAATAAGATCGCTGTCTAGTAATTATTTTTTTCTGGCTTGTTCTTTTACAACTGAAGAGAAAGGCCGTCACATACCTAGGTGGTGTGTGACATGTTTTTACAGACGCAGACAGTGAATGCCTTGGCTCTTTTTTCCGAAGAAGGACGTACATAGTCACGATAGTCGTCGGGGAGCTGCTACGAAGCTTTGATCCGACGGTGTCCGAATGGGGTAACCCACCTCTTTATGAGGTATTTAATGGTAAAAAGATTCTCTAGTAGAATTTATAGCCGTTAATTTGGGAACCCGGGGAACCGAAACATCCAAGTACCCGGAGGAGTATAAATCAATTGAGATTTCGTCAGTAGCGGTGAGCGAAAGCGAAACAGCCTAAACTTTACCTGTGCTTGCATAGGTAAAGGGTTGCAGGAGCCCGATATGGGATCTGAAAACTTAGTGGAATGACTTGGAATAGTCAATCAAAGAAAGTGAAAATCTTGTACACGAAAAGTTTTTAGACTCTAGGGATTTCCTAAGTAATGCGGAGTACGTGTCTCTGCATGAATCTGGGGGAACCATCCTCCAAGGCTAAATAAAAAAAGAGACCGATAGTGAACTAGTACCGTGAGGGAAAGGTGAAAAGAAGGGTGAGACACCCAATGAAATAGAAACTGAAACTGTTTGCGAACAAACCGTCAGAGCTTTCCGCAAGGGAAGTGATGATGTGCCTATTGAAGAATGAACCGGCGAGTATATATCTAGTGCTTTGGTCTAACTTCGTAGTTGAAGGGAGGCATAGCGAAAGCAAGTCTTAAAAGGCGCAAAAATGCACTATGTATATGGCCCGAACCCGGGTGAGCTAATCATGAGCAGGGTGAACTCTATCTAACGATAGTGGGAGGCCCGAACTGTTCTGGGTTGCAATCCAGTCGGATGACTTGTGATTAGGGGCAAAATACCAATCGAACCCGGAGATAGCTGGTTCTCCCCGAAAAGTCTATAGGGACCACGCTACGTTGACTTGTTTCTGGAGGTAGAGCACCGGATGGGTAGGAGAGCGCAAGCAATTTTACTCAACCGAACTCCGAATTACAGTAAACAATATCGTAGTAGAAAGTCGCATCGGGCTAAGCTGATGCGGCAAAAGGAAAACAGTCCAGATTTTCGGCTAAGGCCTCTAAATCTATATTAAGTTTCAAAGGAAGTTTGTGTCCTCAAACAGCCAGGAGGTTGGCTCAGAAGCAGCCACCCTTTAAAGATAGCGTAACAGCTCACTGGTCGACGGACGCAGGCGCCAAAAATTTATCGAGGATTAAATATAGTGCCGAAGCCAGAAGTGTTCTGATTTAATTATCAGGGCGCGGTAGGGGAGCGTTCCATACACAGTGAAGGTGAACTGGAAGGTTTGCTGGAGAGTATGGAAGTGAGAATGCCGGTATAAGTAGCGTACAAGACGGGTGAGAATCCCGTCCACCGAATACCCAAGGTTTCCGTTGCAAGGTTCGTCCACAACGGGTTAGTCGGTACCTAAGGCGAGGCCAAAATGGCGTAGTCGATGGAAGACTAGTTAAAATTCTAGTATTTAGTTTAGATCGTTACTCCGCAAGGAGCATGCGCGAGCATGATAGTTGGGGGTTGACTAAACAGGAAGATGAGAGCCAGTCCATGAAGTCTGGTGCAAGCTTTTAAATAGTGTCCTTCGGAAAATCCAGGGATATGATTAATTGAGAAGCGATGCAAAGTCTTGCGTGAGCGGGACAATTCTTAATGTTTCAGTTTATAGAAAAAGACTCGCAACGAGATTTAAATTAAGCCGTACCGCAAATCGACACAGATGGGTTAGTCGAGAAGACTAAGGTGATCGAGCGAAGGATGTTTAAGGAATTCGGCAAAAAAACTACCTGTAACTTAGGGAGATGGGTTGCCTTTCCGCAAGGAAAGGCCTCAGCGAAAGTTTATTAGCCGACTGTTTATCAAAAACACAGGTCCGTGCAAAAGCGAAAGCTTAAGTATACGGGCTGATGCCTGCCCAGTGCTGGTAAGTTAAAGGGAGAAATGGTTGTCCGCAAGGGCAACTGTCTTGAACTAAAGCTCCAGTAAACGGCAGCAGTAACTATAACTGTTCTACGGTAGCGAAGCCCCTCGGATTAGGGGGCATTCTGATTAATTTCAGAATGAAAACCTAGCTGTATGCTGGAAGGTCTGAAGTATCCAGTACTAGTTGACTTTGTATTTTGTTCGGAACAGAATAAAATTAATGCCAACTGACAATGTATCTGGTGCAGATAACCAGCAGGAAACGTGCGTAGATTTTTATTATTTTACTGGTTTTTGTTGCGGAGAAGGGTCTTTTTCTCTTTTAAAGCTAAGTAACCGTAAAAGTAAAAACGGAGGTGTATATTACACTCCCGATTTTACAGTCAGTAACGCAGAATTATCTCTTTTAAAGGAAATAAATAATGTAGTTACCGGCGGTTGTGGAATAATATCGAAGATCAAAGGAGGTTATAACCTTTCCTTTAGGGGAAAGGGGAAAGTAAAGAAAGCAATTTCTTTTCTTGATAATCATCCTCCTCCGGTTGGAGATTTGTTTCAATCAAGATTAACACTCTTAAAAAGAGCGATAAATCTTCTTGAAGCTGAGAAAGGGTATAGAAGATCTGAAGCATTGCAACGAAAGTTGGAAAGTATTAGAAGCCAACTCTTAAAAATTAAAGAAACAGCAATTCCTATTTCAGAATTTCCATTAAAAAGGTTTGACAAAGTGTCCCAAGGACACTTCTTATCAGGCGTTTTTGACGCTGAAGGATCAGTGGGATTTAAGTTAAACGGATCTAGAAAACAACCGTTTTTTGCGGTTGCCATGAAAGATCATAAAATAGTGGAATTATTCAAGGATTATTTTAAAGTGGGGAACATTCATTTGCGACCCAAAGAAAAAATGATTCATTACGAAGTGGGAGCGCAGTCTGAAGTGAGAAATTTACTTCAGAAGTTTTTTAAAAAGTATCCTCCTAAATTAAGGAAGATGCGTGAGAGGGTTGAAAGAACGTTACGGATCCTCAACGACTATACGCAAGGACCCAAACATAAAAATTTGGGGATGATATAGTCTGAGCTGTATGGCGACGTACAGATTCTGATAGAAATATCAGGACGCCTTGATTTTTCAAGGTCACTCTAAATTTATTTTAGAGATAAAGTAACAGATCTGTGTCGGGTGAATAACTCGCCCGAATGTGTCGAAAGACATAGCACTTAGGGAGTTTTGATTACAATTTGATAAACAAAGTATGAAGATGCCTAGTAAGTGTAAAATTTGGCTATATGCTGGAAAATCCGGTGTATGTTGCACTACCACTTTAAAAGTGGTAAAAATGTGACAACTGCGGACAATCAGCAGGAAAGGCCTTATTTATATGAGTCTTGAAATTTCTAAAGAAGATTCCGAAAAATTTGCAGCAGGGATGCGAAAGCAGCCTATTAAGCTGGCAGATTTAGTAAGACTTCTTCTAGGAAAAGAACCAAAAGGTAAGTGGAGAGAAAGTAAGGGAAAACCCGAACGACCTCAAATATTACCTCAGGATATCGAGCATTAAATAAGGAATCCTCAACGACTACACGCCAAATCCCTTTAAAAGGGAATGATATAGTCTGAACTCTACGGCGACGTAGAGACTAACAAAAGACAAGTTAGGAGTTCCGACCTGCATGAATGGCATCACGAGCTAATAACTGTCTTAAACGTTCACTCGGCGAAATTGCGATGGCTGTGAAGACGCGGCCTAATTCCACCTGGACAAAAAGACCCCGTGGAGCTTTACTGTAGTTTGACATTGATTTGTGCATTTTAATTGCCAAGTAATAGGAGGGAGCCGCAAGGCAACAATGTGAGACCTCTCTTTGGAATGTGGCAAATCTTACCTGACACCGATGAATACTCGGTGGGGGAAAGTGTTAGATGGGCAGTTTTACTGGGGCGGTACCCTGCTAAATTGTAACGCAGGGGTACAAAGGTTGGCTTACTACGAATGGAAACCGTAGGGAAAGCATAAAGGTTTAAGCCAGCTTGACTGCAAGACCGACGGGTCGAGCAGGTACGAAAGTAGGTCTTAGTGATCCCCCGATACCACATGGGTGGTACGGGGCTTAACGGATAAAAGCTACCCCGGGGATAACAGAGTAGTCGCGCCCGAGCGTCCATAGCGACGGCGCGGTTCGCTACCTCGATGTCGGCTAAACTTATTGAAAGTTGGGGCCCTTAAGGAAGTGATTCCTTAAGCAAATTCGGCTTATAACGGTGAACTCCTACCCATCAAAGATGGGGGACAATACCGTGGGAAGTCGGGAACTTAATAGTTCCTTGACCCTGTAACGACTGATCTCGAAAGAGTGAGATATGAGTTTTTACACTTGTATCAAACGCCGAGCTTCCAATCTGAAGAATTGGAAGATGATATAGTCTACACTTCTAGTAATAGAGGATTATGTGCATCCTTTCCTGGCGCTGAAGAAGGTGCCAAGGGTTAGTCTGTTCGCCTATTAAAAGGGTACGTGAGCTGGGTTAGCGCGAGTAAGCGCTATGAGCCCCTCTAGTAGAGTAATCTCTAGAGAGAAAATTGGCTTATAACGGTGAAACCCAATTGATGAATAATCGTAGGGTAATACCGTGGGAAGTCGGAATCTTTTTCAAGATTCTTGACCCCGTAGAGACTTAGGGTTTTATACCCTGGACTCACAGTTAAATGTGGGTAATACGCCAGATCCCGATTAAAAATCGGGACATGATATAGTCCATACCTCCTAGTAACAGGAGAAATAGTATGTCAGAACGTCGTGAGACAGTAAGACTATAAGATATATATAGTCGTCCAAGTTGTCTCGCTATTGCGGTTTTTTGAAGCAAAGAGGCTGTTTTATTTAGTTTTTTTGTCCAAATTATAAGCTAAGCTTAAAAGGCAAAGCTTAAAGGAATCAATAGATGTAAATCTGGCTGTATGCTGGAAACGCTCAGAATCTGAAGGTACTTATTTCATATAAGTGACAATCCTTTCAGTGGAGTCAATCAGCAGGAAAGATCTTTAATTTATTTTAAAGAAATCCTCACAGGCCATATGCCAGAGTACTTTTTAGTTAAATGAAAAGTACAAGATATGGTCGGACCCCTATAGCGATATAGGGAGCTAGCAAGAATGCAAAATTGGCTAGCCACAAAGTTTGTGTAACAATTATGTCGGACTCTATCCGGTGGAATCGTTCGAGTCTTGAAGGAAGCTCTCCTCAGTACGAGAGGACCAGGAGGGAGGAATCCCTGGTGTGCCGGTTGTTTCGTCAGAAGCAGCGCCGGGTAGCTACATTCCTAAGTGATAACCGCTGAAAGCATCTAAGTGGGAAGCACATCCTAAGATTAAGACTCGTTATTAAACCCCTGAAAGAATATCAGGTTGATCGGCTGGGAGTGGAAGCGCTGTAAAGTGTTAAGCTTACCAGTACGAATTGGTTGATAAAAAACATCTTGCGTATTAATTTACGCGAGGCTTTTCTCTTCGGTTTTGAAAGAACAAACCTTTAAAATATAATATATAAAGATTTTTTAAAGAAGCCTGTTATATAATAGGTTTACTGAAAAAGGTCTGGTGATTTGAGCAAAGTGGAACGACCCGATCCCATTCCGAACTCGGAAGTCAAACGCTTTAGCGGAGACGATAGCTGTCGGGCAACTGACCGTGAAAATATCTCATCGCCAGACCTTTTTTAGTGGTATAAAATACCTATTTATGGATATGCTGAAAATCTTTGGAAATCTGATTTCAGGAGGAAATAAAGAGTTTGAAATACGACAAAAATTTGAGGCTTGTGATATGGAGGGAATTATTCTCAGCGAACCCGTTATTCATTCTGATACTCATCTTCCTGCAAAATTTAATTCGAGAGAAGCCGCAGGACAATTTATTGAAGCTAATCATCCGGGAGGAGAATTGACAATTGTTCCTGTTAGAAAATAGTACTTCTTGTCAATTACCTTTAATTGAAGTAAAATACCTCTACAAATAGAAAGGTGGAATTAATGAGTGACTACAAAAATATCTAAAGTATCTTCTAAAGAGCCGGCAACTATGGCTGATCTTCTTGCGAAAGCGGGTAAGAGGTTTGTTTCGTATTCAGTTGGACAAAAAATCAGAGCTAAGGTGATTTCCAAAACCCACAAGGCTTTGATTTTAGATATTGGCGGAAAAAGCGAGGGAGTAGTTTGCGAAAAAGCTTTTATTGAAGCCAGGGATTTTATTAAGACATTAAATGTAGGAGATGAAGTAACTGTATCTGTACTTATTTCAGAATCAAGAGAGGGGAATGTAGTTCTTTCTCTTAGGCAAGCCATGTTTGGAGCAGCCTGGGAAAAACTGGAGAAGGCAAGGGATGCAAAAGAGGGAGTTCCTGTTTATGCAAAAGGGGTTAACCCTTCTGGAATTGCGGTTGATTGTGAAGGAGTGAGTGGTTTTATTCCAACCACTCAATTAGGCAAGGAAGCTTCCAAGAATCCTCAAAGTTTGGTAAATAAATACTTTAAGGCAGTTCCTATTGAAGTTGATAGATCCGTAAATAAGCTGGTTCTTTCCGAAAAAGAGGTTTCTGATGCATCAGATATTAAAGCTGCAGGAGAGGTTATTTCAAAGATTAAAGAAGGGGATATATATGACGGAGAAGTAACCACCGTTGCCAATTTCGGTTGCTTTGTAAAAATTGAAGTTGGTAAAAATGCCTATGTTGAAGGACTTGTTCATATATCTGAGTTATCTTGGGGTAGAGTAGAAAAAGTATCCGATATGATTGAAAAGGGCGATAAAGTTAAGATAAAGGTGATTGGTAAAAAGGATGGAAAACTTGCATTTTCTATTAAACAGGCTCTTAAAGATCCATGGGATGAGGCAGTCAAAAAATATAAGCCGGAGGCAAAAGTAAAGGGAAAAGTTGTAAGAATATCCGACTTTGGGGTCTTTGTAGAACTTGAACCGGGTATTGAAGGGTTAATTCATATCACAAAAATCCCGCCGGCAACCAGACTTTCGGAAGGACTTGAGGTTAACTGCTACATAGAAGAAATCGATACTAAAGCAAAAAGGCTTTCTTTAGGTCTTATTCTTACTTCAAAACCATTGGGGTACAAATAACGAAAATTTTCTACTCGATCCTTGATGTTTTGGTTTGGATGAGATAATGTAGAGATATGGAAAATGAGACTTCTTTACCCGAATTACCCAACCTTGATAATAGGCCAGCGATGCAAGGAGGGGGAACGCTTGGGGAAATAACTGAAGCAATGAAACAAGACCGTGAAGAAAAAGGGTATGCCAAAATAGTGAGGGATTATGTTGCAGAGATGGCTAAAAAGGTGACAGGACGTGATGAGGTGCTTGGAGAAATAGCCACGCTTAGATATGCCACTAAAACGTTAGAGGCTCCGGGCTTTGGGGAGATGGCAGCAATACTTATAAACACCGGTAGAGAAAAGCGTTTAGGGTTTATTCTTGAGAGGCAAAATTCTGTGGACAGAGATGATAGAGAATCAAGGAAGACGGTTTTGGCGTTTCCCGAAGGTGATACATATTATGTTAATACTAGGTCGGAGGGAGAGGGTGCATCTTTCTTAATACATTCAGTTAGTGTTTCTGTAGATTTCGCCACAGCCGATGGAAAAAGGAATAGAGATAGATATGAGATAGTGAAAGGCGTGGCAGAAAACGATAAAGTTTCTATAGATAACGATGATCGTTTGTACATAGATCCGACTGGTGAAAAAAATGGGGGAATAAAAGTAACCCCCTTAAAGTTAGAGGATTTACAGAGCGATACTTTGAGCCCAGTTCTTCCTAAAGGAGAGAGGACAAAAAATTCTGCCTACGAGATAATAAAGGCTCTTACCCCCAGATTATATAAAAGAGAGTAGTATAATCGTTTTTGATGTCGAAATTTGTTTGCCAGCAATGCGGTTATGAATCAGTTGGTTTTTTGGGAAAGTGTCCCAATTGTGGTGAATGGAATTCACTCGTAGAGGTTGTTGAGGAAAGTACAAAGCACAAAACCCGAGGTAGAAATAAATCATCAAATACTTCGAATATTAAACCAATAAGTTTATCTTCAATCCCTTCCAAAAAAACTTCAAGGATTTTAACTAAGATTCCTGAACTGGATAGAGTACTTGGCGGAGGTTTAGTTTCTGGTCAGGTGGTTTTAATTGCAGGTGAGCCTGGTATTGGGAAAAGTACAATTTTGTTGGAGGTTTCCGAAAAATTGGGGAATGTGTTATATGTTTGTGGAGAAGAATCAGCTTCACAAGTTAAGGTAAGAGCAGAAAGATTAGGTATCAAAAAGACGGGGATAAGCCTTCTTGAAGATACAAACGTAGATAATGTTGTTGAAGTAGTTTCCTCTCAGGTTAATCTTTCTGGAGTTATTGTTGATTCAATCCAGACAATGTATACAGGAGATCTTTCAGGTATGGCAGGGTCTGTCGGACAGGTCAGGGAATGCGCAGCAAGGCTATTAAGGGTATGTAAAGAAAAAGAAATTCCTTTATTTCTTGTGGGGCATGTCACCAAAGAAGGAACTGTAGCAGGTCCAGCGGTTCTGGCCCATATAGTTGATACCGTATTATGGTTCGAAGGAGATAAAACATTAACACTAAGGCTTCTGAGAGCCGTTAAGAATAGATTTGGACCTACAGATGAGGTAGGTATCTTTGAGATGCGGGACAAAGGCTTAATTTCGGTTACAGATAGCGAGAAACTATTTTTAGAAAAAAGTAAAAAACAAGTTCCGGGAAGCGTGGTTACATCAATTTTACAAGGAACAAGGCCCATGCTTGTAGAAATTCAGGCACTTGTGGTTCCTACCAAGATGGCATTTGCCAAAAGGGTGGCTCAAGGTATAGATTCAAGGCGTTTAGAGCTACTTCTTGCTGTACTTATAAGGCGTTGTGGATTGCCTTTGTATGATTATGATGTATTTGTAAACTGTGCCGGAGGAATGAAAATTACAGAACCGGGAGCAGATCTTGCAATCATACTTGCCATTGCCTCAGCATACTTTGATAAACCAATACTAAATAAAGTAATGGCTTTGGGGGAAGTCGGATTATTAGGAGAGGTGAGGGAAGTAATGGCAGAGGGAAAAAGAGTTAAGGAAGCAAGAAGACTCGGTTTTACACAGGTTATTTCTTCAAAAGAGGCTCGTTTTGTAGGAGAGGTTATTAAAAGGCTCCTTAAGTAGTTAGTGAAGTATAGGTATAACAAAAATTTCGTCTTCATTAAGCATGAATTCTTTACAATTGACCCTGGAGTCTTCAGCGAGTTTTTCTGCCCCGTCAATATTTGTAACGCCCGATCCTGCAGCGATAGCCAAGGTAGTGGCTGTATCCATATTGGGATTTATGAATGCAGATACACTTATAATCAAGTCACCAAAAGCTATGGCTCCTCCGGGAATTTCTTGGTTTGCTGGTGAATAGACCCTTTCATTTTTTGGTAGGGAAGAATTTTGAGATGAAGAAATGAATTCGGGATGGTCTTTTAAGACCTGCGCCTTTAAGTTAGCAAAAATACAATACTTACCGAGCTTTCCATCCGGGGCATAAAGGTCATCCGGATCTGTCACATTTCCAACTAGGATTGTTAGGGTTGGAGAATTCCCCCCCTTTTTAGTTATGACCATAACAAAACCTGTCTTTCCTTGGTTTTCTGCGAGACCACAAACCGCTGGTGCAATTTTTTGGGCATATTCTACTATTTTGAAGGCACGATCAACTTCTTCAGTATTGAATAACCCAGCATTGGCGTAAAGATTTTCCCGGCGGACCTGTTTAGCAAGTTCCGGGTTTTTAAGTTTGGGATAAGCTGCGGTGAATTCCGCATTCATGACCAAGATTATATACCATTTCGTTAAATCCACAACTTATCCACATTATATTAATAGTACGAAAGAATAACGAAAGTTAGTATTACTTATTAGAACAATTAAACTATGGGGATGTGTAAACTAGAATAGTAAAAAATTATAGGATTTGACAGCGGTGAAAACGGGTGTTAAGATTTTCACAGTACATTAATAAATTACGTCACTGACGTAAAAAAGAGCATCGCCATCGTTGGGTTCTTGTCTTAGATTACCCTAAAACAAACTCTCCACGAATAGAGATGCTCTTTAAGTTGACTTATCTAGAGGACAGGAAATACTTGTTGCAACTAGACAAATCACAACTAGACTAGTCATTTTGTACCCCATTTGTCAAGGGGTATTAATTCCGTCTTTTGGGGAGAGGTGGTGAGTAGGGCAGGCTTACTACCTCTTCCTTAAGGGCGGAATTTCTCTAATAGATTGATTGTTGACAGGTAATTTAGGTAAGGTATACTAAAGACGAATTTGTAAGTGTTTGCTTCTTAGTTTTTCAATAGTTTATGACTAATTCGACCTCAGATGTTCAAGATCTTATCGGATCTCCCAATGACGCGGGGGAGCTTTCTAGTGGTGCCAAAGACGTTGTGGTAAGTACTCCACAATATCCGGTTAATCATTTTGAAAGAAATATTCCTGATGCAAACCTTCCCACGGAGACAGTTTCCGGGGTTTTAGATATAGCAAACGAAGGCTCCGGACTTTTAAGACCAAAATTTTCAGCAAGCGATAGAGATGTCTATATATCTTCATCGCAAATAAGAAGGTTTAATCTTAGGGTCGGAGATAAAATTGAAGGACAGGCAAGACGTCCCAAAGAAAATGAGAGATACTGGGGGCTTTTGAAGGTTGAAAAAGTAAATGGGGAAGATGTTGATAAAATGCCAGTTAATAGACTTAATTTTGATGATCTTCTGGCAATTTACCCCGATGCGCAGATAGATCTTACAACAGAGGCAGATGCTCTTACCACCCGCGTAATTGATTTGGTTTCTCCCATTGGCTTTGGACAGAGAGCTTTAATAGTTTCTCCTCCAAAAGCAGGTAAAACTTGGCTTGTGAAAGATATCCTAGCAGGAATTGCAAAGAATTATCCGGAGAATGGAAAAGGAAAAACAAAGAAAGTTCATATAATGGCAGTTTTAATAGGCGAAAGGCCCGAGGAGGTAACTGACATACTTAGGAAAGTTGCAGAGGTTACGGATGGACTAGGTGACGTTGCAGCTAGTAATTTTGATGAACCGCCGCAAGACCAGACAAGAGTTGGGGAACTTGCCCTGGAGAGAGCCAAAAGATTAGTTGAAAGCGGGCATGATGTTGTAATAGTTCTTGATTCAGTTACCAGAATGGCAAGGGCATATAATCTTGCTCTTCCGACATCAGGTAGAACTCTTTCAGGAGGGTTTGATCCAATGGCGCTTTTTCCTGCAAAGAAATTCTTTGGAGCAGCTAGAAGAATTGAAAATGCGGGAAGTTTAACGATTATTGGAACCTGTCTTGTAGAAACAGGCTCAAGAATGGATGATCTTATTTATGAAGAATTTAAAGGTACAGGAAACATGGAGCTTCATCTTACAAGAAAACTTGCAGATAGACGTATTTTTCCAGCAATAGATGTAACAAGGTCGGGAACTAGGCAGGAAGAGCTTCTTTACGGTAAAGATACATTAGAAAAAGTTCATACCTTAAGAAGAATGCTTGAAATGATATCAGAAGATGAAAGAACTGAGGCACTTCTTGAAAAGATCAAAAAAACAAAAGACAATAAAGAATTTCTAGACAGCCTCAAAACGGTCTAGTCTGAGTTTACGGAATGAGATTCATCCATGGAGCTGCAATTCCATTAACGCTGTTGAAATAATATGACGATCCAGATATGGAGATTCCGAAGAAATAGTTCCTTAACTTACCTTCAAGCAAATTTAATGGATTTCGCATAGAACCGACGTAAGCTTCATATTCCACGATTTCTATCGGCATACTTGCATATTGAGTTTGGGATGCGTGTATAAATTCATGAGTAAGGACATTTGCCTGTTGAATAACGTCTTTCGATGGATTTATGGCAATAAAAGGTTGTGAACCAAAAGCTTCTCCGCCACTCGTGTGAAGACCTCCAGCGTTCGGATTATCTCGAAGGAATGCTTCAAGATTACGAACGTCAGTGACAGGTACACCCAATTGTTCGGACTGTTTAGTTAAAGTGTAAATGTATTCTTCGGGATTATTTATTTGTAGTGCATTTGAAGGGAGGTTATATTTTTGTCTGATAATAGCATTGTCGTTTATCATTGCAGCTATAAATTCCGGATCGTTTATGTCTGTATATTTTTCCCCTGTTGCCGCTGAAACAAGCGGATTGAGAGTTGTATCGCCGGAAAATATAGTGTTACTATTTTCTACGCTTGTACTCAAACTTGGTCCCTGCATATTCGGGGCATTTGTGAGGCGAAAATTACTTGTATCTCCAATTGGATCCGTTGAGGTATTTATATAATTTGATACTCTTGTTACTGCTGGTTGAACAACATTTTGATTAATAACTTGAACTGAGCCTTGCAAGGTTTGCTCAGTACCGATCACATCAGAAAAATAACTTGAAGTTATACCCATTCCCGCATATTGACATTGGAGAGAATTAGAGCCGTAGATTTCGCAGGCGGCAATTGCGATTGGGCCTTGAGAAAGAGTGGCCAAGGCAGCAGTAGTCTGAAGAGTTGGACTTTGGGCAATAGCATTTGTGGCATTTATATAAGCTAATGTAGCTGCAGAGCCGAACGCGGCTGCGGCCTGAGTAATAACTGGGGTAATAACTGGAGCAGCGGCAACAATAATAGCGCCTTTGGCAGTTAGGACCGTACCGAGTTTTGCGGAAGCGGCAACATTTTGAATGTTGAAAGCCTTTTTAAGATATGAAGCTTGAGGATTTTGAGCAGCGATATCTTGATTTGTTTGAACATAATTACCAAATGCTCCGAAAGTAACGGTATTGAGAGTGTTGTAAGTTGCAGTTAAACCTGTGTTGGAGTCAGTACAATATTTGGTGGGAAGGGCAGTGGTTTTTTGCTGACAACTGCCGGAGGAGCATTCTGAGTCAGCAGTGCAAATGGTGCCATTGGTCTTGGGGGTTTGAGAGGTAGCGATTGCTGGTGTAGTAAAATTACACAATTTAGTTTCAGTCCACAAGACGAGAATTTTGGTACTTGACTTTACGATTAGTACTACTAATATTGAAATATGTTGATAAAAAGGTCTGTTTTTCCTGATTTGATCAATCACTTAGAAAATGACGAAATTACGATGTTGGTTGGTCCCCGCCAGGCAGGCAAGACAACCCTAATAATTGGTCTTATAAACGAGCTTGGAATAAAATGTAAAAAGTCACTTTATCTTAATTTAGATAATGAAAAAGAAAAGAGATTTTTTGTTTCACAATCGAGCCTGATTGCAAAAATTAAAGCAGTTTTCGGTGAGGAAAAAGGTTATGTTTTTATAGACGAGATTCAAAGAAAAGAAGATGCGGGGATTTTTATTAAGGGGATTTACGACATGAAGCTTCCCTATAAATTTGTTATAACCGGTTCGGGTTCAATTGAACTTAAGGAAAAAATATATGAGTCTTTGGCGGGGAGAAAAAGACTGTTTGAAATTTATCCATTAAGTTTTGAGGAATTTGTAAATTATAAAACAGGGTATGAATATGAAGATAGACTTCAAGAGTATCTAAATATTAATGAAGATGAACGAAAGGGTTTATTAGAAGAATATCTTAAATTTGGTGGATATCCGAAAGTTGTTTTATCCGAAACCTTCGAAGAAAAAAATATTACGATATCGGATATTTACAAAAGTTTTATTGAAAAAGATATCCAGGCACTTTTGAGGGTTGAAAAAAGTGATGTTTTTTTAGATCTGTTGAGAGTTCTTGCTAGCCAGAATAGCAGAATTATTAATTATACCGAGCTATCAAATACTTTGAAGTTATCTCTACCCACCCTTAAAAAGTATCTTTGGTATTTACAAAAAACTTATATTCTTGAGAAGTCTTCTCCATTTTTTAGAAATGTCAGGAAAGAGATTACTAAATCTCCAATTATGTATTTTGTTGATTTTGGATTCCGTAATTATGCTTTAGGCAGTTTGGGAAATTATGAAATGGAAAAAGGTTTTGTATTTCAAAACTTTATTTATAATAGTTTGAGGGATTTATTGATACATCATAATATTCGGAAAGGTTTTTGGAGAACTAAACAGGGTGGAGAAGTAGACATTGTCTTAGATGCATTTCCAAAACCGATTCCGATTGAAGTGAAATACTCTTCATTAGATAAACTAACCGTAAGTCGCTCGTTAAGAAGTTTTATAGAGAAATATCAGCCTCAAAAAGCTTATATAGTTAATTTATCACTTGAGGAAAGTCTGAAAATTGGGAGGACTGTTGTAGAAGCAATACCTTTTTTCAAGATATCAAAAGTAATTATTTAGGGAATTTATCTCCAGTTTCAAGACAGTTTAAGCCTAGTCTAATGCGGTTCAACTTCATTTCTTGGGTTATGCCGTCTTAAGGATTAAGATATTAGGCTGGTAGTTTGACCAGGTAAGTTTCATATGGTATCTTCAAGGTTGCCTTGAGAGTAGAGTATGGAAGACTATTACAAAAAACTTACGGATTTGGTAGGCGATATTAAGCTTTTTTCTTCGGAGCTTTTGATTTATATAATCAGAAAGCTGCATTTATCCTTCTGGAGGTTTGAGAAAGGCAAGGGATTTATGGTTGAGGTTTTATACCGCCAAAGGGGGAAGTTTGCCAGGCGTTTTGTCCATACTGGTATGGCAACATTAGCGGGACTTGGAATAATTATTGCCCCTTTGGTTGCTAAGGAGTTTCCCGGAAGAAGCGTTAATCCATGGGAGGTAAATACCCAGCCTGTCGTCCTTTCAGCATTTGCCGAAAATGCAGAGATGCAGACTGTAATATCTGATGTCAGGGATAAAATTATTGAATATAAAGTCCGGAGCGGAGACACTCTTTCCAGCGTTTCCGATAAATTCGGAGTGTCTCTTGAAACCATCCGTTGGCAGAATAGTTTAACCAGAGACAAAATTAAAGAAGGACAAATATTGGAGATATTGCCTGTTACGGGAGTTTCCCACAAAGTGAAAAAGGGTGATACAGTTTATTCTATTGCGAAACTGTATGATACATCTCCTCAGGCTGTAGTTGATTTTCCGTTTAATACATTTACCAATGATGAAACATTTGAGCTTGCCATAGGGCAGGTAATAATAATTCCGGACGGAGTTATGCCTAAGGAACAGCCAGCAGCAAGAATTAGACAAATTACGCCTAATGCCGGAACCGTGGTTGCTTCGGGTAATTTTGTCTGGCCAACATCAGGAACAATTACTCAAAGGTTTGTTTGGTACCATAAAGGGGTAGATATCGCCAATTCAGCGATGCCCGACGTTTTGGCTGCCGATTCCGGGACTGTAGTTACGTCAGGTTGGACTACGGTTGGTTACGGGAATCATGTAATCATAGATCATGGAAATGGTTTTAGAACTCTCTATGGCCATATGCAGGTTTTGTATGTTTCGGCAGGCCAAACTGTTAACAGGGGAGATAGAATTGGTAAAATGGGTTCAACCGGAAGATCAACCGGCCCACATCTTCATTTTGAAGTTGTTCAAAGAGGAGTCTACTTGAATCCTCTAAACGTACTCAAATAAACACTCTTGACACGTTTACCTAATTAGGATATAATTGTCCTAATTGTGGGAACATCAAACATTATTAAACTTCTTAATTCGAAAGAAATCCCACTTTTTACCTTAAATGAGTTGGGAAATCTATTCGGAACGGAAAATCGGCAGACCCTGTACAAAAAAGTTTTAAGACTGGAAAAAATCGGGATTTTAAAAAAGCTTATTAAGGGGAAATATCAGTTTTTGTTAAAAGAAGCAGGTGATTTTAGTATAGCCAATTTTTTGTATCAGCCATCGTATATTTCAATGGAGTCAGCGCTTTCTTTTCATTCGATTATGACAGGCTTTCCACATCAAATAACATCAATAACTATCAAAAAGTCCAAGGAATTTGAAGTCGGAGGAAGGGAATATATATATTCGACAATTTCCCCGGACCTATTTTGGGGATGGGAAAAAAAGGAAAATTTCTTGGTAGCTACACCCGAAAAAGCTCTTTTAGATTATCTTTATTTTGCCAAAAAGGGTTTAAGGAATTTTGATTGGGAAGAAATAGACACATCAAATATTAATAAAGATATTCTTTTTCTCTGGGCAAAAAAGTTTAACATTAAGATAAATATGTCGTTTCGACAAAAAATATGATCACCGACAATCAGACAAAAAATCTGGCCGATATTTTTCAGATAGATAAATTCACAATTTTAAGAGAATATTTGCAGCTTTTGTTCTTGAGCTATTTATACCAGGAAAGGGAAGCCGGCAAGATTTATTTTAAAGGAGGAACGGCCTTAAGGTTGCTTTTTGGTTCCCCCCGATTTTCTGAGGATCTTGATTTTTCGACGATGTATTCGGATAAAGAGATAGAGAAATTACTAAATAAACTGGAAAAAAAGCTTGTCAAGGAAGCTCCGAGACTTAAAATCTCCCGACTATATTCAGGCAAGGAAGGTATTCGCTTTAGGGTTAGCTTTAGCCCACCGGAACTCAAATACCCTTTAAATATTAGGTTGGATTTTCATAGGATTCACGGTTTGGGGGATAGTAATATATCAACTTTGACAACTAGGTTTCCTGTCCTAATATTTCCACAGATATATCATCTTTCAGGAGCTGAAATATTCAAAGAAAAAATTGAAGCTCTTACAACGCGAAGTAAAGGTCGGGATATCTTTGATATCTGGTTTCTTTTGTCGAAAGGAGTGGAAATGCCCAAAGGGGTCAAAAGAAAAAAGGTAATAGATAAACTTGAATCATTTCCACAGTCTTCAATAGAAAAAGATCTGGGTAAATTTTTGCCAAAAGCGCAAAAGGGTATAATAGCATCACTTAAGCGCGAGTTGATTAATACATTTGCTAGCCGTTAGTGGCAAAACATGGGCTCGTAGTTAAACGGTATATCGTACCCTTCGCATGGGTAAGTTGGCGGTTCGATTCCGCCCGAGTCCACAAAAGGTATTTGGGGAGAAGAGGTCTGAGATTGTTGACTGGTATGCGTTTGAAGAGTTGGGGAGTTAGCTGATAGATTTTATTGGTATAGATATCTGGTAATGACGACACCACTTCCGCCTGTTCCATATACTCTTCCTTTTTGGGATCCTCCTCCTCCGCCACCAGTATTGGCTGTACCGTTTGTACCATTCGTGCCATTTTTACCACCT